>WOR8_10006402_pt1 | contig 11311 bp, 4 predicted proteins | sample DeeMarSeWOR38_10_FD_19890 | JGI IMG/M metagenome (IMG submission 19890)
TTATTTAACAAAGCATAATAGTATTATGAAAAGCACGGATGGTGGAGTTAACTGGCAGAATATTTTTGAATCTTTTGACTTATCATTAGGTAAATTTTATTTCACGGAACTAAATATTGGATTTGTGCTCTCTAATGCGGGAATATTAAAAAGTACGGAAGGTGGAAATGATTGGATAATACAAAAAATAATTTACCCCCTTAATTCTGCATACTTTATTACTAAAGACAAAGGATTTTTAGTTGGAGGAGACGGTTGGTCTTCCCGACCATATAGCGGCACCTACGGTTATATATTTCTTACAAACGATGGTGGTAGTACTTTTATAGATATAAATAGTACGGGTGGTATCGTGCAAACCTGTTTGTTTATTGATGAGTATGTTGGTTTTGTTTTAACCAGAGGATATGAATTTGGATATGGAGAATTCACTGAGTTTTTTAAAACAACAGATGGTGGAATCAATTGGGATGAAGTTTACTTTATAGGGGGAACGTATTTTTTGGGAAATGATTTTTGTTCTGGGAATAATGGGATTGTTTGGTCTGTCGGTTGTGTTTCTCATCAGAATTATGACACTGCAAGAATAGTAGCTTCTACAGATATAGGGGAAACGTGGAGTATTATTAAGACATTCCCGGAATTTGAAGAACTTCATTCCATTTGCTTTACGGATTCTACTGGTTGGTCTGTTGGTGAAGGCGGAAATATAGTTAAATATACGCCACAAGATGGATGGATGCTAAGACCACAGGTAACAAATCTTCAATTGAATAAGGTGTTTTTCTCTGATAAAGATCACGGTTGGATTGCAGGTGGTTATCAGAACATTAATGGTTTTCAGAAAATTTTACTTAAAACAAGTGATGGTGGTACAAACTGGGATGAAGTTTCTAATGTTCCTTACCTCTTCAAAGATATATTTTTCTTAAATAACAATATCGGCTGGGCAATTGGGTATACACAGAATGGAGATGGAGGTATTCTTAGAACGGTTGATGGAGGAACGAGCTGGATTATTGACACAGGTAACTTAAGTAGTAAGTTAAATGCGTTGTTCATCAAAGATGAATATGGCTGGGCAGTAGGAGAAAATGGATTGATACTAGGAAACACAGATGCAGGAACAGTCTTGGTGGATAATGATAATAAAACAATTCCCACAGATTTTAGACTAGAACAAAACTATCCAAATCCTTTCAATCCGACAACAAATATCGGATTTCGGATTGCGGAAAAAGGATTGGTTACATTAAAAATCTACAATGTGCTAGCTAGTGAGATTGCAACTCTGGTAAATGAAGAAAAACCAGCCGGCACTTATGAAGTAGAATTTAATGCTTCATTACTATCGGGTTCCGTTTCCGCCGAAGGCGGATACGCCTCTGGCGTATATTTCTATCAGTTGAAAACTGGAAGCTATATCAAAACAAAGAAGATGATACTATTAAAATAGAAATTGAAGTTCGGTTTAACCGAACTGAAATCCCGCAATAGCGGGACCTAAAAGATGCTGCTGATCAAAAAGAAATTGAGTCCCGATACAACGGGACGAAGAAGATGGTTTTGATGAAATAGCATTATTAAAATAAGAAAATTTAAAGGGAGGATGGTATGAAAAAACGAAATAACTTAATTTTTATTTTATGCTTTGCCTCATTTGTACTTGAATTCTCATTTCCGCAGTCAGCAGAAATTGAAAAGCGATTAAGCGAGAGAATCACTGGGATTGAGAATAATCAAATCATATCAGAAGGATATGACTCTAATGCATCTTGGGATTTGGACACAGTTATTGTGGAAAAGATGGATTACTTTAAAATTCCTGGACTAGCTGCAAGCATTATAAAAGACGGTGAAATTTATTGGACTGGGGCTTATGGTTTTGCCAATATTGCAGATAGCATCAAAGTTACTGATTCAACACTTTTTATGCTTGCTTCTGTTTCAAAAACTGTTACTGCGGTTGCCATTATGCAACTTTGGGAAGAAGGATTGTTCGAACTTGATGATGATATAAATGATTATCTTCCATTCGAGGTTCATAATCCCAATCATCCAGATTCTGTAATCACAATTCGTATGTTACTTACACATACATCTTCAATAAATGATAATTGGAATATGATGCCCTATTATACAGGAGACTCACCTATCCCTCTAGGACAATACCTCCAAGAATATCTTGTCCCCGGTGGGGCATACTATTATCCCGCTAATTATAATAACTTCCCACCGGGCACAACTTGGGATTATTGCAATATTGCAGTTGCACTTGTTGGTTATCTTGTTGAAGTCCTGACAGGTAATTTCTCAACATACACTCAAGATTCTATATTTATTCCTCTGGAGATGAATGAGACAGCTTGGTTTTTAGCTGAATTGGATACCACTCATATTGCAAGACCTTATTATTACAGCGGCGGAAACTATGGTGCTTACGCACACTATGGTTATTCAGATTATCCTGCAGGGCAATTAAGAACAAGTACTTTACAACTATCTAAATTCTTAACAGCTTTTATGCAGGGCGGGGAAATAAATAACGTGAAGATACTTGATACTGCAACTGTATCCTTAATGACCACGGTTCAATTTCCTCAGATACGCTCAGACCAGGGATTGATATGGCATAATTACCTATTAAATAGCAGGTGGATATGGGGTCATACGGGAGGTGATTTGGGAGTCCTTACAGCAATGTTTTACAGTCCCGCAGAGGGCACGGGTGTGGTAATTTTATGCAACGCTGAAGGTATTTACGGTGGATTTTTGACTTCAATACTAACCATTCTCTTTGACTATGCAATAATGAGTGTTGAAGATGAGATAAACTTACCCATTAGTTGCAACTTATTTCAAAATTATCCCAATCCCTTTAATCCAAGCACAAAGATCAGTTGGGAGTCACCAGTAGGCAGCAGGCAATCATTAAAAATTTATGACGTACTTGGAAATCATATTTCAACACTTATTGACGATTATAAACCTGCAGGTACATATGAAGTGGAGTTTGATGCTTCTTTTCTGTCTAGTGGAATATATTTCTATCAGTTGAAAGTTTACCCCGCGAACGGCGGGGCAGGTTCCTTTGTGGAGACTAAAAAAATGATTCTTTTGAAATAAAAATAAACCTCTCCCTTGGTCCCTCTCCTTATTAAGGAGAGGGAATAGGGTGAGGTAAAATAAAATAAAGGAGGTTAAAATGAAAAAGTTAATTAGCACCATAGTGCTTATTACATTAGTTGTGTCTTTATCTGCTGCAATGTTCGCTCAAGGTGACCTGACAGCAGAGAAATATTCAAAAGTGAAAATATCCATTCTGGATAGATCAGATTTAATTGAATTTCAAAAAGCGGGATTGTCATTGGAAGGCATGAAATTAGAGGAAGAGTCAGTTGAGTTAATACTGAACGAAAGGGAAATCGGTCAACTGGAAAATCTTGGGTTTTCGTATGAGATCCTAATTGATGATATGACCAAATACTACCAGGAACGTAATAGAAGAACAGATACCGAAATGAAAAACCTGGAAAGAGAAATGAAAGAAAAATATAGCAGTGGAGGTTTTGGATTTGGCACTATGGGTGGATACTATACTTTTGATGAAGTAGTTGCTGAGCTTGATTCAATGCGAATGTTATATCCTAATCTTATTACAGAAAAAGATTCTATTGGCAGCACACTTGAAGGAAGAACAATATGGGAAGTTAAGATTTCGGATAATCCTGATATCAATGAGGGAGAACCTGAAATATTTTATAATGCTTTGATCCACGCACGCGAACCTGCGGGTATGATGTCAGTAATGTATTTCATGTATTATTTACTAGAAAATTACGGCTCAGATCCTGAGATAACTTATCTGGTTGACAACAGAGAATTTTACTTTGTTCCTGTGATAAATCCTGATGGCTATGAATATAATAAACAGATTGCACCAAACGGCGGAGGTATGTGGAGAAAGAACAGGATAGATAATGGTAATGGATGCTATGGAGTTGACCTCAACAGGAATTTCGGTTATATGTGGGGCTACAATAATATAGGATCAAGTCCGGATCCTTGTAGCAATTTATACAGAGGTACAGGTCCGTTTTCAGAGTTTGAAATCCAGACAATAAGGGATTATTGCAATGATCATAATTTTATAATCTGTAATAATTATCACTCCTATTGGAATGTAGTTTTTACACCCTGGGAATATGTTTTAGTCCAAACACCAGATTCCACAATTTTTAATTATACGATCGATCTAGGTACGCAGCTTAATGGTTACGGAAATGGCTGGTATGATCCGGATATTTATGAATTAAATGGTGGGTCATGTGATTGGATGTATGGAGAGCAAACAACAAAACCTAAAATATTTGTTTATTTAACAGAGGTTGGAGATGATTACGATGGATTTTGGCCAGCAACAGAAAGAATTTTCCCAATAGCAGAGGAAAACTGCTATTTGAACAAAGTTTTAGCCTGGGGTCCTTTAGTAATCGATAATCCTCCACATATCTACGAAGCTAGTTTACACCCCGATAGCTACATTCCTTTCGGGGATTCTGTATCTGTAACTGCTGTTGAATCTAATCCTGAAAATTATAGCAGCATTGTAACTGCATATATAATTGATACTGATAATAACATTGTTGATGAGTTTCAATTGAGTAAAATAGATACTATGAATTATAGAGGATCTCATATTGTTCCTCAGTCGGAAAATATTTACAGAATTTTACTGCAGGACAGCGGGACAGGAATTCCATCGAACTTTTATTATTATGCTGATTCAAAGTTTACTACAGCCGGACCGATTGTAATTGATTCCTTATTAATTACCTACAATCCAGTCCCCAAAACTTATAGGGTTGTACCATTTATAAGAAATACAGGGCAGTCTTTCACAGTTGAAGATTTGTCGATCACCATGTCGACTGATGATAGTACTATAACATATATATATGGTACTGTTCTAATTCCAGCTCTGGCACCGGGTGAAACTATAATGCCTACCGGATATTATTACACAGTTAGAGTTGACACAAGTTTTTCCGTTCCTTTCAAATTTAATTTTGAAATTAAAAGTGGTGGTCAGGTTTACTGGAAGGATACCATTAGTATTGTAACAGGTGTTGAAGATGAACAGATTCTACCAATCAGTTACAGGTTATACCAAAACTATCCGAATCCTTTTAATCCAACAACAAATATCGGATTTCGGATTGCGGAACGTGGATTTGTCAAATTAAAAATCTACGATGTGTTAGGTAATGAGATTGCAACTCTGGTAAATGAAGAAAAACCAGCAGGCACTTATGAAATTAAATTCAACAGTCATTCCGGCGAAGTCCGGAATCTAACAAGCGGAATTTATTTTTACAGTTTACAGGCAGATAAATTCTTTGAAACTAAGAAAATGCTATTGCTGAAGTAAGCCCTCCCCTTAATCCCCTCCCTAAGGGGGGGAGACCTAGGAGGCGAGACTTAACTCTCGACGAGACCTGCCTACCGGCAGGCAGGAATGATATTATTAAAATAATCTGCAATTAAAATTCCTCTATCAATCCCTCTGTTCAAAACAGGGATTTTTTATCAGGGATTTATAAAGATTAACTTGACATTCAATTATGGCTGAATATTTAATTATTTTTTATTAGCTTTGGCTCAGAAATTAAATTTATCGTTCGGAACGTGGCGCAGCCCGGTAGCGTACCTGAATGGGGTTCAGGTGGTCGGGGGTTCAAATCCCCCCGTTCCGACAAAGAGGCTCAGATTACTGAGCCTTTTTTTTACATTTCAGCTAGTCCTCTGGATTCTCGCGATCAGTAAATGTTTTCAAAGGAGTGATCCGCGTTCCGAATCTCTGAAGCTCAGAAAAATGTTTCTCTTTTTTCATTGATGCATAGCGGATTATTTTTGACCCATTTTACATGTAATAATTGACTATTGTTACGGAACTTTTTTTCATTCATTTACATCAAACCAAACAATCTATTCAGTTATTTATCCGGAAGACAAATGAATTCTATAAAAATATTTATGATCATCTTAACCTTCATCTACTCTGCAACGATCAATGCATCCGAAAATTCTTTAAAGGATGGAAATAATCCTAAAGATAAAATATCAATTGAAAAATATTTTCCATTAGATGAAAATATGGTTTTGCATTACGACTCCAACTTCGGACCAACGAATTATATTACAAAAAAATCCGGGGGAGAATATATTCAGGAATACCAATCTGATGAGTTCTTTTCTGCACAAAATATTAAGCTGATAGGTAATTCAGTATTTATTACGAAAATCGAACAGGAAGTCGATGTACTTTTGTTTATATCACACAGCATTTCAGTAACATATAATGAACCTGCTCTTCTTCTGCCGCTATCGCTTGAACTGAACGAAAAATGGACCTGGCATGGAATTGAGTATGTAGATGAAAAAATAGATACCATTACAATAACTGGTAAATTGACCGGATACGAAGAAATCAAATGCAAAGCAGGAACATTTAATTGTCTAAGATTTGATTACGAAATATCCAAAGCTTCAGGCAAGCTGACAAAATTTACCGAATGGCGTGAAAAGGATATAGGAATTGTTAAGCTTACTGCAGATGTGAGCCAAAAAGGTTTTGCCGGTATGATGATCTCGCTTCTTGGCTACGATGACATTTATTTCGAGCTCGAAAAAATAGATATTCTTTAATGAATAAAAATTAAAATTTTTCCCCCCGGTATTGTGTTATCTGAATATTAAAAAAGTCAGATATTCCTTATTTTTACCCTTCATTTTATCAACCACTCGGTTTATCTTACTATATGCAAATGAATCTTTCTCGTGAGAAACCCACATGCAATTGTGGTATTACAGGTGTATTTGGACTCTCCTCAGCATCCTTAGAAACCTACTACGCAATTCACGCACTCCAGCACAGAGGGCAGGAAGCCTGCGGTATTGTGACACAGGATTTAAATGAAAACGGTAAACCGGTTTTTCGTATTCACAAAGGTGAAGGCCTGGTTACGGAGGTTTTTGAAGATTCAACAATTTTTAAAAAATCTCTTACAGGCAAAGCTGCAATTGGTCACAACAGATATTCAACAACCGGATCCGCGCAGTCAATAAAAAATATACAACCGTTCGTAGTTAATTACAGAAAGGGGAATCTTGCATTAGCACATAATGGTAATCTTACAAATGCAAGAGTACTGCGTGAGGAATTAGTAAATGAGGGTGCAATATTTCAAACTACCAGCGATACGGAAGTAATACTGCACTTAATTGCCAGAAGCAGGCTCGAAGACCAAATTGAGCAGATTAAAGAAGCGATTAATAAAATTGAAGGTGCTTACAGCCTGGTTTTGTTAACCGATGATAAATTAATCGCAGCCCGCGATCCAAATGGTTTTAGACCACTAGCTATAGCAAAACTGAATGGAGGTTATATTATTGCTTCAGAGACTTGTGCTTTTGATTTGTTATCTGCAGAATTTATTCGTGAAGTTGAGCCCGGTGAATTAATTGTAATTGATAACGAAGTGATTTCGACAAATTCTATAAAATCTTTTTCCATTTCAGAAACTCCAATAAATAAAAAACACTGCGTTTTTGAATACATTTATTTCTCCAGACCTGACAGTTTTATATTTGGTCACAATGTAGATAAAATGAGGCGCAGACTTGGAAAGTTTTTAGCCCGTAATCATCCTGTTTACAATGAAGATGAAAAAAAGCTAATCGTAATTAGTGTGCCGGATAGCTCTAATACCACCGCCGTTGGGTATCAAACAGAGCTCGAAAAACTGGGAGTTGATTGTAAACTTGAAATTGGATTAATCAGAAGCCATTATATCGGAAGGACTTTTATCCAGCCCGGGCAGAGTAAAAGAGAAATTGGTGTTAAAATAAAATTTAATACCGTAAAAGGCGTGCTGGAGGGAAGAACAGTTGTCTTAGTCGATGATTCGATCGTAAGAGGCACTACTTCAAAACAATTAGTAAAGCTGATCAGAGAAGCAAATCCAAAATCAATTCATTTAAGAATTTCCTCACCACCAATTGCTCATCCGTGTTTTTATGGAATGGATTTTCCGAGCAGGGAGGAGCTGGTCGCAAATAATTATGACAGTAATATTGATGAGATCGGAAAATATCTTGGAGTTGATAGTCTACGATATCTTACAATTGATGAAATGCTTGAAGCAGTTTCTGAAGCAGGTGAAGAAAATTTTTGCCATGCCTGTTTCTCGGGCAATTATCCAACAGAAATAGATTATAGCTTTAAAAAGGAAATCTATGAAATCTAATCTTTTATCTTTTTTATTGATGATTATCGTTTTTAGTTCATCATTATATGCACAAAACGTCTATTTCATTAAGTATAAAGATTCTGTTCCTAGGGAAGAAATTGAATTAAAAGTTACGCAGGATCAATTCATTCCTACCGGTATACAATTTCAATATACTGCTGATCTTGAAGATGTGAATTATCTTGCGAAAGGAATTGCTAAAGAGGATGATGTTTTAGGTAGAATAATAAAATTGACTTTTAAAGATGATGTTGATGAATCAGTTATCTATCAATTGCAAAATTTAGATTCGTCTATTGACTATATTCAAAAAGCAACGGAATATAAATTAGATTTTGTTCCGAATGACAGTTTACTTGGTGAACAGTGGTCGCTTGAAAAAATCGGAGCCTTTGATGCCTGGGATAAAACTCAAGGCTCAGATACTGTGCTTCTGGGAGTAATTGATACCGGAATCGATTACGATCACCCGGACCTAAAAAATAAAATTTATCAAAATCCCGGTGAAATCGGATTGGATAATCAGGGTAATGATAAACGTTCGAATAATATTGATGATGATAACAATGGATTTGTGGATGATTACAGGGGCTGGGATTTTACTGATCGTGTCGGTTTTCCGTTTGATACAAGCGGAGGCGATTATCTTAATTGGGATAATGATCCGAAAGATGAAAACGGACATGGCTCTTTTATCGCAGGAATTGCAGGTGCAGAAACAAATAACCTGACCGGAATTGCCGGTGCAGCCCCTAACATTAAGCTGGTAAACCTGAGAGCATTTGATCCTGCAGGTTATGGTGAAGAAGATGATGTTGCTGCAGCTATTCTCTATGCAGTGCAAATGGGTGTAAAAGTTTTAAATATGAGTTTTGGGGATTATTCATTTTCACTGGTTCTTAAAGATGTAATTCAATTTGCTTATTCTAGAAATATGGTGCTTGTTGGCAGTGCGGGTAATTCCGGTTCGCAAATTCCTCATTATCCTTCCGGTTATTCTGAAGTAATTTGCGTGGGCAACTCAACAATTGAGGATTTTGTAGCTTCAAATTCAAACTATGGTTCAACTCTAGACATGGTAGCACCCGGGACACAGATTTTAACCACCGCCAGAAATAATAACTATTCAACAATTAACGGAACTTCAGCTGCTACACCACATGTAGCTGCAACTGCTGCGCTTATTTTATCAATTCAGAATTTTACAAATGAAGAAGTAAAACAAATATTAAAATCAACTACTGATGATATCGGAGAGCCCGGCTGGGATATCAGAAGCGGTGCAGGCAGATTGAATATGTTCAAAGCCCTTACGGTTGTTGCACCTTCTGTTATAAAATTTAATCATCCCAGGCAGGATTTTACCACACTTGAAGATACACTAATAATTAATGTTACTGTCTTATCCGGCCTTTTTTCTTACTATGATCTTTCTTATGGTAAAGGATTGAATCCAAATGATTGGACCCCATTAATCGAAAATGGTTTAAGTCAAATTTCAAATCAAAATATTTATACTCTCGTATTATCAAATCTACCCGATACAGTTTATTGTTTAAGATTGGTGGTGCAATTAACAAACGGAAGAACACTAGAAGAAAGAGTAAACTTTTTTATAAACAGAACACCGCCCGTAATTGATTTACTGCCATTTGGACCGGCTTTTTACGGTGATAAGACCACAATTCTTGCAGCGATGTCTACTAATGAACCGTCTGTAACAAGAATGTATTACCGCAGGTTGGGTGAAACAGATTTTAATTTTGTGACTCTGGATGGATTTACGATTAATAATCAATTTGTTAAATACTTACACTATGGATTTATACCGAAGCAGTTGGTAGAACAGAATTCTGCTTACGAGGTATATTTTGAAGCTGAGAATTTAGTAGGATTGAAAACTATAGAAAATAATAACGGTCAGAACTATATTTTCGTTACGAATTATGATGCAGAATATGCTGCCGAAACAAAGCTCCCATTTTCACTTCCGGCAGGAAGCTTGTTTGAAGATGCAGTTAATATAACCACAAATGATTTAAATGAAGTTTATCTCCGCGAACTTTCTGATTCCAGGGTATCAAGCTTATACAAATTGAATAACAATAATTTTGAATTTGTTGATACTCTTTCTGACAGAATTGTAAGGGATTTTGGAGATTTCAATAAAAACGGCTTAAAAGATTTGCTAACTTATTTTGTCAGGGACGGATTTATTTACGAACAGCAAAATCAGCATTCATCTAGTTTCACTCAAAAATTTTCAGAAGAAAACGGAACATTCTGGCCTGTAATGGCTGAAGATATTGATGGGGATAATATTACCGAAATTGTTGTTGTTAACAGTGATACCTCAGTAAAAATTTGGGAAGTAAATAATGACTTAACTTTATCCAATCCGCAAAGCCTTTATAATTTTACCGACTCTGATTTTGGTTTTAACGTTCTGGATTCACCTAATGGCGTAGTTGCGGACATAGATAACGACGGGACGGATGAAATCTGGTTTGTTGATGTAGACGGTGATATTTTCAGTCACGATATTTTAGGTCCGAATAATTACCAACCTGGTAATATTATTCCAACTGGATACATTGGTTCTGCAGCTTTTGTCACTGCAGGAGATTATGATGGTGATGGTGCGGATGATTTAGCTGTACTGCTTCATTCCTTTGAACCTTTTCAAATTGCACCATTTTATTTGTTGCGGGTTTACAATGCTATCGGTGGAAATTTAAATATTCTTTATGAGCAGGCATTGATTGATGCAGCAACAGAATTTACATCATCTTTCCAGCGCTCAGAGAACAGCGTGCGTTTTGAAGACATCGATTTGGATGGTCAGGATGAGTTAATTGTCTTTGTATTTCCTTATTCTTATATATTCAAAGATTTTTTTGGTTCTGATAAAATTATTTATTACAAAGAAAATATAAATTCTAATTCTGTTTTTGTCGGAGATCTGAATTTCAATAATGTTCCTGAAGTTGCATTTCCAA
>WOR8_10006403_pt1 | contig 11310 bp, 7 predicted proteins | sample DeeMarSeWOR38_10_FD_19890 | JGI IMG/M metagenome (IMG submission 19890)
GTAAAAGAAATATGGTCTAAGGCAAGGAGATCTTTATAACTTTTAGAAACATTGTTAAATTCGATACTAATTTCTGACATGTTAAATTTAATTACTTGGTTAATAATTAATGTTAAAATTATTTGTAAATCTATTTAGTAAATATAATTTATTAAAATAACTAAAATTTTTGAATTGAAAAATAATGGTTAACTGTCTGATTGTAGGGCATGGAGCAAGAGAACATGTTATCGGTGAAACTCTTGTTAGAGATGGTGCGAATTTATTTTCTTTTATGAGTTTTAAGAATGCAGGATTAGAAGATCTGAGCGAAAATATTGAAGTTCATTCTGAAACTGATTTTCAGGAAATACTTGAATTTTGTAAAAAATTTAACATAGATTTTGCTGTTATTGGACCAGAAGCCCCGTTGGTTGTTGGGATAGTTGATGCTTTAGAAAAAGGTGGGATCCCCTGTGTTGGGCCGAAAATAGAAGCAGCTCAGTTAGAAGGTTCTAAGATTTTCATGAGAGAGTTGCTTGCAAAATATAAAATCCAATCAAATGTCATGAGTAAAAAATTTGATTCGATGGAAGGTGTTGAAAGTTATATAAAGGATATGGGTGAAGAGAATCTTGTTGTTAAACCAGAAGGGCTTACAGGAGGTAAAGGAGTAAAAGTGTTTGGCGATCACCTTTTTTCAAAAGATGACATAATAGAGTATTGCAGTGAACTAGTAAAGAAAAAAAGTCGATTTCTTTTAGAGGAGAAGTGTAATGGAGAGGAGTTTACTCTGCAAGCTTTTGTTGATGGGAAAAATGTAATAGGTTCTCCATTAGTTCAAGACCATAAAAGAGCTTATGAAGATGATAAGGGACCAAATACTGGAGGAATGGGTTCATATAGTATGGAAGATCATCTCATGCCATTTTTCACTCAAGACGATGTTGATGAAGCCCTTTCCGACATGGAAAAGACAGTTGCTGCTATCAAAGCAGAAACAGGTGTAGAATATAAAGGTTTCTTATATGGTCAATTCATGAAAACAGCTTCTGGCATAAAATTAATCGAATATAATTCTCGATGGGGTGATCCAGAAGCAATGAACGTTTTACCTCTTCTAAAAGGTAATTTTGTAGAAATCTGCTGGGCTATTATTAATGGAAACTTATTAAAAACTTATAAATTTGAAAATAAAGCTTCTGTATGTAAATATCTTGCTCCAGAAGGCTATCCTGTAAATCCAAAAAGAGATGAAAAAATCTTTATTGATAAAAAAGAACTAGAAAAGATTGGCGCAAAATATTATTATGCCTCAGTCTATAGAGAAGGTGGTGATGTCTATACTACAACATCTAGAGCTATGGGTGTGTTAGGAATTTCTGATTCTCTTGAAAAAGCCGAGAAAATTGCAGAAGCTGGAGTAGGCTGTATAAAAGGTAAACTATTTCATAGAAAAGATGTAGGAACACTAAAATTATTACAAAAACGCATTAATCATATGAATTCTCTCCTTAAAAGATAGGAAAAAACCATATTATTCATATACTCTCTCATTAGAAGTAGTTTTATATTTTATAATCATCAAATTATAATAATTTCGATATTAAGCTTTACTTGAATAATGAATTGGCATGAACAAAATATTAAATTTAACTCATTAGTAAAACAGCTTTTCCATGATGAGGATTGGCAAAAAAGAGCTGATGCGGCAAGAGAACTTGGAATTATGAAAGAAGGTAGGTCGGTAAATTTACTTTGTCGTGCCTTAAGATCAGAAGAAGATCACCTTGTTATTAACAGGATTATAGAAGCTCTTGGAAGAATTGGTGATGGTAGGGCAACTTTAAGAATAATTGAAAAACTTAAAGATGAATTAAATGCTTCTGAAATGGATAAGTATAGGATCATTTATATTATAGACGCTTTGAAAAAAATAAAAGATAAAAGAGCTTTAGAGTATATTGGACCATTCCTTAGTTATTCTGATGAGGAAGTCAAGCTTCTTGCCCATGAAGCATTTGATGAAATAGAACCAAACTGGAAAGAAATTGTAAAAAGAGAAAGAAAAGAAAAATCAATCCAAGAAATCTTCAAAATTAAATTTTAATCTTGAATTCTTTCCGATTTCTTTTAGGAATAATAAACTCTTAATAAAAGAGTTATTTAAAATTTTTACACTAAATTTAGATATTAATTTACTAAAGAGCTAATTTCTATGAATAAAAAACAGGTATGTTGTTGGGATTTAGAGGGACCAATAAGCTTTATCGATTTTGCTGCTGAAATTGGAAAGCTATTAGGCAATAAATCTAAGTTTAATTTAAAAAAATTTGATATGGGTACTTTCTTTACCATGATTTCTAACTATGATGATTATATTATTGATGTTCCCGGAGTAAAAGAAACATTAAATATTCCGGATTATCAACCAGGGGACACTCTGAGAATTATGGCACCGCTTTATACTGCTTGTTATACCGATAAAGAATTGGTAAAATTAGCAAAAAGTAATCTTGGGTTATTACCAGGGTGTCGTGAATTAATGGATATATTGCATAAAGATTGGGAAATATTTGTTATTTCAACTAGTTATTCTCATTTTGCTTATAATGTAACTGCTGCCTTAGATATTCCAAAGGATAACGTTTATTGTACAGACCTAAATATTAATTATTTGAAGGAGGGGCTTCAAAACATTGAAAAAGATGTAGATATCTTATTAAATAGTATTTTTCAGAAATATCTGGATAATAACAAAGATCTTGACAGTGTTATTGAAGATTTAAATAATTTTTTCTGGAGGGGAAAAAAAACAGACTATATTCGAGTAATGGAAAAAGTAAAAGTGAGAGGTGGAAAAAGAAAGGAATTAGCTGTTGAAGATATATCCAAAAAGACAGGAATAGCGATATCAGAGATGATTGTATTAGGAGATTCAATTACAGATATTAACATGCTTCAGAGAGTAAGAGATGAAGGAGGTATTGCAATATCATTTAATGGTAATAGATTTAGTTTAAAACAGGCAAATTTTGCTGCAACCACACAAAATTGTTTAGGGGTACTCCCATTTTTTGAGTATAAACATAATATTTACGATTTTTTAAACGATTGGGAATCAAATTTTGAAAATTTCCAACATAACCCAAAGAATATAACTGATGGTCTAATTTCGAAAGAGATTAAAGAATTATTTATTAAATATAATTTCATTCCAGAATTAGCTAATTTAAAAAATAAAACAAAATTTCAATATTCAGAGTTAGTTTCAAAGCAAGAAAGAATGCGAAAAATAGTGCGAGGGTGGGCAGGCAGCTTAGGATGAATTAGATACTGAACTAATGTTCTCTCAAATTCTAATAAAAGAACTCTAATAGGAAAAAATATATTTTTATCTCTTCTAATTTAAATTAAAGAAAAGAATTTTTAACACTCTATAATAAGGTAATGCCCAAAATGGCAAATACAATTAATAAAATTAGCAAAATTAATCAAATTATCTCTGAAAACTTGGATGAACCAATATTTATTATTAAAGATAATTTCACATGTGATTATGCTAATTTTAAAGATCTCAAAAAGGAAAAGCACTTTATTGACTTTATCTATCCAAATGATTCTAAGAAAATTACTAAGTTTATGAATAATATCTTCAAATTTGGATATGACAACACAGAAGCAAGAATTAAAATTGACCTAGATCAATTTAAATGGTATGAAATAAAAGGAAAAAGAATTCTTGAAGGTAATAATGCAAGAGCAATTCTCTTCTGCTATGATATCACAAAATATAAAGACATTGAAAGAGAAATCAAGCAGAGCCAAACTAGATATAGTCAATTAGCAGACTCTCTACCAGAAATTAATTACTGGAAACTAGTTCAATCCAAAGAAGGTATCAAAGCTGTTCAAAAATCAAGAGAAATGTTAGAGTTAGTAATTAACAATATTCCGCAATTAATATATTGGAAAGATAAAAATTTAGATTATCTAGGTTGTAATTCTAATTTTGCCCAATTAAATGGATTAGACTATCCTACATTGATTATTGGCAGATCGAATGATAATTTAAAATGGTTTAGTGAAGAGTCTAACAATATTGAGGAAAGTGAGAGAAAAGTCATTACAAATAATAAACCAGAATATAATGTAATTGAATTAATAACTTTTGCCAATGGAAACCAAGCTTGGTTTGAGATAAATAGAATACCTTTACTTGATTTTAAGAAAAATGTTGTGGGGATTCTTGTTACTTATGAAGATATCACTTTTCGAAAGACTAGTGAAGAAAAATTAAAAGCATCTGAAGAAAAATATCGAGGAATCCTAAATACAATTAGAGAAGGATATTTTGAAGTAGACATAGATGGTGTTTTTACCTTTTTTAACGATTCTTTTATAGATCTTGTAGGGTATCAAAGAGAAGAATTATTAGGAGTGAATTATCAGAAATTTGTTGAGGAAGAAAACAAAAACAAAATTCGAAATGCATATATTCAAGTAGAAGAAACAGGACAACCAAGAACTAACTTTCAATTTCAATTTCGTAACAAAAAAGGATATTTGGTTACATTAGAATCTTCAATATATTTACGATATGATGTTAATGGAACTCCAATTGGTTTTAGCGGTATAGCACGAGATATAACAGAAGAATTTATACTAGAACAAAAGCTTAAAGAATCTGAACAAAAATATCATCATTTATTTGAGAATTCCCCTTATGCCATATGGTTAATGGATAAGGATGGGACTATTTTGGACTCTAATTCAACAATATTAAATATACTTTCAGTCTTAACAATAGAAGATATTATAGGGAAAAAGTTTACTGAAGTTCTTACATTCTTAGAAAGACCAGATGACCTAATAAATATGCTGAAGAAACGTTTTGATAAATTTCTGAAAGGTGATAAATTAGAACCATTAGAGTTTCAAATAACTAGACTTGATGGAAAAAAAATTTGGTTATCAATTCAAACTTCTCTTGTAAAAATTGGGCATAAAACACTTATTCATGCTATTATTCAAGATATAACAGATTTGAAAAATTCTGAAGAGGAATTAAAAGTATTAAATGAACAACTCGAACAAATAATCCTTGAGAGAACTAAAGAACTTAGAGAATCAGAGGAAAAATTTAGGACTATTACGGAGCAAACATCTCTAGGTATTGCTATTTTGCAGGATGGATACGTAATTTACACTAATCAAGCAATATTTGAAATTACTGGATATTCAGTTAATGAAATAAATGGATGGGATAGAAATGAATTCATGAAAAAGATTCATCCTGATGATTTACCTTATGTTTTAAAGCAATTATCGAGAAATATGGATGCAGAAACAGATCAAATGTCTCATTATATTGCTAGAATATTTGATTCTTCAAATAAGATTAAATGGATTGAATTACATTCAAAGGGAATAAAATATCAAGATAAGATCGCCGACCTAATAACATTCATAGATATAACTGAAAAGCGTATTGCTGAACAAAAGTTAATGGAATCTGAGCGAAAATTTCGACATCTATATGAAAACGCTCCTTATGGTATTGTTCTTTTAAATTCAGAGGGTAACATCATCGATATAAATTCTACAATCCCAATGATGTTTGGATATGACAAAAAAGATCTTATCGGGAATAATTATTTTTCTTTAATTGGCATATATCCTTCAGATACTAAAATTGCTTTACATAAATTACCTGATTTATTATCACGAAGAATTACTTCAAATTCAAAAGTTTTACCTAATCTAACAGAAATTTATAAAAAAGATGGCACACGATCTTGGGTTCAATCTGAACTTTCAACAATTGAATTAGATGAAGAAATAATTCATCAAATCAGTATCCAAGATATTACAGAAAAAAGAAACGCTGAAGAAAAGTTGAGGGAATCTGAACGGCAATATCGTACAACAATCAATTCAATCGGTGACCCACTCCATGTTGTAGATAGGGAGCTAAGAATTATATTAATAAACAAACCATTTGAAAAGTGGTTGAATAGATTAAATTTTGATGAGAATGTCATTGGAAGAAATATATTTGAAGCCTTTCCATTCTTGTCATCTAATGTACGCAAAGAATATGAGCAAGTCTTTGATAATGGTGAACCACTTGTAACATCGGAAATTAATACATTGGATGGTCATGATGTAATCACTGAAACTAGAAAAATTCCCATCTTCATTGAAGGTGAAATCGAGCAAATTATTACTATAATCAGAGATATTACAGAAAGAAAGGAAATGGAAAACCAATTGAAGGATTCAGAAGAAAAATATCGAAACATGGTTAATAACTTGGATGTAGGATTTTATAAGGGTGAATATAAAGGTAAGTTATTGATGCATAATCAAGCATTAAATAGAATTTTAGGAATTAAGCCACATGAAAGTATTTTAGGTATGGAGGCATCTCGCTTTTTTGCTAATGAACAGATCCAAAAGCAATATTATAAAGAATTAGATAAGAAAGGTTTTATTAGGAATTTTATTATACAAGTTACTAAAATGGATGGAGCAGAAGGAATTTTAAATGTAAATGCTCATTTAATATACAATTCTGATGGTGAACCCTCCGAAATTGAGGGTACCTTTACAGATATTACTGAGAAATTCAAATTAGAGCAAGAACTAATGGAATCTGAAAAGAAATTACGAGAGCAAAATATTGAACTTATGAAATTGGATCAAATAAAAAATGACTTTATAACTATGGCAGCTCATGAATTAAAGACGCCCTTAATCTCCATTTCAGGTTACACTGATTACATACTTATGAAGCATAGAAGTAGTTTAACACCTGAAATTACAGAAGATTTAATAACTGTTCAGAGAAATGTCAAAAGACTCGAAGTATTAATGGATCAACTTTTAGAAGTCATGAAAATTGATGAAGATCGATTAAATCTTCAAATAGAACGAGTGAATGTTACTACGATAATAAATGACTGTCTTGATGAATTAAGTTATCTAATTAATGAAAAAAATCTTGAAATAATATTAAATATTAATCACGAAATAATATTATCTGTAGATACAGCACGTATTTTTACTGTTTTTACTAATTTAGTCTCAAATGCTATAAAATTTACACCAGAATATGGTTGGATTGAAATATCCGCGAAAAAAAAGAATAAAGGATATATTTTTAAAGTGAGGGATAATGGAATTGGACTTAATAAAGAAGAATTAGGAAGACTATTTAAAAAATTCGAAAGAATTAAACAACCAGTTTCTAATGAACATATCGCTATCAAGGATAGTGGTACAGGATTAGGGCTTTACATCACCAAAGGAATTATTAATGAGCACGGTGGTGAGATCTACGCTGATTCAAAAGGACCTAATAAAGGAACAACCTTCACATTTACCCTACCATTTTAAATGGGTAGATTAAAACTTGTAACGATTCAAATAGTAAATCTGTATTTTTCTTTTAATAAGAACTAGTAATTTATATATCTGTTATGATATATTATTCGATGTTAGAAAATTTACTTAATAATTGTTGTAGAAATTAATAATCAGCATGGCAACTATAATAGTAGCTGAAAAAAATAAAGCAGCAGAAGCCATTGCAAAAGCTTTAGGCTCAGTTAAAACAATAAAAAAATCAAAAATCCTAAATATATACATAATTCCATCAAAAGATATATATGTAATTCCATTACGCGGTCATCTACTCGAACATAAAAACACCGCGGCTTATAAAAGTTGGACTAATACAAATTCTAGAGAGATTATCACCAATCCTAAAGCAATTAAAAAATTTCCGAAAAAAAATAGCAGTTCATATATTAAGGTTTTAAAAGAATATTCGAAGCTTTCAAATCATTGTATTATCGGAACTGATGCTGATATTGAGGGATGCAATATTGGACTTATTGATGCACTTCCCTTCATAAAGGAAGCAAACCCAAATATACGGATTTCACAATTATGGCTTAGTTCATTACAAAAAAATGAAATCATTAGTAAATTTAATAATCTCATTAGCCCAAAGTATAGTTGGGGTGAATCAGGAGAGGCAAGATCCCTTATTGATGCATTCATAGGTTTTTCTGCTACTAGAGAAGTTACTAATACGCTCCGTCCCTTATTAAATAAATTTAGAGTTCCGTTTACTTCAATTGGAAGAGTACAAACCAGTCTTCTTTATCTGATGTATTTAAGAGATCAGGAGATAACAAATTTTATACCAGAGCCTTATTTCTTAATTGATGCAGTATTATTTCATGGAGAAGGGACTTTTCAAGCCCATCATATATTAAATCCCTTTGAAAAAACTCAAGAAGTTAAAGCTCAACAAATTTACCAAAAAATTAAGGGTGAAAAAGTTGCTAAAATAATCGATTGCCCTCAAAAATTAAAAGAGAGAGCACCCCCATCTCCACTAAACACTTCAAAAGCTTTAATCCTTTTAACTAGAAATCTACGAATTTCTGCTAGTGTAGCACTAAATACTATGAATGCCTTATATTTAAATAAATTAATCTCTTACCCAAGAACAGATAGCGATATATATAAACCAGAGTTTAACCATATTGATATTTTAAATCACTTCTCAACACATTCTCAATTAGGATCATACACTCTTAATCTACTAAAAGCAAATAGAATAATACCAACAAAAGGAAAAAAGGATGCAGGGGATCATCCTCCTATTACACCCCTCGAAAGCCTAGAAATAAACGATTCGAGATTAGAAAATGATTTACAGAAGAAAGTCTATAATATACTTGCGCGTTATTATCTCGCGTTGTTTGGAGAAAAAGCAGTAGAATCATTACAAACTTTAAATCTTTTGATTAAAGATGAACAATTTAAAGCTCAACGCGTTTCATTAATTACTGAAGGATTTCTTGAGATTGTTCCTTTTCTTAAACCCAAATATGAAGAAGAAATCCAAATTTCTGGTAATGAGGTTCCTATAAAAGAAATTCTATTGAGAAAGAAAGAAACTAAACCACCTCCAAAGTATTCAGATGCATCCTTGCTCAAATTAATGGAAAAGAATAATTTGGGCACAAAATCAACACGACCTATTATTATTAAAATTTTACAAACTCGTAAATTGATAGAAAGAACAAAACTACAATATTCAATAACAGAATTGGGCAAATTCCTTATTGAAAATTTGATGAAAATATGGTTATCTTTTTTAGAACCAAATTTTACAAAAAAAGTTGAAAAAAAACTTGAAGAAATTAAAGAAAGTAGAAGGAAAATGGATGATGTTGTAAACGAAGTAAGAGTAGAATTTTTAAAGCTATTTGATAAGTTTTTAGCTAATAAAAATGAATTAATCTCTAAAGCTACTGGTTTTAAAATGAATTATACTATACCAATCACTTCCGCTAATTGTCCGTTCTGTAATAAAAGTCCCATGAAATTTATTAATCTCAAAAATAAAAAATTTTTAGTCTGCGCAGATGAAACTTGTAAGAGTTATTTGTCACTACCTAAGAATGGAAGGATAAAATTATTGGAATCAACTTGTTCCATTTGCAACTTCAATATTTTTAACATATCTCTTATAAAGAATAAAAAGTCATATAACTACTATATATGTCCCAAATGCTGGAATGAAGGATTTAAGGAAAATCAAGGAAAAGGATTTTGTTCTAACTGCCAAGATTTCAAAATTGTTAGAGGGAAATGTGTAAAAAAAGAATAAAGTTGACTAATTTTCTAATCATATAACATTTTAACTCTAGTTAAAAGAATCTCTTTGCATCAAAACGATAAGCAGCTCTAGTTAAACCTACATAATTATCAGAAATTTTGTAGTAAAGCTTAGTATTTACTACTTTCTTTTCTAAATAATTATTTTTAATCATATGATTCAATGAATTTATCATAGTCCCTAAAGTAACCGAACCAATATATCCATGCTGTTTCTTTGTAATTCTTATTAATTCAAGTTCAGAATGCCAATGACCGTCTAATAAAGCCATAAGAATTTCATTTTTTATAGGGGTTTTAATATCCTTGATTTTATTAAACAAAACGGAATAACCAGGTTTGTAGAAATTGTCGTGTTTAAACTCTTCCATCTTTTAAAGAACCTTTAAAGGAGAAAATTTGTATTATGAATAAATATTGAGCAAAATTATATATTTAAATGTAATATCACTGTAATATCCAATTAGAAGAGAAACTAAAAATTACAACAAATTAGGGGGAATTCCTTCTTTAAAATATTTTGCTCTCGTTACCCAGTTATCTGAAAATTCTGGTATTAATGCGAGTATAGAACCCCCAACCCATACAGAAAAGGTTCTTTCTCTCGGTGCAATGATTCTTACTACCTGATTTTTCTTTTTCCTTCTGGCTAATTCGAGTTCCAGCTCTTGGTACATTCGCGATTTCAAATTTGGGAACATCGAAGAACCTCCTGATAAAAAAATATTATTCAAGAGCTCTGGACGGATATCTAAATCACATTGTTCTATTACATCCATAACTGCTACTGGTAATGAATCTTCTTCTAATTCAGAGGAAGGATTAAATAATAACTCAGGTACTAAAAATCTTTCATTTTGTAAAGAAATTGTAGAGCCGTCTGGCAAGGAATATTCTTTATTATATTGTTCACTTCTTTTTAAATCTTCTTTATAATCTAATGAAACAAAGCAAGCTTTTTCTTTTAATACTCTAACCAATTCTCTTCGAATTGAGGTATCAACAGACCAACCAATAGATTCTAATATTTGTTCCATATAATGAGTTAAGGTTCGACCTCCAATATCTAGGATTCTTACCGCATGTTCCAATTTATATCCTTCATAGATGGGAACAATTCTAGTATTACTGTCACCAATTTCGAGAATTAATCCTGTTTGAAATCCTCCTGAATATAAGGTTAGCATAGAATCCAATACAGGATAGAATGCCATGCATCGATATTTTTCTAAAAAGAGCTCAAAAATTTTTTCCAAATCTTTGTATGGAAACAGTGGATGAACTGCGAATAATACGTTAACTAGAGTAGGATCAACTCTTAAATTGTAAAAGATATAATCTACGATGTTTTCAAAATGTTTCCAATCAATAATAATCCCTTTTTCAATAGGGTAATAAATCTTATATAACCCTATTGACTGGATCTCATCCCCTACATAAAGTTCATCTTCTCGCATATTTGGAGGAGCATAATCTATACTTACACTTTGATATTTTGGTTTCCCCACCATTGTTAAAAACACTTGGTTTGGAGAATCCTCCCCAGCAAATCCTATTTTGGTTGAAAACTGACCTATATCCATTACGACAGTAAGATTTCCCATTCTTCGTTATGCAAATATCTTTTCT
>WOR8_10009609_pt1 | contig 11309 bp, 12 predicted proteins | sample DeeMarSeWOR38_10_FD_19890 | JGI IMG/M metagenome (IMG submission 19890)
TCATTGATCACGGCCATGGTATGGTCACCCGCTTCGGGCACTGTCAAAAATTTCTGAAAAAACGCGGTGAAAAGGTCAAACGCTGGGAACCCGTCGCTCTGGTTGGAAATACCGGCCGCAGCACCGGCCCCCACGTGCATTACGAAGTGCGCCTGAACGGGATTCCGGTTAATCCAACGAAGTACATTCTGAATTAAGACTCCTCCAAGGGTTCATCTCTTATCCCTCCTAAAGCGGTCCACAGGTACGCCGATATAATGGCATCCGCAATTTTGGATTTAAATTTGCTATTGAGAGAAACCCGAAATTTGGTATAATTCACCCCAGGAGACCCATTTTTAAATATGGACACTCAATTTAGATTAAATACAATTTAACGGGAAGGTGACACCCCCGAGATGTTACTCAATGCATTGACCAAAGTTTTTGGCAGCAAAAACGAAAGGGAACTGAAGCGGATGCAGCCTCTGGTGGAGCGCATCAATGCGCTTGAGGCTGAAGTTCAGGCCATGGGCGATGACCAGCTCAGGGCTCAGACGCCCAAGTTTAAAGAGCGCATCAACCAGGGCGAACCCCTGGATGACATTTTGCCCGAAGCCTTTGCGACGGTGCGAGAAGCGTCGCTGCGGGCATTGAAAATGCGGCATTTTGACGTCCAGTTGATCGGCGGTATCGTCCTGCATGAGGGCAAAATTGCCGAAATGAAAACCGGTGAGGGCAAAACCCTGGTCGCCACGCTGCCGGCGTATTTGAACGCTTTGACCGGAAAGGGCGTGCATATTGTTACGGTAAATGATTATCTGGCCCGTCGCGACACCGAATGGATGGGGCATATCTATCAATTTCTGGGTTTATCCATGGGCACGATTGTCCATGGACTGGACGATGTCGAACGCAAGGCGGCGTATGCCGCAGACATCACCTATGGAACCAACAATGAATTTGGTTTTGATTATCTCAGAGACAATATGAAGTTTGATCATAAGTCGCTGGTTCAACCCATGCTCAATTTTGCCATTGTCGATGAGGTCGACAGCATATTGATCGATGAGGCCCGCACGCCGTTGATCATTTCGGGCCCGGCGCAAAAATCGACCGATTTATACTACCAGGTCAACGGCCTGATACCGCGACTTTCCGCTGCCACGCATTACAGCATTGATGAAAAGGCGCGATCGGCAACCCTGACCGAAGAAGGCGTTGCCAGGTGCGAGCAACTGCTCAAAGTCGACAATTTGTTTGATCCCCGATACATCGAGTTGCTGCACCATATCAACCAGGCCCTTAAAGCCCATACCCTGTTTAAGCGCGATGTTGATTACATTGTCAAAGATGGTGAAGTGATTATCGTCGATGAGTTCACCGGCCGTCTGATGCCCGGCCGCCGATACAGCGAAGGCCTCCACCAGGCGCTGGAAGCCAAGGAAAACGTTAAAATTGAAAATGAAAACCAGACGCTGGCCACCATGTATGATAAACTCGCCGGTATGACCGGTACGGCCGATACAGAAGCGGCGGAGTTTAAAAAGATTTATGACCTCGATGTGATGGTCATCCCCACCAATATGCCGATGATTCGCAAGGATTTTCCGGATGTGATTTATAAAACCCGCAAAGATAAATTTGAGGCGGTTTTAGATGAAATCAAGGAATTGAATACTATCGGGCAGCCGGTGCTGGTGGGTACAATTTCAATTGATGTATCCGAGAACCTCAGTAATAGCCGAGATCATTGCCATGGCCGGGCAGCGGGGCGCGGTGACGATTTCGACCAACATGGCCGGCCGCGGCACCGACATCGTTCTGGGAGAAGGCGTTACCGATCTTGGCGGGCTGCACATTCTCGGCACCGAGCGACATGAGAGCCGCCGGATCGACAATCAGCTGCGGGGCCGCTCCGGTCGGCAGGGAGACCCGGGCTCATCGCGCTTTTATCTGGCACTGGAAGATGACTTGCTGCGCATTTTCGGCGGTGAGCGCATTACCGGCATTATGGAGAAGCTGGGCATGCCGGACGGCGAGCCGATCGAGCACAATATGATCAGCCGGGCCATTGAAAATGCGCAGCGGCGGGTGGAAGGGCATAATTTTGAAATTCGCAAACAGCTGCTTGAATATGATGACGTCATGAATCAGCAGCGGGAGGTTATTTATCGGCAGCGCCGCGAAGCTTTGGACGGAAAAAGTCTGCAACCCGCGATTGTCGAAATGATCAGGGAAAAAGCCGAAGAAATCGCCGATGTCTATGCCGGAGAAAAAGCCCTGCCTGAAGAATGGGATTTAAAAGGCATTCGCGATGCCATTTTTAAACAGTTTAACTTCCATTTGGACGGTTTTGATGGGGACATGCTGGAGAATCTGGATCGTGAAGGTCTGGCGGATTTGATTTTTGACGCCGCCCGCTCGCTTTATGATCAGCGCGAATCGGCCATCGGCCCCGAAAATTTCAGGCAACTGGAGCGGATGGTCATGCTGCAAACGGTGGACGGTCTCTGGAAAGATCATCTGCTTTCTATGGATCATCTTAAAGAAGGTATCGGCTTAAGGGGCTATGCCCAGCAAAATCCGCTGATCGTCTATAAAAAAGAGGGCTTTGATATGTTTAATGAAATGATTTCCCGGGTTAAAGACGAGACCCTCGGGATCCTGTTTCGCATCCAGATAGAAGAGCCTAAAAAAATAGACGATTTGCGCCGGCCCAAAGAGCAGAAACTGGTGTTTTCAGGCGGCGAAGGACCGGCAAAGCCTAAAACGGCTCAACGCCAGGGCAAAAAGGTAGGCCGCAATGCGCCCTGCCCGTGCGGCAGCGGTAAGAAATATAAAAAATGTTGCGGCCGGTAGCCTTTGTCAGAACAAAATTAAATTGCTGCCCTTTACAAGCAAGGATTCAGATGATTATTATAAATGCATTGACCAGCCCGGACGAGACGGGGGCAGCACCTTATAGGGCCATTTGCTGAATATCAGCGTCAAGAGTTTTGGACCTAAATTGGAGCGATTGTCGAGATTTGAAACGCTCCTCTTAGGCTGGAGAGGGTTTCCATGGGAGAGTTTCATCCCGAACTGGAAGAGGGTGTTCGTTCAAAGACCGCCAAAGATGTCAAAGAACCCCCGATGTACAAGGTGTTGCTTTTGAATGATGATTACACCACCATGGATTTTGTTGTTGGCGTTCTGCGATTTGTGTTCCACAAATCACCGACCGACGCGATTCATATCATGCTCAATGTGCACCACCAGGGTGTCGGGCTGTGCGGAATATATCCTTTTGAAGTTGCGGAAACCAAAGTCAATACGGTTGAAGCCCTGGCCCGTGAAAAAGGCTTTCCGCTAAAATGCACAATGGAAAGAGAGTAGGTCATGATCAGCAAGGAACTTAGCGCTACACTCGGCTTTGCTGTTAAGGAGGCGAAAAGAAGACGACATGAATACGTCAGCATTGAACATATTCTGTTCGCCATACTTAATGACTCCACCGGAATTGAAATAATCGAAAATTGCGGCGGCGATGTAGACAATCTTTTGGATTCGCTTGAAAACTTTTTTGAAGAAAAGATCGAGCGGATTCCGGAAGGCAATGATTATGTATTGCAGCAGACCATCGGCTTTCAACGGGTGATCCAGCGAGCGGTGTTGCGGATGTTCTGGCCTCCATTTTCCTTGAAAAAGATTCGCACGCTGAATACTTTTTAAGTTCCGAGGGTGTTACGCGCCTGGATGTTCTGAACTATATCTCTCACAGTGTCGCAAAAGATCCGTTTACCGATGATTCCGCCGGACTGTTGCAGCCCGGCAGAGAAGAAAGAGACCGCAAGCAAAAGGCCAATCCGTTGGAGCTTTTTACGCTGAATCTGATTGCACTGGCTGGCGATGGCAAACTGGATCCGCTGATTGGACGGGAAACGGAGCTGGAACGCACCATGCAGGTACTCTGTCGACGGCGCAAAAACAATCCGGTCTTTGTCGGCGATCCCGGTGTGGGGAAAACCGCGATGGCTGAAGGTTTGGCGCAGAAGATACAGAAAGGCGACGTTCCCGATCTGTTGAAAGGCATGGAGATTTTTTCCCTCGATCTGGGAGGGCTGCTGGCCGGGACGAAATTCCGCGGAGATTTCGAGCAGCGTTTAAAAGGCGTCATTGCCGAACTGCAAAAGAAACCCAAAGCCATTTTGTTCATCGATGAAATTCACACCATTGTTGGGGCGGGGGCGACCAGCAGCGGGTCCATGGACGCCTCCAACATTTTGAAACCCGTTCTGGCCAGTGGTGAAATCCGCTGCATCGGCTCATCAACCTTTGAAGAGTTTAAGAACCATTTTGAAAAGGACCGGGCGCTTTCACGACGCTTCGAGAAAATTGAAATTATGGAGCCGCCGGTTACTGAAAGCATAAAAATTTTAAAAGGCCTGCGATCCCGCTATGAAGAACATCATGGTTATGCCTATACGGATGCCGCGTTAAAGGCAGCGGTTGAACTTTCCAATAAATATCTCAGAGATCGGTTTTTGCCCGATAAGGCCATCGATGTCATTGACGAGGCCGGCGCCTTTATCCGTCTTTCGGGCTCAACCCAGCGCAAAAAGATTAATCCGGCGGATATTGAAAAAATCGTTGCTAAAATGGCCCGGGTGCCGACCCAGAGCGTATCCACATCCGATCGCTCCAAGCTCGAAAATCTAGAAAACGGCCTAAAAAAGGTTGTTTTCGGGCAGGATGATGCTATCAGCGCTTTGGTGACGTCCATCAAACGGTCGCGTGCCGGACTGGGATCACCGGAAAGGCCTGTGGGGTGCTTTTTGTTTACCGGTCCCACCGGTGTCGGGAAAACCGAAGTTTCACTTCAGGTGGCGCGCATTCTGGGTGTGGAGTTTATGCGCTATGATATGAGCGAATATATGGAAAAACATGCTGTGGCCCGTCTGATCGGCGCACCACCCGGCTATATCGGATTTGACCAGGGCGGGCTGCTGACTGACGGCGTCCGCAAACACCCACATTCTGTATTGCTGATGGATGAGATTGAAAAAGCCCACCCGGATCTGTTTAACATTTTGCTGCAGGTCATGGATCATGCCACTTTGACCGACAATAACGGACGCAAGGCGGATTTCCGAAATGTCATTCTGATGATGACCTCCAATGCCGGCTCAAGAGAGATGAGCGCTGCGAATATTGGTTTCGGTCAGACCCACAAGGGCGCTCAATCCAAAGGGAAAAAAGCCATCGAAAAATTGTTCAGCCCCGAATTCAGGAACCGGCTGGACGCCACCATTACGTTCAACGCTTTGGACCTGGAAATCATGGAACTGATCGTGGACAAATTCGTTGCGGAGCTGAATCAACAGCTGGCCATCAAAAAAGTGGCTCTGACGATTTCGCCCGCGGTGCGAACCTGGCTGGCAAAAAAAGGTCACGACCCGACATATGGCGCCAGGCCGCTGAGCCGGGTAATTCAAACGGAAATCAAAGACAAACTTTCCGATGCGATCCTGTTCGGTGAATTGCAGAATGGCGGTCTTGTATCCCTTGACCTGGCCGGCGATGAACTCGCATTTATCTACGGCTAACATGAATTCAGGAATTTAGGGGTTTAAGGATTCAGGGATTAAGGAATTAAAATTGGAATAAATAATCAATGCCTAAATTCCCCAATTCATCAATTCCTCAATATCCAATTTGAATGCCTGTTTACCTTCTATCCGACGATTTAGCATTTCCCTCCCCGCAGCTTGCCCGGAAAGAAGGCCTTTTGGCTGTTGGCGGAGATCTGGGTCAGGAGCGCCTGCTGCTCGCTTATCAAATGGGCATTTTCCCTTGGTATTCCAACGATGAGCCGATCATGTGGTGGTCACCGGACCCCCGTCTGGTGCTCTATCCATCCGAATTCAGGATATCCCGGTCGTTGAAAAAGACAGTCAAAAAACAGATATTTGAGTTGACCGTGGACCAGGCCTTCGAGGCGGTGATAAACGCCTGCGCCCGCAGCCGGACCCCAGCAGATGAAGGCACATGGATTGTTGCGGATATGATTGACGCCTATTGCAGGCTGCACGAGTCCGGGCTGGCGCATTCGGTTGAGGCCTGGCAGAATGGCAAGCTGGCCGGAGGTCTTTACGGTGTTTCGCTGGGCAAATGTTTCTTCGGGGAATCAATGTTTACCCGCGTCACCGATGCGTCCAAAGTTGCCCTGGTGGCCCTGGTTGAACACCTGCAAGCCCTGGAATTCGACCTGATCGACTGCCAGATCAGCACGCCGCATCTGCTCGGTTTCGGTGCACGGGAAATACCCAGAATCCGGTTTCTCAGAGAATTGGTGCACGCACTCAAATCCCCCACGCTTAAAGGCAAGTGGTCTTTTACCGCGTTGCCCGTCTGAATTCACAGCATTTCATTTCAGATCGCATCGTCTTGACATAATCCGAATATTCCGTTTAGACTACAGATTCTTTAATTTCCAGACCGCAGCCCGCAAATCGGATGAGCACTGAAGAGGAGGTAATTTGAGAATGGAAAAGGACTGCATTTTCTGTCAGATCGCCCATGGTCATACGGAGACCGAAATTTTGTTTGAAACCGACGCCCTGGTGGTATTTAAAGACATCAATCCGCATGCGCCGGTTCACCTGTTGTTCGTGCCCAAAAAACATATCCGCAGCGTCAACGATCTCACCGATGAGGATCAGAGGATCCTGTCGGAATTGGTTATGGTGGCCAAAGACATGGCAAAAGCGCACGGCGTTGCCCGATCCGGCTATAAGCTGCTGTATAACGTGGAAAGGGGCGGGGGGCAGGTGATATTTCACTTACATCTCCATCTCATTGGTGGCTGGTAGTTTCCCTTCCTGAAATGGTTATTTTTCCGACAGGCAGCGTTCTCCGCGAATTTCAGCCTTCCGAGCACTTCAAGTGCGCCGAAGGCTAAAATTCTTGTTCGGACTTGCCTATCAAAAAAATCCCTCATTTCAGAAAGGGAACATTCTTTTATTTTTTCCTTTGAAATCGCGGCAAGATGCCGCTCCCACATAGTTGAGCAGGTTGGGTTGAGGTTACGAAACCCACATTAAAAAGATGAAAATACCATACAGCCAGAATGCCGGGTTATACATTCATATTCCGTTTTGTATGCGGAAATGTCCTTATTGTGACTTTTATTCGGAAGTTGACTTAGCGCTGATACCGAGATTTCTGGAAGCCCTCATCGCTGAAATGCAGAAGGTTCCTGCCGAAGGCCTTTGCTTTGATACGCTGTATATCGGCGGGGGAACACCCTCCGTTTTGGCTGATCGTGATATTAGTCGTATCGTAACTGCCGTCTTCCGAAATTTTGATTTTCGGCCCGATACGGAAACCACCATCGAAGTCAACCCCGGGACCGCGTCCATTGAGCACCTGAAGGGCTACCATGAAGCTGGCATTACTCGGATCAATGTCGGCGTGCAGTCGTTTCATCAGAAAAATCTCAATTTTCTGGGCCGCATTCATACTGCCGATCAGGCCCGCAACGTCATCACTGACGCTCACCGGGCTGGATTTCAGAGTATCGGGCTTGACCTAATCTACGGCCTGCCGGGCCAAACCGAAGCCGATTGGCTTGAAGATCTGAAACAGGCACTGGAATACGGGCCGACCCATCTGTCCTGTTACATGCTGACCTATGAAAACGGGACATCCTTGCAAAAGGATCTGGAAGCAGGTCGTATTCAACCGCTGGCCGAAGACACCGTGCGCGCACAGTTTGAAGCGACAATCGATTTTTTAGAAGATCATCAATATTTTCAATACGAAACATCCAATTTTGCGCTGATCGGAAGAAACGGAAAATCGCACTTCTCCAGGCATAACCTGAAGTACTGGACGCGGGTGCCTTACATCGGCCTGGGACCTTCAGCGCACTCCTTTGTCGAACCGCAGCGCTACTGGAATGTATCGAGTGTCGCTGAATATATTGCCGCAGTCGAATCCGGCAGGCTGCCGCTTGCAGAAAGGGAGGTGCTATCTCAGGAACAGCAGGTTATTGAAACCATTTACTTGGGCTTGAGAATGACCGGGGGAATTGATTTGGTGAGTTTTAAAAATAAATTCCGAATTGACTTCCTGGATGCATTTAAAGAATTAACTTCGGATCTAAAAAAGAGAAATTATATCACCATCACGAAAGGCCACTGTGCGCTGACCCGGCAGGGCAGGGCCTTTTTGGACGGTATCAGCGCCATGTTTGTTAAAACCACTTCTATCAGGAATTGAACCATACATTTGGTTAGAAACGATAAGCATCAAACTGCAAAAGAGCCATGATTTGAATACCGCTGTCAAATTTGTGGCTGCGACAGACTTCTGCCTGTGCCATTTTCCATTAATCCTGCCGCACAACTATCCAACCATCTGAAATTTATAAGTATATTATTTAAGGCAACTCTTTGAGAGAATTGGTATGCTTCTTGCTGCTTAATCATAAGAAATGGAAACAAATTAGCAGGAGGGCCTGAGCCGTGTGCCGCAAAATAATATTAGTAACTGTTTTTGGCCTTTTTTTAATTGGCTGCGCCGCTATGGGACCCGGTTCTGCACCGAAGACCCCGGAACTGATTGTTAAAGTTCGGGCCGCGGAATCGGAGCAGGGCGAAGCGCGTGAGGATCAAGGTATCACCCGATTGATGGAGGTTCCCAATCAGGAAGGTCGTCTTTCTGACTTGTCGTTTATTTCGAAAGACAGGGCCTATGTTAAAATTTTCTCCGATCTGTCGGTTTCGGATGTCACCCGATTGTGGAACGACATTGTGGTGCTGGAACTTAATTCCAGCATTCGCGATGTGGATCTGTTTATCAATTCACCCGGGGGCGATGCATTTTCGGGGCTTGCGCTGGCCGATCAAATCGAACGCGCTCAACGCAGGGGGTTTCGTGTCACTGCTCACGCGTCCGGTATTGTTGCCAGCGCGGCTGTACCGGTGTTTGCCGTTTGCAATCCCAGGCTGGCAGCCCCGGGGACAATCTTTATGGTTCATGAAGCTGAGCTCTGGAAGTGGCCGGGTCGCGAGACGGCATCGGACATCAGTTCCCAAAATGAGCTGATGGGACTGCTGCGGGATCGTTATCTCGGTAAATTGGTAACCCGTACCAAACTGGCCAAGGAAAAATGGGAACAGCTGGAAAACAAGACGACCTGGTTCAGTGCGGAAAAAGCCCTGGAATGGGGCCTGGTGGATAAAATAGACTGAATTGCTGAACGGCCAACGGGCAAATTTTTCTCTTTCGGAGAAAAAAGTTTCCCGCCTTACCCCTTGCGTAGCTTTCGGACATCTCCGACCCTCAGCGTCACATTCGTCGAGTCGAAATATTCTGCCAGCGGAATGACGTACTTTCTCGCCTGCCCTTGAGCCTCCAGAAATTCCACCAGTTTTTTCTTGAGCGCATTGATTGCTGCGGCATGGAAGTACAACTCTTCCTTCACTTTAACGATAGCGCCTTCAGCCACCAGGTGCATCAGAACATCTTTGGCGCGTTTCGCATCGATATCAAGGGAACTGGCCAGCTCTTTGAAATAGGGTGGCTGCAGACCGGTGTTAAGATAGGTTTTCAGAATTTTATCCCTGACATCCGCCTGTTTGCCGCCAAGGGAAACCGTATGCGAAGCCAGGCGGATGATGTTTTCTTCCTGAGCGATTTCTTTTTCTTTGATCATCTGATTCATCGTCAGGTTGAACAGCTTTGAAGTCAGCAGGGGAGGGAATTTGGTCTTGAGTTCCTCTTTTGACATGCCCGGTTTAAGGGTGTTGGCTTTATGATATTCGGCAAGCTGATTTCGGATGTCTTTTTTTAGCTGTTCAAAACAGATGTGGTGAAAATAGATCCGTTTTTCCTTATCGACCTGAATGAGCGTTCTCTGGGACAGTAAGCCCTGGAGAACGGTTTCAAGCGCTTTATCGGACAAGTTGGTCATCATTTTCAGATGTGCGTAGGAGACCCCCTGGTAGCCGGCGGCTTCAACTTGAAATGAAATCACGGATTCCGGCGCCTGATGGTCCAATGCTTTTAAAGCTTCAACCGCATCGGGTTTGAGGCGCTTGTGCTTCAATGGGATGGGATTTAAGACTTTGCCGCCGCCAACGGTTGATATAGGAGAATAGCTGCGGATGACGAAACGGTCATCTTTTACGAGCGCCACCGGTGTATCCAATCGCAGCTGGACGACAGTGTCATCGCCGGGTGAAAGTTCGCCGCGATCCAGCAAAATCAGGTTGCCGAGAACCTCGCTGGTGCCGGTGTGAAATCGCACCCGGGTGCGATTCTTCAGCGGCTTTTTATTGCCGGCAAGATAGTGCAGGGCGACGTCCACCATGTAGCTTGCTTCAAGGGTGTTGGGCTTGGAGAGCACCTCCCCGCGGTGGATGGCTTCCTTTTCAAGCCCCTGGAAATTAATTGCGGTGCGCATGCCGGGGCCGGCCTCGTTGGCACTTTTGTTGTGAACCTGAATCCCGCGCACTTTGGATGTAATTCCCGAGGGGTAAATCATGATCGTATCGCCCACCTGAACCCGGCCCGAAATCAGGGTGCCGGTGATGACGGTTCCGAATCCCTTCATGGTAAAGACCCGGTCAATCGGCAACCGGAAAAGATCAGAGGGTGGGCGCTCGGGGATTGTGGCGGCGAGATCATCCAGGATTTTGATAAATTCCGGAATGCCTTTGCCGGTTGTGGAAGACACTGTGGCGACGGGGGCATTCTCCAAAAAAGTGCCCCTGACAAAATCGCGTATATCTTCAAGGGCCAGTTCGAGCCACTCGTCATCGACCATATCGATTTTGGTCACGGCCACCATGCCGTATTTCACGCCCAGCAGGGTGCAGATATCCATATGGCTGCGATGATCATCACGACAATATCGATGCCGGTTGCCCCGGCCACCATGTTTTTTATAAATTTTTCGTGACCCGGTACATCCACAATGCCCAGATGCTGCCCGCTGGGAAGATCCAGGGCGGCAAATCCCAGCTCAATGGTGATGCCCCGCTCTTTTTCCTCTTTTAATCGATCGGTATCGGTGCCGGTCACCGCCTTGATCAGGCTGGTTTTGCCATGATCGATATGCCCTGGTTTTAATGGGCTTCGATTTGATTTTTTCTTCGCGCCTCTGCGTCTTTGCTTGAGGGGTCAGCTTTTTTTTCTTTTCCGCAAGTATTCCGCAAAATACGCCAACCCGACCAATATGATCGCAAGGCCCACGACATACACCGGATCGATCCGGCCGTAAAACATTCGGGTAACAAGGGCGGCAAACGCCAGACCGACAACGGCTCTGATTACAAAAA
>WOR8_10006409_pt1 | contig 11305 bp, 9 predicted proteins | sample DeeMarSeWOR38_10_FD_19890 | JGI IMG/M metagenome (IMG submission 19890)
ATCAATGAATTGGGCAAGCGCTACGGTGGCTAACAGCCCATCATCAGTAATCTGCCGATTTAGCCTTGCTAGGGCACCAGCCTGGAGTGATTGACATGTTATTGAAAACCAGAACAGCTCTTATTACCGGCGCAGCCTCTGGAATCGGGCGGGCCATAGCCGAGACCTTTGCAGAAAATGGCGCCAAGGTTGCCATTGCCGATGTTGACCTGGATAATGCCGAAGCTGTGGCCCACGCGATTCGGGTAGCCGGCGGAGAGGCCATGGCTATCCAGACAGACGTAAGTATCTCCGCAAGTGTTGCGGCGGCGGTCGCAGCGACCGTCAAAGCTTTTGGCGGCATTGATATTCTGGTTAACAACGCCGGAATCTGCCCCATGACTATGTATGAAGATATCTCCTTGGACGAATGGAACCGCGTACTGGACATCAACCTGACCGGGGCTTTCATCTGCTCGCACGCAGCAATTCCCTACCTCAAAAAGAGCAAGCACGGGCGTATCATCAATATAGGGTCGGTGGCGGGCCGCATCGGAGGTATTTCCGTAGGCGCTCACTACTCTGTTTCCAAGGCCGGTATTATGTGCTTGACCAAAGTGCTGGCCAAGGCGCTGGCCGGTTACGGCATAACTGCTAACTCCATTTCGCCCGGAACGACCGAGACGGGCTTGACTGCCGATTGGAGTCCTGAGATAAAGGAGACCCTGAGGAAACAAATCCCACTCCACAGACTGGGCGAACCGGGGGATGTGGCAGCGGCGGCGCTGTATCTGGCTTCCGATGGCGCCTCGTATGTGACGGGTGCCACGCTAGACGTAAATGGCGGCCTCACTATGATCTAGGTAAGTTTTAGAAGCACCGTAATTGATACAGTCAACGGCAGGAGGTAACGCAAATGAATGAGCAAACACCCGCTGAAGTGCTTGCAGAGCTGCTTCAATCAGCACAAATGGTAGACCTGACATTAACCATTGCTGAGGACGTTCCGGTCGCATGGCCCGCCCACATGCCGCTCCAAATCCGTACCTGGAACTGGTTCAAGCAGATTGAGGCGCCGCCACACTATGTACCGTCTGTCATCCCATTTCAGACGCGCTGGATGATACTGGACGAACACGTCGGAACTCACTTTGACGCGCCGCCGCATTTCATTCCGCCCTCCAACTCGGGGCTGCCTCTAGCCAGTGAGTGGGGTGATCTCTACGGCCACATGGTGCCTCTGGATCGCCTGTGTGGGCCAGCCGCCGTCATCGATACGACCTTCCTCGACGGTAAGGCTGAGCTGGGAGCCAGCCCCATCATTGACGTCGAGCACGTCCAGGCCTGGGAGGACGAGCATGGCGAGTTGCAGCCCGGAGACATCGTGCTCTTCTACACGGCGTGGGATCGGTTCTTCCTTCCATTCCCGGACGGCAACAAATACTCCCGGGAAGTGATCGCTGCGCAGAGAGTTGGCTGGCCGGCGCCAGAGGTGGATACAGCAAAATACCTGTACGAGAAAGGTGTGATGTGCTTCGGCTCTGACGGCGGCAGCATTGGACCGGCGCACAACGGCATCCCCATCCACCACTTCGCTCTGGGCAATGGAATGTTGATCATCGAGTCCCTGACAAGCTTGGACAAGCTTCCACCGCGTGGGGCTTATTTTTTCTTCTTGCCGCTGAAGATCAAGCTTTCTTCGGGGAGCGCTGGTCGGGCGATGGCTATTGTTCCTAGGGAGTAGACTCCTGTCAACAGACTGAGAGACAGGTCTACCCCTTTTTTTCTGCGTGGGAGTAGGTTTAGCGTGAGAGTAAGACTCTTGGATGTGGCTGAAAGGGCTGGTGTCTCACCGTCCACCGCCTCACGGGCGCTATCGGGACTTCCGGGTGTCTCCGAGGCCACCCGACGAAAGGTTGTCGAGATTGCAAAGCAGTTAGACTATCGTCCTGACGAGCTGGCGCGGGGCCTGGCGCGAGCATCAAGCAACATCATTGGTGGCCTGATCCTGGAGTTCTCCAATCCCTTCTACGTACCGGTGATCGAAGCGATAGAAGCCGTGGCGAACGAGCACGATTACGTTGCAGTTATCAGCGAGACCCGGCGCCAGTTGTCTATTGAGGCAAAGATAGTAGAGCGCCTCCGTCGCCTCCGCTTGGCAGGGTGCGTCATAACTCCTGTAATGGAATCCTTGAATCATCTCCTTGCCATGCGCGATGATGGCATACCTGTTGTTGCAGTGGGCCGTCGGTGCTCTGAACTGGACTATGTATGCGCTGACGATACCACTGGAGCCATACTGGTCGGTCGGCATCTGCTCAAGCTTGGGCACCAGCAGCCAGCCTACGTATACAGTGGTGAACCCTTTAATGAGCCAGAAGAGATCCGTTGGCGGGGTTTTCGGAAGACTTTAGAGGAGGCAGGATTCCCCTGTGACGAAAGTCGTCGCATACAGGTCGGCAACAATCGGGTGGAAGGAGGCTTTTTGGGAGCAGATCGCATCCTCGCCTTGGCGCCGCGTCCCACTTTTGTATTCGCAGCGACGGATCGCCTAGCCATAGGATTAATTCAACGTCTCAGGCAACAAGGGGTACAAGTCCCCGATGACATAGCCGTCGTGGGATACGATGACATTGAAATGTCAGAATGCCTTGAAGTGCCATTGACGACCGTCTCCTATCCGAAGTATGAGATGGGCCGCCTGGCAGCACAGATGCTTTTCGAGCGCATTGAAGGCAAGGGGGTGAAGAGAATCGAACACGTACTTCTTCAGCCCGAACTGATCGTGCGAGAGTCATGTGGTGCTGCCTTCGAAGAGAACGCAAGAGGCAGAGAAAGGAGGTTGATCACGGAACATAGTATCGAGTGAAGCACTGGGGCTTGTGGGGGGTCCAGATTCAGGCCCCAGAAACCGCATAATCTCTCATTTAAAGAAGGAGACAGGGATATGAAACGCGCACTGCTCATCTTGACCGCGATGGTCTTGCTGGTTAGCCTGGCCGCCCAGTGTGGGCCAGCCGCGACACCCGCGCCAACTGTCGTGCCACCCGAAGAGCCAACACAAGCGCCGGAGCCAGCCGCGCAGCCGACCGAGGAGCCGGCTGAGGAGGCGGCCGAGGCGGAGACGACAGAGCTTGTGCCGGCGCAACCCTATACCTTTGGCGTAGTCTACAACAATCTGGTCTATCCCTGGTATCAGGCAGAGAAAGCGGGCATCGAGCGCCAGGCCTCAGAGATGGGCGTGGAACTCATCTCGCTGGAATCGCGCGATGACCCGGCCAAGGAATTAGCCAACATTGAAGACCTGATCACCAAGGAGGTCGACCTGATCTTGCTGCTGGGCACCGACGAGACCACGGGGGGTAAGTCGGCCGAACTGGCCAATGAGGCGGGTATCCCCCTCATCGCCCTCAGCCGAGCCACACGCGGCGGCGGTGATGTAATCAGCACCATCGACACCAATACGGTCGTCCAGGCCGAGACAATCTCCAAGTATATGGCCGAACTGCTGGGCGGCCAGGGTAAGGTAGCCCAGATCGAGGGCGTGCCGGGTGTCTCCAACGTACGCATGCGCCAGGAAGGACTGGCCAATGTGCTCGCCGACTACCCGAACATCGAGATGGTCGCCGACGTGCCCGGCTACTTTGACCCAGCCAGAGCCGAGGCCGCCATGAACGACATTCTGGTCGCCCACCCCGACATAACGGCGGTCTACACCCACAACGACGGAATGATGGTCGGCGTGCGCAAGGCTCTCGAGGCAGCAGGCCTGCTGGGCGAGGTGGTCACCGTAGCCTTTGACGGCGAACCAGTAGCCATCGACGCCATCAACGAGGGAACTCAAACAGCTACCATGGGCGTCGTGCCCGCCCAGGAAGGCGCCATGGGGGTCATTGTCGGCGTGATGCACCTCAACGGTATGCAGGTGCCCGAACACATCTACACGCCCTCTATCATCGTCACCCAAGATAACCTGGACCTCTTCCCGGGCTGGGACGGCGAAGGCATCGGCCCCTTCACCATCGCAGATACCGGCGAGGCCTGGGACCCACTCAACCAGTGGACCGGCTGGGAGGGGACCCAGTAATCGGTATTCCAAGCGGTTGGGGAGCAGCTGTTTACCCGCTTCCCAACCGCTCACCTCCAACACCGCCTATTCTCTCCAGCGGGCGGAGGCTGCGCCCCTCATGCAGCTGGCTCAAGTAATGTGCGTCATCCTTGGGTCAAGCAAGATCTGAACCCAGTACCTTTCAGGATGTGGTCGCAAATGAGTCGCTTTGAACCGTTTACCAACCCATAAGCGAGGCGAGATGAATCTTTCACACGATAAACTTGTCGATATGTACCGCACTATGTGGACTATCCGCACCTTTGAGATGAAAGTCGTGGAGCTGTACAAGCACAACATGATACGTGGCTCGACTCACGTCTATCTCGGACAGGAAGCTATTGCCGCTGGTGTGTGTGCTGCTTTGCGTACCGATGACCTGATTACCAGCACCCACCGTGGCCACGGTCATTGTCTCGCCAAAGGTGGTGAGCCTAGACTCATGATGGCAGAATTGTTAGGGCGCCATGAGGGATATTGCAAGGGTAAGGGAGGCTCGATGCACATCGCCGACCTTGACCTGGGCATTCTGGGGGCCAACGGGATTGTGGGAGGTGGACTCTGTCTGGCTGTCGGTGCGGCGCTGTCTTGCGAGTATAGAGCTACCGATCAGGTCGTAGTTTGCTTCTTCGGTGATGGCGCTTTTAATCAAGGCACGTTTCACGAATCGGCCAACCTAGCTGCCGTTTGGAAGCTCCCCATCATTTACGTGTGTGAGAACAACCACTTCGCCTTGTCCACTCGCGTGTCCTCTGTGCTTGCCATCAGTGATCTGGCTGCAAGAGCTGAAGCGTATGGCTTCCCGGGCATGTCGGTTGATGGAAAAGATGTGGTGGCTGTCTATGAAGCGGCCGAAGCAGCCGTGGCACGCGCACGCGCTGGTGAGGGACCCACCCTCATCACAGCGGAGTGCTATCGGTGGGAAGGCCACATGGTAGGCGACCCTCAGGAGTATCGAACGCGACAGGAAGTTGAGGAACGTATGATGCAATGCCCGATCGCCTGCTTTCGCGAAACGCTCATCAGCCAAGGCGTGCTCACTGAAGAAGAGGCAGACCGGATACAGGTGGAGATGCAGACCATAGCCCAGGATGCGGCAGAGTATGCCCAAAGCTGCGCAGAACCACCGCTCAAGACGCTTTTTGACGATGTCTACGTTTGAAGTCTGATCCCGTATCGTTAATACATCCAGCACGGGAGGATGCATGATGTCTGGAAGAGTGATCACCTATGCCAAAGCATTGAATGAAGCGCTGCGGGAAGAAATGCTCCAAGATGAGCGGGTCTTTTTGATGGGCGAGGACATAGCTGCGCACAATGGCCCGTTTCGCGTTACCGAGGGTCTTTTCAAGGAGTTTGGAACCAAACGCGTGCGGGATACACCTCTTTCCGAGGCAGCGATTGCGGGAGCAGCGGCAGGTGCCGCGGTTACTGGATTACGCCCGGTCGCCGAGATCATGTTCATCGACTTCAGCACTCTGGCCACCGATCAGATCATAAACCAGGCCGCCAAAATGCGCTACATGTTCGGCGGCAAGATTCGTGTACCAGTCGTCTACCGCACCCAGGGTGGAGCGGGACGGGGCAACGCAGCCCAACACTCGCAAAGTCTGGAGGCCTGGTATGTGCACATTCCCGGCCTGTGGGTAGTCCAGCCCAGCACGCCGTACGATGCCAAGGGGTTGCTCAAGTCGGCCATTCGCAATGACAACCCTATCATATTCATCGAGCACAAAGGCCTGTATTTTACCAAGGGGCCGGTACCAGAAGAGGAATACACGTTGCCCTTGGGGGTAGCTGATATAAAGCGGAAAGGCGATGACGTCACCATCTTTGCCACGTCGAAAATGGTTCTGGTCGCCCTGGAGGCTGCCGAGGAGTTAGCCAGGCAGGGGATCAGTTGCGAGGTGGTTGACCCGCGTACGCTCAAGCCGCTGGATATGGAAACACTGTTGGGGTCCGTGCGTAAAACGCACCGTCTGGTGGTGGTGGTAGAGGCTTGCCTAACCGGCAGCTTTGCTTCAGAAGTGGCGGCGCGCGTTGGCGAAGAAGGCTTTGATGAGCTGGATGCACCGATCCAGCGCGTCTGCGCCGAAGATGTACCGATTCCCTACGCGGGCAACCTGGAAGCCGAAGCCACGCCACAACCCAGAGATGTCATACAGGCTGTCAAAAGGATCATATGATAGGCTCAAAACGTCGGTCGTTGTGCAGAAGCTGACGAAGCGAGGACGAATATGCCCGTAGAGGTGATCATACCTAAGCTAAGTACGACTATGGATGAGGGCACCATTGTGCGCTGGTTGAAGGAAGCAGGGGATCAGGTACAAGCTGGCGAGTTCCTTTTCGAACTTGAGACTGACAAAGCGGTTATGGGCGTCGAGTCGCCCACAAGCGGGGTGCTGAGCCAGATACTGCTTCCAGCGGGTAGTACGGCATCCCTGGGGGAGGTGGCGGCGTTGATTGTCACTCCCGAGCCCGAGGAAGTAGCCAGCAGCCAGCCTCTGCCAGGTGAAGCCCTCGAAGCCGGACGCCCGCCGGACCAACGGGTCAAAGCCTCACCTCTGGCGCGTCGCTTGGCGGAGGAACACAGCATCGACCTGGCAGCTTTGCGGGGCAGTGGTCCTGGCGGACGCATCGTCGAAAGCGATGTCCGGGCAGCCATCGAAGGGGTAACCCAACCTCCCGCCACCGTGAAGTCGGAACGCGTAGTTGCTTCCCCGGCGGCGCGCAAGTTGGCGCAAGAGCTAGGGGTTAATCTATCTGACATACAAGGCACCGGGCCGGGTGGACGCCTCATCATGGAAGACGTGCACAAGGCGGCGGCTGACCAGGCACCTATTGCACCACCGGTGCCTGTGCATGAGGAGCTCGTGCCATTCAGCGCTGTGCGGCGTGTCATTGCCGAACGCATGGCAGACAGCGCACGCACGGTGGCCCGCGTGACGCTGACGACCGAGGCTGACGCCACGCGCCTGGTTGAATGGCGCACCACAATCGGGGAACAAGGAAGAATGCACCCCGTGCCTTCCTATACCGACTTGGCCGTCTTGTTGACGGCGCGGGCGCTGCGCGAGCATCGATTTATGAATGCGCGTATTGAAGGCGAGGCTATTCGCCTGCTCGGGTCCATCAACATCGGTGTGGCAGTGGATACCGAGCGCGGCTTGTTGGTGCCCGTGTTGCACGACGCCGACCAAATAGGGGTGGCCGCAATTGCCAGCCAGGCCCAGAGGTTGATTGAAAAGGCTCGGGCGGGCAATATCACCCCAGAAGAGTTGAGTGACGGGACATTTACAGTCACCAACCTTGGCATGTACGAGGTGGATGCCTTTACGCCGCTGGTCAACCCGCCTGAGTGCGCCATCCTGGGTCTAGGGCGCATCGTGCCCAAACAAGTCGTGTATCGAAACGAAGTCTCCATCCGGCATATGGTGACCCTGAGTCTGGCCTTCGACCATCGGCTGGTTGATGGTGCACCAGCGGCAAGGTTTCTGCAACGGATAAAACAGCTGATCGAGGAACCACTCCTGTTACTTTGTGAATAACCCCTGATAGCAGGAGACCATCGTCACCCACGCGCTTTGCTGTAGGGCAGTTGGGTAAGCAGGTACGTACCTTTCCTCGATTTGCCTCAGCAGCCGCGTAGCGAGTGATCTGACGGGGCAACCCTTGCGGTTGCCCCTTACGTTTGCACGCAACCACACCTTGACGTAGAATGGTAATCACAAGACGATAGCTTACAGCCATAGCACCTGGACCCTTGTCGACCTTCAGCACGCAAGACAGATCAAGAGAGTTTTATGTCTATTCCCTATTCCGCCGAAAAAGAACACGCTTACCAGGCCATTGTCCGGGCTGCGACCCTGTGCCAACTCATCCAGGCCGACATGGTCAAACCCACTGCGGCCCAAAAAGTCGATCGTAGCCCGGTCACGGTGGCCGACTACGCGTCTCAGGCAATCATTTGTCAGGGGCTGGCCGACGCCTTCCCGAACGACCCAGTTGTCGCCGAAGAGACGTCCGAAGAGCTACGCAGCTCCGACCAGGCCGGCATGTTGGCCCAGGTGGCCCGCTACGTGCGAACCTCGGCACCCCACGCTGGCCGCGAAGATGTGTGTGACTGGATTGATCACGGCGGCGCCGAACCCGGCCCTCGCTTCTGGACCTTGGATCCCATCGACGGCACGAAAGGCTTTTTGCGCGGTGAACAGTACGCAGTAGCACTGGCTCTCATCGTGGACGACCAAGTCCAGGTTGGCGCACTGGCCTGCCCCAACCTTCCTCTGGACTTGGCCCGAGCCGATGGGCCACGCGGAACCGTCTTCTTGGCCGTGCGCGGCCAGGGGGCGCAGATGATTCCTCTGGACGGTGGTCCTGCCCTCCCCACTAGCGTCGCATCCATAGGCGACCCATCGACCGCTCCCTTCGTCGAGAGTGTTGAGTCAGGCCACACGGACCACGGGGCGCATGAGTCGTTAGCCCGCGCCTTGGGCATCGGCCAGCCTTCGGTTCGTCTCGACAGCCAGGCTAAGTACGGGATTGTCGCCAGGGGCGACGCATCCATTTACCTGCGCCTCCCCTCGCCCAAATCACCCGACTATCGCGAGAAGATCTGGGATCACGCCGCCGGTGCCCTCATCATCGAAGAGGCCGGCGGCCGCGTAACCGACGCACTAGGCGCTGACCTGGATTTCGGCCAGGGTCGCCAACTGGAAAAAAACCGTGGCATCGTCGCCTCCAACGGCTACCTGCACACGAGGATACTTGATGCAATCAAGTTAGCGTGAGGGCTGCCTATACAAGTGGCTACCTATGCACTGCAACGACGGGCTAGTCCGATTTAATTGCTACGCGTACGCAACACGCTCGACATCCTATGTTCCCAGACTATCGCCTCCGGCAACGAGAATACCTGCTACAGATCAGCCGGGCAATGACCGCCAGGCTCGACCTGCCCTCGCTGCTGAAACTCATTCTTGAGAACGCCGTTGAAATCCTGAGTGGACAGGCAGGGCTGATCGTGCTGCGGCGCGATGACTCCACCTTCTATCCCCGGGCTAGCTTCGGGCTGCCCGCGGGAGCCATCCACCTCGTCGACGCTTTGTGGCGCGACCTGCCCACCACAACCGACCAGCCAGGCTGGCAGGTCCCGGAGCTACGCATGCGTCTCAGCCTCGCATCGGCGGCGGCGGGTGTGGCGCTGCGACAGGTCGTCGCCCTGCCTATGGTCATTGAGGATGAGATCATCGGGCTGATCTACATTTTCCGCTCTCGCGGCGCGGAGTTCACGACCAACGACCGACAGGTGCTCGGCGACTTCGCCGATCAGGCCGCTATTGCCGTGCAAAACGCCCGCCTATACCAGCAGGTGAATGACGAGCGCACTCGTCTGGACGCCATCATCCAAAACAGCGGCGACGGTGTTATGATCCTTGATCCAGATCGCACCATCCGCACTTGGAACCGCGCGCTGGTCGGCATGACCGGCAAGCCCGCCGAAGAAGCCATCGGACGCCACTGCTACGAAGTGTTGGATTTGCACAATCGCCAGGGGGTCAGCGTGTGCCAAACTGCGTGCCCCTTGGTCAAGCCCCCTGACGATGGGCGGCTCTATGCGGAAGGGGATACCCAGCGTGCCGACGGGATCAGCGTCAACGTGGCTGACAACTATTCGCCGCAGTACGACGAAGACGGCCGCCTGCTCAGCGTCATCGCCAGCGTGCGCGACATGAGTCGCTTGCGGGAAGCGGAGGAGTTGAAGAATACCTTGCTTTCCGTCATTTCCCACGAGCTCAAGACGCCAGTCAGCATCATCAAAGGCTACGCAGGTACGCTCGTGCGCCAGGACGCACACTGGGACCAGGAGACTGTGAGAGAGGGCCTGTCCATCATCGAAGAAGAGGCAGACAAGCTCAACGAGTTGATCAACAACCTGCTGGACGCCAGTCGACTGCAAGCAGGTGGCTTGCAGCTCCAGTTTGCCTACCTGGACCTGCCGTCAATGGCCGAAAAATCGGTCGAGAAGTTTCGCACCCAGACCGACAAACATACGTTTTCGGTCGACTTCGCGGCCAATTTTCCGCCCGTCAGGGGCGATTACGAGCGGATTCGCGAGGTGTTGAGCAACCTGATCGGCAACGCACTCAAGTATTCGCCCAATGGTGGGCTTATCCGGGTCGGGGGGGTGGCCAAGGAAGAAGAGGTACATATATTTGTCAGTGACGAGGGGATCGGTATTCCAGCAACCGAGCAGGAGCGTATATTTGACCGCTTCGCGCGCGTGGATAGCAGCCTGACCAGACAAACGCCTGGGGCCGGGCTGGGCCTCTTCTTGGTCAAGGCGGTAATCGAAGGCCACGGTGGGCGGGTGTGGGTTGAGAGTCGTCCAGGCCAGGGATCAACGTTTAACTTCACACTGCCGATAGGGACTTAGGCGAAGTACAGATTTTGACAGAATAAGTCTCCTTTGCGATAATCAGCAAGGCCTCTACCAAAGATGCTTTGGTTGCAGGGCAATCCGTAACCAGGCGCCAGGCCAATTGGGATAGCTTCGGGTGAACAAAGTATGGAAGACGCAAGACTCATCCTTGTCGTAGACGACGAAGCACGCATGCGACGCTTCATGCATATGAACCTAGATCTGGAAGGTTACCGGGTCATCGAAGCCGAAAATGGCCTGGAAGCCCTTACCCGCGTACGCGAAGACCTGCCCGACCTGGTGCTGCTGGATGTGATGATGCCTGAGATGGACGGTTTTGAGACGCTGCGCCTCATCCGCGAAACGTCAAGTGTGCCCGTTATTATGCTGACCGTCAAGAGCGAAGAGGAGGATCGAGTACGCGGCCTGGAGCTGGGCGCCGACGACTACGTGACCAAGCCCTTCAGCCCACGTGAGCTGGCCAGCCGTATCAAGGCCGTTCTGCGGCGGGCAGAAATGCCCACCCCAGCCGGCCCAGCCGTCATTAACATAGACGATCGGCTTCAGATCGATTTCAACCGCCGGCAGGTCATTGTGGACGGCAAGGAGATCAAGCTGCGCCCCACGGAGTATCGCCTGCTCTATCACCTGGTCAACAATGCGGGTTGGACGCTGCCACACGAAACACTTCTGGCCAAGGTTTGGGGACACGAGTACCGGGACGAAACTCACTATCTGCGACTCTACATCACCTATCTTCGCCAAAAGATTGAAGAAGACCCCGCTCATCCCCAATA
>WOR8_10006411_pt1 | contig 11305 bp, 15 predicted proteins | sample DeeMarSeWOR38_10_FD_19890 | JGI IMG/M metagenome (IMG submission 19890)
AAAGATCAAGGCCCAAGGAATCCAGGTTCCTAAAAGGCTGGCAAACATTTCAAAGCTCTTTTCGATGAGGAGGGCGACCACAAAGAAATCCATGAAGACGACAACCGAAACAAATAGAATCGCGGTCTGTAATGGCGTGGTGTAGTTGAACGCCCTGAAGTAAATTGAACCGATGGCCCCAAAAATGATCGGCGCGCCGATGGCATGAATGATTAGCGTATTCTGCATAGACGTAACCGCCATGCCAATCCATATGATCGCTCCGCAAAGCGCCCATCCTACCAAGCCGTGGGCCAGGATGATCATAAGTTTCTTGATTTGTATCTTGTTCATTTTCTTCTCCTTAATTGACTAATAACGGGTTTCTTCTCTTCGAGTTCTTCCCAGCAATTGATTCTAGTGAAACCCGAAGGGCCGAAGCAGGCTAACTTAGCCAAATCCTACCGACATCGCGACGTTGAAGCGCGCTAGGGCCCGATCGGGCACGTCAATGAGAATAGCGACAATCCCTTCGAGGACGAGATAGAACTATTTCAGTTCAGCTCCCTCTCCGAAGAAGCAGTGGCCGGCTTGCACCGAACGCTCGTCGGCGTATTTGGCCAGGGTGCCAAGGTAATCGTGGTTCAGGCCAGCGAAGAACGAATAGCGACGTATCAATTCAGGTGAGATCATAGTAACCTCCTTCACGATTGCTGCAATCAGTTAGTACCTCCACCTGCTTGTGGCTTCAACGGGCTGCAAGGCTGCCCGACTATCCCGCAAACGACGGCTGATCAGCTCTACAACCCGCTGCATCACAACAAAACCCCTTGCTGGCTCCTGCTCCAGCAGCCGCATTAATTCCTGCCCATTAGTAGCCACCAGATGGCAGGCTGTCTGACACAGGGCCGAAGCTGTGTAGTAATGTGGAGGGATAATTCCTGACCAGCCGATACCCTGGCCCGGCGAGTCGATGACCGTCACTGTCAGGTTCTCCAGTCGCGAGCTTAGCTGAACCTGAAGGGCAACCCGCCCTTCCAGCAAAAAGTACAGTCGTTTGGCCTCCTCGCTTTCTCGAAATAGCATCTCTCCTTCCACACAGCTGATTTCTTCACACAAGCCGCCAATGCTTGTCAGTAGTCTCTCAGAGAGGCCCGCGAAGAGATCAACTTGGGATAGTACCTGGGTGGAAATCATGCCTAACCTCCTTCTGGTCGTCAGGTGCGGCGTTGGCGAGCAGGGCAGACAGCGTGGGTACAAGTTCGGCGTGCATTGTTTGCTTCGTCACGTAAGCGCTTGCCCCGGCTGCTTTCGCGTCGGCGCGATAAGCGTCGCCGGTCTGAATGGTTAACATCACGATTTGCGTGGATGGCAAGATGGTCTTGATATGCCGCGTGGTTTCAATGCCGGTCATCCCTGGCAAGCGGACGTCCATAACAACCAGGCAGGGTGACTCGATCCTGCTCAGGGCGATGGCCTCCTCACCGCAGGCTGCACCAATCACTCGGCAGCGGGGAAACTCTACTGCCAGCCAATCTTGTAACGCCCTGCGTACATCATCATGATCCTCGACGATCAGAATTGTCTTTGGCACGTAATTCCCTCGATACCAAGACACACTACTTGACAATAGTTCGGACAGGCAATGTGTGGATAGAATCTAAGATACTGGACAGTGCAGCAAATCACCAGGCTTCTGGCTTTGTGCTGGCACCCCGCCACACAGATTATGCCTGCAGGCCCCTACGAGGGGCAGGCCCTTATGAGGGAATATGAAGAGGATCTTGCCCACCAGGCCCGGGTGCAGCTTATCGAAATCATTGCGACGGGGCGCTATGTATGTTGTGGCACCTATATCTTGCCATACGCTTCAACATTTGTCTGTCAGGAAAGCTTGACAGTTTGATGTAGGGAAACCTTGACAAATCGGCGTCCGTCTCTCTGGGCACAAGGGTCCGTTTGTCAGATAAGGGCTCGCCGAAGTCAGTCGCATGCGGCGAGGGAGGTTGGGTCTTTGGTTGGGGAGTTGCCTATTCCAGGGGGGTCAATCCGTGCTGGATGGCGAACTTGACGAGAGCGGGGAGGTCGCTGATACCCAACTTGTGCATTAGCCGACTGCGGTAAGTCTCAACGGTCTTGACGGAGAGGGAGAGGACGTCGGCGATCTCTGCGCTCGTCTTGCCCTCAACGACAAGCTGCAGAACTTCTCGCTCGCGGGGGCTGAGGCGCCCCAGCGGGCTTTTTGCCTCGGCGGCCTGGCGCTGGCGCACGTAGTCGTCAACCAACTTATCCGAGATTTTTTGGCTCAGATAGCGGTGACCGGTGTGGACGGCGCGAACGGCATTGACCACCTCTATGCCAGCAGATTCTTTCAGCAGGTAGCCGCAAGCTCCGGCTTGCAGGGCTCGAAAGATATGTTCAGTTGTGGAGTGCATAGAGAGGATGATAATCTGGGTGGAAGGGCAGACTTCGCCAATTTCTCGTGCTGCCTCGATGCCGTTCAGCTCAGGCATGGCGACGTCTATGACGACAACATCGGGGCGGAGCCGCGCCACCCGGCTCACAGCTTCGCGCCCGTCGGCTGCATCACCGATCACTGTGATGTCGGATTGAGCCTCCAGCAGCACCCGTAGCCCGTCGCGAACCACGGCGTGGTCGTCAGCCAGGAAAACGGTGATGCTCACAGCTTGCGTCCCCCAGAACGGCTCACCTCCACAATAACCTGCGTGCCCTGCCCCTGGCCAGTCTCAATCCAGCAACGGCCTCCGACTGCCTCAGCGCGCTCGGTCATAGTGAGCAACCCCCAACCCCGGCTTCCGTGGGGCTCGGTCAGGTGTGCCGGGTCGAAGCCGATGCCATCGTCGGCAACGACCAGTCGCAAGGTTGCACTCTCCACATCCACCCTAAGTGTGACCTGAGTAGCTTGTGCGTGCTTGGCTGCGTTGGTCAGTGCCTCCTGGGCGATACGGAACAAGGCATTCTCGACGCGCGCGGCTGGCCGCGGGACAGGCTCGTTGCCCTCCACGGCAACGGAGATGCCTGTCCGCCCTGTGAACTGTTCCCCATACCAGTGCAGCGCGGCGACCAGCCCGTAGTCGTCAAGCACCGGCGGCCGCAGGTTGGCCATCAAGTTGCGAATCCGTTCGGTCGTCTGTTCCACCAGCGACAGCGAGTCATCCAGGCGGGAACGGACGGAGGCTGGCGCCTCCTCAGGCATCTGGGTCCGAACGATGTTCAGATTGATCCCGAGAGCCGTCAGGTTCTGCCCCACCTGGTCGTGTAGCTCCCGCGCCAGCCGTTGTCGCTCCGCTTCCGCTACTTCGGCCAGTCGAGCGCTCAGGGCGCGGAGGCGCTCGGTGTATTGCTGTAATGCCGCCTCCGCCCGAACTTGCTCAGTGATGTCACGCATAGACTCGATGATGCCCTGAAAAGAACCGTTGGCGTTCCATAACGGTGCGGCGATAACCTCGACAAAGCGTCGCTCGCCGCTTGAGTGGATATGCTCGTGCACTACCTTGGTTGGTTGGCCCGACGCGCGTACCTGTTCCAGGGGACAAGGGTGCCCTATCCCTTTACAAGGCGCCTCACGTTGGTGGGAAATCTGATAGCAAAACGAAGGCTTTGATGTGCCAATGCCTGTGTTCGAGAACTCGCGCGCAGCTCGATTCATCAACTGTACACGGTAATCTTCTCCGATCACCATGATCGGTTCGGGCACGCCATCAATGATCGATTGTTGAAACGCGTGCGTTGTTTCCAATGTATCCACCGCCCGCACCCGCTTGGTGATGTCTATAACGATTCCAACCGCTATTAGTATCTTATCACGGTTTATCTATCCCCGCAACGCTTTCTTGTACAACGGGCCTATTGCAGATCTGGAGAAAGGTGTTACAATGGGCGTTCGCACGGCGAGGATACAGCATAAAGTTCACCCCCAGACTGAATTGCACCCTACCAGATCTTGCACTTGATGGGCAGCTATGATATAATAATTTATGCAAAGCTCACTGCGACCGGTACGGTTTCCCCGATACCTGGATACCGCTATCCCAGCTAATTGCCTCACGGCTGAAATCTCATCTCCTAACTACCACCACCAGCACGCCGCCGGGTCAACTGGGCGGCATTATCAATTTACTGGAGAACACTGATGAATTCAACACCGAACGTCCACACACCTGATCCCAATAAGTCAGCCTGGCGGCAGGCGGTGACCAGGTATCAGCACGCAGACCGGCGGCGCAGTGTGTGGCAGGTTGTCAACACCCTCGTGCCGTTCTTCGTTCTGTGGTATTTGATGTATCGCAGCCTGGAAGTGTCGTATTGGCTTACGCTGGCGCTGTCGATTCTCGCGGCTGGCTTCCTGATGCGCGTCTTTATCATTTTTCACGATTGTGGCCATGGCTCCTTTTTCAAGTCGCGCCGGGCCAATGACGTCGTGGGATTTGTTACCGGCATCTTAACCTTTACGCCATATTATCAGTGGCGACACGACCACGCAGTTCACCATGCCACGGCTGGCGATCTAGATGAGCGCGGGGTGGGGGACGTCTGGACGTTGACCGTGCAGGAGTATCTGGAAGCGCCGCGCTGGAAGCGGGTGGGATATCGCTTATTCCGTCATCCGCTGGTGATGTTGGGTTTTGGGCCCTTTTTTGTTTTCGTGATTAGCCAACGCTTTGCGCGTAAGGGGGCAGCCAAGCGCGAACGCCACAGCGTGTATTGGACGAATCTGGCCCTGTTGGTCATCCTGGTCTTGATGGGTCTAACCATCGGTATCGGGTCGTTCGTGCTGGTTCATCTGCCAATCATCATAATTGCCGGTGCGGTCGGGGTGTGGATGTTCTATGTGCAGCATCAGTTTGAGGGAGTCTATTGGGAGCGACACGATGACTGGGATTATGCAACTGCCGCCCTGAAGGGAAGCTCATTTTATCGCTTGCCCAGGGTATTGCAGTGGTTCACGGGCAACATCGGATTTCATCATATCCACCACCTGGGCCCGCGCATCCCCAATTACCATCTTGAAACGTGCTACCGTGAAAATCCTATGTTTCAGGAAGTCAAACCGATTACCTTGCTGTCGAGCCTGAAATCACTAAGACTTCGTCTGTGGGATGAAGAGGGGCATAGGATGGTGGGCTTCGGGTATCTCAAGACCGTCTCGGTAGGATGAGGCTATGAGTCAACAAAGCCCCTGCTGTTGCAGGGGCTGTCAGGCGAACTATTGAACCTTAGGTTGACAATGGAACGGTTTGCTCTGAAGGCAAGTGTGTTTTTTAGGTTGAACGTTCCTTCGTCTGCACAGGACTCAACAGGTGCAACGCAACTTCGCAAGTGCTTTGCACCTGAATGTTGCTAGACGACTATAAGCTGCCAGGCTTAATGCCCGTCGTCCGCGTCGTGAACGTGGCCGTGGGCAAGCTCTTCGCCGGTTGCCGGCCGCAGCGCAGCGATTCTTACCTGGAAGTAAAGCGTCTCTCCGGCCAGCGGGTGATTGAAATCAAGCAACACACCGTCGGGCCGAACATCGGCCACATATGCCTCCAGAGCTTGCCCTGAGCCATCTCGCATGCGGAGTCCGATCCCTGGCCTGAGGTCCAGATCTGGAGGAAAGACGTCGCGGTCGACCAACTCAAACGCGTCTGGGTCTTGTTCGCCGTAACCATCAGCCGGCTCTACCACGACGTCCTTCTGATCATCGACTGCCATCCCATAGAGTGCCTGCTCCAGACCGGGGATGATGTGGCCCCGACCCTGCAAGAACTCCAGGGGTTCCTGATCTGTGGAGGTGTCGATTGTCTCTCCGTCGTCAAGACGAAGGGTGTAGTCCAGACTGACCACCAGGCCATCTGCAACTGTCAGTTTTTCTTCTGTCACAGGATATGCAGCCCTATAATCTACGGACGTCGGCAGCGGCCGGACCCTTTGGCCCCTGCTCAATCGCGAACTCGACGCGGTCACCTTCATCCAGGTTGCGGAACCCTTCTTCCTGGATAGCAGAGTAATGCACGAAAACATCCTCCCCGCCGTCGCGAGCTATGAAGCCATAGCCCTTGCTGCCGTTGAACCACTTGACGGTTCCAGTTACACGTTCACTCATTTTCTGAGAATCTCCTTTCCCCGGTAGGGGATATACTGATTTGCGACGCGGGATTTGTTGCGGGCACCCAAAAACAGACCGCCCAGACTTGACAAATCTGGACGGTCTCTAAAGTTACCTGAACAGAACTTACCACGTCTTGCGCGGCTTATTGTATACCTCTCCCGGAATCGTGTCAAATCAGACCTACGCCGGGTCAAAGGGGATTCTATTGACAGGGAGCCGCGAGCATGTTATAATAACTAAGAAAACTGAAACCTTGGTTTCATTTAATGAAACAAGAAGCCAGCCAAGCCTCTCAGAATAACTACCAAATCCAGGCCCTACAACGAGGCCTGAAGGTGCTTGATGCTCTGCTCGAGTCGGGTAGCCCACTCAACTTGCAGCAAATCTGCGCCTATACTGAGCTGCCCAAGTCGACCGCTTTCCGTGTTATTGTCAATCTGCTGCATGGTCAGTATCTAACCGAGACAGAGCAAGGCTACTGGCTGGGTCTGAAAATGCTTCGTTTTGGTGCCCTGGTCGAAGAGAAGTTGGACCTGATACAGCAAGCACGCCCTTTTCTCGTACAGTTGCGCGATCAGGCTAATGAAACCGTGCATTTGGCCGTATTGGACGACGAGCTGCGAGTGGTCTATCTGGAAAAGCTCCCTACCCAGCAGGCTGTGGGACTGATGGTGTCGCGCATCGGAAGTACTGCTCCCCTACACGGTACAGCGTTGGGCAAGGCCATGGCGGCCTTCCGGCCTGAGGACGAGATCAGGCAATGGGTCCGCACGGCTGGCCTAAAAGCCTTAACCGACGCCACGATCACTGACCAAGACACGTTCCTGCGCGAGCTGCGCAAGGTCCGCACGCAGGGTTACGCCTTTGACAACGGCGAATTCGAGGCTAGCGTTCGATGTGTGGCCGCGCCGATCCGAGATAGGACCGGCGGGGTCATCGCCGCCGTCAGCATCTCTGGCCCAGCCACGCGCATGCCGGTTCCCTTGATCGGCAGTTCCATGGCGGCGCAGGTCCTCGAAACGGCGCAGCGTATTTCACAGGCTCTCGGCTACTCTTAGCCCGAAATCTTTGGAAAACAGGAGCGAAGTCGCTCGACGACTCTACATCGGTCATTCAAAGGAGAAGAAAGATGGAATACCGCTTCATGGGAAGAACCGGGCTCAAAGTTTCGGAGCTTTGCCTGGGGACCCAGACTTTTGGCTGGGGCGCCGACGAACCTACGGCTCACGCCTTAGCCGATCGTTTTGTCGACGCGGGGGGCAACTTCTTCGACACCTCCAATATCTACAATGAGGGTCAGTCGGAGACTATGCTGGGTAGCTGGCTCAAGAGCCGCGGAAATCGTTCTCAGCTTGTTATTGCCAGCAAGGTCTTTTTCCCAGTTGGAGGCGGGCCCAACGATACCGGCCTCACCCGCAAGCACATCTTCGAACAAATTGATGCCAGCCTGCGCCGTTTGCAGACCGACTACGTAGATCTGTATCAGACGCACTGCTGGGATGCTTCCACGCCTCTGGAAGAGACGTTGCGCGCGCTCGACGATTTGGTGCGCGCCGGCAAGGTGCGCTACCTGGGGGCCTCAAACTTCACCGCTTCGCAACTTACCCGAGCCATTATGCTCAGCGAGATGCACGGCTGGGCGCGCTTCGACTGCTTGCAGCCGGAGTACAGCCTGTTGGTGCGCAGCACAGAGTGGGAGCTGTTACCCGTGTGTCGCTCGGAGGGAATCGGCGTGATCCCCTGGTCACCCCTGGCCGGGGGCTGGCTGACTGGCAAGTACCGGCGCGGGCAGCCGCCTCCGCCTGAGAGCCGGGTGGGCCGGGCCGATCGCTGGGATGACCTGCCAGACCAGCGCGAGAGCGAGCGAACATGGGGGATAGTCGATGCCCTGCTGGAGATCAGCCAGTCACGGGGGAAAACGCCGGCCCAGGTAGCTCTCAACTGGCTGCTGCGGCAGCCGGGCGTCACGGCGCCCATCATGGGTGCGCGCACGCTAGCCCAACTAGAAGACAACCTGGGCAGTGTGGGCTGGGCCTTGTCCGCCGCCGAGTTGACCAGACTCGATGCTGCCAGCGCGATTCCCCTACCCTCTCCTTACAACTTTATTGCCCGATACACGCGGAAGCGAGATGGAGCATGAAGAAGTATATCCTCGCCCACGACCTGGGTACGACCGGCAACAAAGCGACTCTCTACGATACGCAAGGCGCGCTGGTGAGCAGCGCTTTTGACGGTTACGAGACCGAGTATGCTCGGACCAGTTGGGCTGAGCAAGACCCGCAGGATTGGTGGGGTGCCGTCTGCGCTTCGACCAGCAAGCTGCTAAGGCAGACCAAGGTTGGGGCCGACGAAGTTGCCTGTATTGTCTTCAGCGGGCAGATGATGGGCTGTGTCCCACTGGATAAGCAGGCCAGGCCGCTCCGCAAAGCGATCATTTGGGCTGACCAACGTTCGGTGGAACAGGAACGTTGGGTGGGTGAGCGCGTTTCCCCGGAGGAGGTGTATCGCATCACCGGACACCGTCTCAGCGCCTCGTACTCACTGGGCAAGATACTCTGGCTGCGCGATCATCAACCCGACATCTACCAGGCGGCCTACAAGTTCGTTCATGCCAAGGATGCCATCGTGGCCCGGCTGACAGGCGCCTTCGTCACCGATCCCTCTGACGCGTCAGGCATGAACCTGTACGATCTGGAGGCCGGCGCGTGGTCCGAGCGCATTATTGAGGCCGCCGAATTGGACCCGGCTCAACTGCCGGACTTGCGCCAATCCATTGACGTAGTGGGCGAGGTGCTACCTGAGGTTGCAGACGAGGTAGGCGTGGCGGCCGGGACACCTGTCGTTATTGGGGGCGGAGACGGGCCTTGCGCTGCGGCCGGTGCCGGGGTGGTGAGTGAAGGCGCCGCCTACAACTATGTTGGCTCATCTTCCTGGATAGCACTGGCCACTGAGAAACCGATCTATGACCCGGATCACAAAACCTTCACCTTCGGGCACGTGGTGCCGGGTATGTTTATGCCGACGGGAACCATGCAGGCGGCGGGCGCCTCTTACCAATGGACCCGCGACCAGTTATGCCCCGTCGAGGTACAGGCCGCTGAAAGCCTGGGCGTCAATCCGTATGAACTGATGAACCTCGAGGCGGAGAACTCACCGGTCGGAGCTAACGGGCTGGTCTTTCTGCCCTATCTCCTGGGCGAGCGTAGCCCGCGCTGGAACCCGCGGGCGCGCGGCGCGTTCCTGGGGTTAACCATCCGGCACACGCGGGCGGATATGGTCCGCGCCGTGCTGGAGGGCGTCACCATGAACCTGCGCGTGATTCTGGATGCCTTCAGGTCACAGGGTACCCAGATTGAGGCCATGCGCCTCATCGGTGGCGGTGCCCGGGGGCGCTTCTGGAACCGGATGATGGCCGACCTGTATGGCATGCCGGTGCATCGACTGGCCATACTCGAAGAGGCGACCTCTATGGGGGCGGCGCTGACTGGCGGCGTTGGCGTGGGCCTGTACCCCGGTTTTTCGATGATTGAGAGAATGAATCCAGTGGCCGAGATCATCGACGCTGACCCTGCTGCTCAGGCAGCTTATGAACAGATCTACCCCATTTTTGAGGCCGCCTATCAAGCGCTGGTGCCCGTTTATGACATGATCGCCGAGGTGTCATAAGGCTCTGGACCGTTGCCGCACCAGGAGCCATCCGAACGATCCTACAAACAGATCCTTGATGCCGATGGGCCGATCCACAATACCTATCCAGGCCTGATCCTGGCGTTCACTGCTATTACTCTACCCTTCAGCACCTGGATGCTCAAAGGCTTTATGGACTCGGTGCCGGAGGAACTTGACGATGCGGCCCTAATCGACGGTTGCACGCCTTTGGGTGCCTATGTAAACGTGATCCTGCCACTAATTGCGCCGGGTATGGTGGCGACGGTGATCTTTGCCTTCTTGCTGGGCTGGGGAGACCTGCTCTGGGTATTGGTCTTGACCAGCGGCGAGAAGATGACCACCGTCACTCTGGGGCTCACGCGGCTGGTCACACAGTTTCGCATCATCTGGCCTCAATTGATGGCTGGGTCTATGATCGGAGCGTTGCCACCATTGATACTCTACCTGGTCCTGCAAAATTACCTGGTCGCGGGTCTGACAGCGGGAGCGGTAAAAGAATAACGAGGGGAGTTGACGGACATGAAGTTCGAGGATAAGGTAGCTCTGGTGACTGGCGCCGCCCGGGGCATAGGAAAGGCCATTGCGCTCACACTGGCCGCAGAAGGCGCGCACCTCGTAGTTGCCGACGTGGACCTGGAAGGCGCGCAACGGGTAGCGGGAGAGATTGAGAGCTTGGGCTGGCAGGCCAGGGCTGTCTAGGCCGATGTCTCCCAGCGGGAAGACGTAGAACGGCTGGTCAGCCAAGCGGTTTCCCACTTCGGAAAGATCGATATCCTGGTAAACAACGCCGGAATCATCCGGCGGGGAGCCTTTGTCGATCACAGCTCCCAGGAATGGGAGAGGGTGCTCAGTGTAAACCTAGGCGGGACGTTCAACTGTGCCCAGGAGGTGATTCCCTTGATGATGAAACAAGGGGAAGGAAAAATTATCAATGTCTCCTCCATAGCAGGTAAGGTGGGAGACCTCGCCTCCGCCCCATCCTATGGGGCTTCCAAGGGCGCTATCAATGTCTTCACAATGTCTTTGGCGCGAGAACTGGCTGCATACAATATCAGCGTAAACGCCGTGGCCCCGCACGCGATTGAGACCGACATGAGCCGTGAGTGGTCGGAGGAGAAACGCCGGCAGATTGTAGAATCTATTCCCTTGAAGAGGCTGGGAAAACCACAAGACGTGGCCGAAGCCGTCGCGTTTCTCGCCTCGGATGCGGCAAACTTTATCACCGGGGAGATCCTGGATGTAAGTGGTGGCTATTTGATGGATTGACGCTGGGGTTGTACTCCATGAACCTGGATAGGCCATTCGATTTCAACGGGAAAGTGGCGGTGGTGGTGGGCGGAAGTGGTGTGTTGTGCGGTGCGCTGGCGCAAGCCCTCGGCCAGCAAGGGGCGGCCGTGGTAGTGGTAGGACACGCGCACATGGCCAGGGCTGACGCTGTCGCCGATCAGATCCTCGCCAGGGGGGGGCAGGCCATCGCAGTGCAGGCCGATGTGCTCGATAGGCAATCGCTGGAGATCCTCGCTCAACACACCATCGAGACCTTTG
>WOR8_10008650_pt1 | contig 11305 bp, 10 predicted proteins | sample DeeMarSeWOR38_10_FD_19890 | JGI IMG/M metagenome (IMG submission 19890)
TACTACCACGCTCTGAAGTCGTATTCGCGGCTTTTAATCTCGACCTTTATCTTTTGGACTTCTTTGACAAAGTCCGCCAGGTTGTCCGAAGCCTTTTCAAAGATCTTCTCTCCTTTTTCCTTGGTGCCCAGATGGGGATCGCCGATGGTGGCATCTTCTGCGTATTCATGATGCTCCATGGGAATGAATATATTTTCGCTCCCCTGGAAAATGACGGTGGGCACGCCGTCGGTCTTTGCAAATTCCGGTCCCAGCCATTGCGGCGCATGGGCTTTTTGAGCCGCGGCCCGATCCATGTGCACACTGGATTCATCATGGGCCAGACACTGGGCGGTCTCCATCTCACCGGAATGCCAAGCAATCTTTTCTTCTAAAATATCGTTGATCACCTGGGTTTTCCGCTCGGTGGGTGTCATATACCAGGCACAGAAACAACCGGTCTCATAACGCAAACGGCGCAGGGCCTCATCCACCACTTTGGTGTTGGATGCATGCTGACTGGTGTAAATCAATTTGTTAAAACCGTGAAATATCAGGCTGCGGCCGATTTCATAAATGATGCGCCTCAGGGTTTCGCCGCTGAAAGTTAAGGTTCCGATGCCCTGATTGAGTTTGCCCATATGATGGGGTGAGTAACCCACCGGGATCAATGGCGTGTATGGGACCCTGGCTTTTTTGGCCGCCCGCATGGTGGTCTCGATGGTGGCAATCGAATCGGTTGCCAGCGGGATGTGGGGACCGTGCTTTTCCTGGCTTCCAATCGGAATTAAAACCACATCGGTTGTTTTAAGAATTTGCTGCACGTCGGGATAAGACATTTTTTCCATTGCATATGTCCACATTTCTTCTGCCATTTTTTGCCTCTCTTTTTTTTACGATCTTTAATTCTTTGTTTTTTGTTTTATAGATAAAGATATTTTAAGCCGAGTGCCTCCCTGCCGCTTTGGGGCTGACCCCGGCCTGAACGACATCCCAGTTCGGGCTATAAGAAGGTGGCTTGCCTTCCAATACGTTAATGACATTTTCAGCCGAACCTCTCGCCAGCTCGGCGACGACTTCCTTCGTCAGGGCTGCCGAATGGGGGGTGGCAATCACGTTTTGCATTTCAAAAAGCGGGTTAGTGGCATCCGGCGGCTCCTTTTCAAACACATCCAGACCCGCCCCGGCAATTTTTTTGCTTTTGAGTGCAGCGACCAGCGCCGCTTCCTGCAAGACTTCCCCACGGGAGGTGTTGATGACAAAAGCACCGGGTTTCATCATTTTTTCCGTCAGAGGCACATGCAGGGATAGAAAATCCGCCGTTCGGATCACCTCTGCCATATCTTCTTTTAAAACAACGTCCTCTGTGTCTAAGGTTTCCGGGGTAACATAGGGGTCATACGCCCAGACTTCCATATGAAACGCCCGGGCACAGATATCGGCCACAAGGCGTCCGATTCGGCCCAGTCCGATAAGCCCGACCCGTTTGCCGGACAGGCCTGCCGGACGATATTCCTTGCGCGATGCAAAATTTCCCCTGCGGACCTGCGCATTCAAGTAAAAAAATTGCTTGGCCAACGCGCCCATCAAAGAGACGGTATGCTCGGCGACCATTCGATCCTGGGGCCCTTTAACACTTGTGATCCGTGGCTGCTTTTATATCGACGTTGTTCAAGCCGCCGCCGGTGCGGGAAATCACTTTGAGCCGACCGGCCTTTTGAATCATCTCCCGGGTCACCTTGCCGGCAGTACGGATAATCAGGGCGTCCACATCGCTGATCAGGTCGGTGATGGCTTCTTCGGAAGGCTCAGAGCAGACAATGACTTCGGCCTTACTTTCAAGGAGCCGAACCCCGGATTCGTGGATCGCCTCTGATAAAAGGACTTTGTTCATTGGCTTTGGGTTAGTGGATTTGGATGTCAAATTGAACATTTGAGCAAGAACTGCTCATCTGTGTACAGGCAATATCGGTATGGATGGGGTTTGTCAAGCAAAAAAATCGGCGGTTGCAAAGATCCGAATGGTTCTGTATGAGGTGTCAGTGAACAGATGACAGCGGTCAGAGAACAGAAGTCAGAAAATTTGTTTGGTCACTCGGTATTATGGTAACTGTCAAAAATACGTTCCGATCGACTGAGTGAATCTTTCCAGAGTCATTGCGACCGAAGCGATGCGATCTCTTCAGTTTCGCAAAAGATTGCTTTGTCGCAAAGCTTCTCGCAATGACGGTTTATCGGAACATATTTATGAAAACCGCTATAGCATCTGTCTTCTGACATCTGTCCTCTGAAAACCTGACACCTGAAACATAGAATTGTAAATCACTTGCAGAACACATCAAGATGCCTCGTTGAATGAAAATGGAAGGAGATAGACGAATGGAAAAAAAATATGTCGTGCCGTTGAAAGAAGCCGTTAGCGGTGTGCTGCACGGCGGTGTGGGCACATTTCGCATTCTGATCGATGAGCAAACCAGCGGTGCCAAAAATTTCTCATTGCTGGTCAACACCTCGCGGGCCGGCGCAAAGGGCTCCGAACATACCCATGATGTCGAGCACTGCTGGTATGTTCTCTCAGGCAAAGGGACCATGTATCTGGACGGCAAAAGTTACCGCATTGAACCGCAGACCGCCATCTATACCCCGGCCCATGTGTTGCACAAGGTCGACGTGGATGCGGAAGAGGATTTAACCTACGTGGTTATCTATGCGCCGCCGGGGCCCGAACAGCTGCTCAAACAAAAAGGCGCCCGGGCGTTTGAGTCGAAGTAAGGTCGGGCACTAGGTCCGCCTCGCCTATCCCGCACGTCAGGCAGAGATTTACGCCGAGGCTTACACAATCGCATAGCGCATGGCGCATAGAGCATAGCGTTTGATTAAAATGAAGGGATTTCAATTTTTAACGCTCTGCGCTTTGCCCTATGCGCCATGCCCTTATAAACCCTGGCGCTGCCGCAGCGTTTCGATAAAATGTTCGAGCGACCCTTTTAAATTGAGCGCCACATGGAAGGACAGCTCTTTTTGTGCGCGGCCGATATCCAGCGGGCCGCGCATCGGGGACTGGGTGATGTAAGGCTCCAGGCCGGGTCCGATGGAAATGCGGGCTTGGGGAAAAAGTTCCCCCAGGGCGGCGGCCACTTCCGAGAGCCGGTAAAATACGCCGTTGCTGATATTAAAGATCCAGCTTTGCGGACGCGGTGCAACCAGGGCCCGATAGCAGCCGTAGGCCAGATCGGGCACATAGGTGAAGTCGCCGCCAAAATCAGCACCGCTGGTTTCTGCAATCGCTTCTCCCTGCATAAGCTTGCCGACAAAAGAGGATATGGGATTGCCGAATTCAAGGGTATCCAGATTGGCCAGACGGCCGTAAACCCTCGATGGTCTCAAAACAAGCACACTGACCCCGTAGACGTTGCGGTATGCCCGGCACAGGCTTTCACACATGGCTTTGCTGTTGGCGTAAATCCCCCGGGGATCCAGGGGTGCATCTTCCGGTATGCTGCGGCTGGAATCGTCCATTTTGCCGTATACCGCAGCAGAACTGGCAAAAACCACGCGCTGGATCTTGCCGATGCGGGCCAGTTCGAGGATGTTGGTCAGCCCGCCGATATTGACACGCAGCAGCTCGGTGGGCATCGTTTTATAGAGCACTTCATTGCGCAAAGCCGCCAGATGTATAATATGGTCTACCCCGTTTTCTTCGACGGTCTGAAGCAGGTGCCCGAAATGCGCGATATCCCCCCAGACAAATCGAATCTTGCTTTCGACCTCCGGGTAGTAAGCCAGCTCCCCGTTGCGGTTATTGTCATAACCCACAACATCGATGCCTTTTTCAAGCAGTAACTTTGCCGTGTGCAGGCCGCTCATCCCGTTGATTCCCGTAATTAATACCGACATATTTCTATCCCTGCCTCTCTGATGTTATAGGGCGCATGTAATTTACACTCTTAGGTTTCAGGCATATGGCCGACAGGCTGGGAAGCTTGGAGGCTATAAGGCTGAATGGTTCGCAACAATTTAGCTTTCAAGCCTCCTGGCCTTCCAGCTTCCTAGCCTTTCTTTTTTTTAAACACTTACCCTTTGAATCAATCAGGATGTCTGCGATTTAACACTGTGACTCCTGCAAGTATCGCCAGTCCAACCAGATCGGTATAGATACTGGGGATAAACAGGCATACGGCCGCAAGCCCCAGCAGCACCCGCTCCGAAAATGGTGTGCGCCTCAGCCAGAATCCCTGCATCATACCGGCAAAGGCCACAAAACCAACGGTGACGCTGGCAATCGTTTCGATAATTGCAGGCAGCGGACCATCTAACAGCAGCGGCGTGTAGACAAACAGAACCGGTGTAATCAAAAGCGGTGATGCCAGGCGCACGGCTGCAAAGCCGGCTTTGTTGGGATCACAGCGAGCAATGCCCGATGCGGCAAAAGCCGCCAGAGCAACCGGGGGGGTGACCTGCCCGGTCTCCACGTACCAGAAAACGATCAGGTGAGCGGCGACAATGGGTACGGATAATTCAACCAGAGCCGGTACGGCCAGCACAGAAACCACCACATAGGATGCGGTTACGGTCAAGCCCATACCCATGATGTAGGAAGCGACTGCCGTTAAAAAGATCGTCAGGGGCAGCAGCCCCTGAGAAAAGCCCAGTATGAGAGCAGAAAATTTGATCCCAATGCCGGCCATCAGGGTTACCCCGACGATAATGCCGACAGTGCCGGCGGTGGCGCCCACGACCAGAGAATTTCTGGCGGCCAGAATGAGGGTGTCTAAAAGTTTACGCGGACCCAGGCGGGTTTCTTTTTTAACGTAACTTAAGGCGATCGCAGAGATGATCGCTCCAAAAGCGGCTTTTTGGGGGGAGTAGCGCAGGATTAACAGCACCAGAATCACAACAACCGGAAGCAGGAGGTATCCCTGTTTCAGGATGACGGTCTTAAGTTTTGGGAGCTGGTCTTTGGGCAGACCTTTTAACCCTTCTCGACCGGCAATAAAATGAACCATCCAGCCCACGGAGAAAAAATACAGGATGGCCGGAACGGCGGCGATTTTAATGAGGTCCACATAAGGCATCTCGGTAAAGGTGGCCAGCAAAAACGCCCCGGCACCCATCACCGGTGGCAGCATTTGCCCGCCGCTGGAGGCGGCCGCCTCCACGCCTGCAGCCACGTGCGCTTTGTAGCCGGTTTTTTTCATTAACGGGATGGTGTAGGCCCCGGTTGCCACCGCATTGGCGGCCGAAGACCCGGTAATCGAGCCGATAATCCCGCTGGATACCACCGCCACTTTGGCGGGCCCGCCCCGGGTGCCGCCGGCGATGGCCATTGCCAGGTTTTCGATCGCATCACCGGCACCGGCTGCTTTCAGAAATGAAGCAAAAATGATAAACGGGAACACAAAGGTTGCATAGGTATTGGCAACAATACCATAAATCCCCCCCACACCGCAGGCGATGCTTTCCACGATGTTGACGATTGAAAAACCGGGATGCCCCAGGATTCCGGGCACCAACCGACCAAAATAGGCATACAGCAGAAAAGCAAAGGCCAGAATAGGCAGCACCCAATTGATGGTGCGACGGGCCACCTCCAGGGAAAGGATGGTGATGATCATGCCCATGACGATGTCCGCTGTGGCCGGGTTTCTGACCCTTTCGGTCGCGTATTCTGGAAATTCGACAATCCAATAGGTAACGGAAACCACAACCAGCAAACACAGGATGGCGTCTAAAACAGACGCCCGGCTCTGGGGGGATCTTTTGTTTGCAGGGTAAAGCAGGAAGCAAAGCACCATGGTAAGAAGGATGTACCCGCCGCGATGCAGTTCGGTGGTAACCAGGCCAAAACCGGCCGTGTAGATATAGAACAGCGACAAAACAGCCGCAACGATGCCGGCCAGCCAGGACGTTTTGCCTGTCAGCTGCCTCAGCCGTTCTCTGGTCTCGCCGCTGGTGTCCTGCTTCATTCGCCGATCCCCTGGAGTCCCATTTAAAAATCAGCAGGCACCGTCCGGCATCCCAGAACCATTTGCTCTAGAAGTGGTTTCAAAACCTCAGATCAGGTCCAAGGGCCCCGCATGCCAGCGGGACTTCGCATCTGATTTTTTTAATCAAAGGTGCTCAGCAAGCTGCGGGCCGATCGAGAAAGCGCAGTCCCGCCGCAGGCGGGAGCCTCAGATGGGATTTTGAAACCACTTCTGAAAAACCGGGACGGTGCCCTGTTCAGTTTGACAGATTTGGCGCTACTTCATCTCCGGCGGTATCAACGCTGCCGGAATATCCTTGCCCTGCTCTTTCCAGTATTTCACTGCACCGGGGTGTAAGGGAATTCCCAATCCCGTCATTGGCCCAAGCGACGGGCTCATACCGGCAAATTGTTTGTGGACGCTTTTGAGATAATCCTTGTTGGCGGGATCATAGGCCACCTTCAGCATTTTGTACACCGCCTCGGGATCAAATTTCTCATGAGCGATCCAGTAGACCTGAAAAGCGATATTGGCTGTCGGCTTGTTCCATGACTTGTATACGCTGGCCGGCAGGGTCGTCTTGTAGTAAAACGGCGACTGGGCAAATACCTTATTAAACTCCTCATCGGTCATTTCAAGCACCCGAATTTTGTGGGACGCCTCCAGCGTGACGACTGCAGCCATGGGTGCACCGCTCATCCCCATGGCATCCATTTGACCATCCCCCACGGCCCTGCCTGCATCGCCGAAGCTCAGATTGTTTATTTTAACCTTGTCGTAGAGGCCCAGCCCTTGAAGGATGATAATGGAGTTGGTGGCAGAGCCACTGCCGGGCGAGCCAACATTGACGCGTTTGCCAGCCAGATCGCTCATGCTCTTGATGCCACTGTCTTCGCGCACCACCCAGTGATGCACACTCTCATACATGCCGCTCATCATGCGGATGCCTTTCCAGGAACCCTCTTTTTCAAATCCACCCAGGCCGTTCCAGCTGTCATAGGCGGTCAGCGTATGGGTAAAGGTTGCCTCCAGCTCGCCTTTGCGTATCATCCGCATCAGGGCCACGGATCCGCCCGCCGAAACAACGCTGACATTTACGTTTTCCATTTTTTTGTTAAACAAAGACGATAATCCGCCCGCCATCTGAAACCAGGATCCTCCCGGTCCGCCGCTGCCGAGCCGGATGTATTGATCGGCGGCGGATGCATCGTTGGCCGCCAGAGAAAAGACCAAAAGCATACCGAACAGTATCCAGAAACACTTGGGGAAAAAATGTTGTTTCTTCATGCCCCACCTCCTTGATGGTATCGTGGTTGAATTTCAGGTTGGTTTTGCTTCTGCTTGGGTTCTATCACCTCCTCCCGTTACCCATTGAAAGGCGTGCTTAAAAGCTGTTTCAAAACTCCATCTCCCCGCTCAATAAAGCGGGGCCTTTGAGCCTGATCTGAGTTTTTGAAACCAATTCTTGTGGTTATTCCAGATGCAAGTGAGAAAAAATTCCGCCTAAGATCGGGCTTCAGCCAGCAGCGTTTTCAGCAGTTCAAGATTGGAGCGATCCGGTTTCAGCTCACCAATTTGGATCTGCCGGGTCAGTGCCGTGATGGCCTCATTGAGCGGCGTGGGCACACCGGCCGCTTTTCCTTTTTCAACGATCAGACCATTTAACTGGTCGACCTCACTGTAACGGCCTTTGAGATGATCCTGCAGCACCGAGTTGCGCGCTTCTTTGCCCATATGGCTGACCAGGGTTCGCAGGTTTTTCTTCAGAACCTCATCGGTTGAGCCCCTGAATTCGTCGGCGCTCAGACCGTAAATGGCTTCGATGGTATATCCCAGGGTGGTGCCGACCGCCATCGCCTCACGGCCGAGCTGGATACAGAAATCAAAGACTTCCGGAATATCGGTAGCCTCTTTTTCGTAGAGACCCAGAACACCGATCGGTGCCTGCAGCATACAGTTAGCGATTAATTTGGTCCATTTGGCCCCCCAGATGTTGGTGGTAATATCGGTTTTGCCCACACAGCTGAGGATTTTGGCCAGTTTCTCGGCCCGCGGGGTGATCCGGCCGTGCAGTTCCCCGACGGCAAACCATGTGCCGCTATGGGTGGTGTTGCGTTTTACTTTGGCCGGTTCGAAAACCTCGGCCGACAGTTCAACCACACAGCCCACATCTCTTGTGGGGCCGATGATGGGGGCAATCTGTTCGTCATTGAGGCTGTTCTGCAACGATACGAGAACGCCGTCGGGTTTCAAATGCGGTTTGATGAACTCCGTCATCCAGCAGCTGTCATAAGATTTGGCCGTTAGAAAAACAATGTCGAACCGGTGCGCTAAAGTGCAAACTTCACAGATGTGAATCGCATTAACCGCCGTATGCAAATCTTCATCGGTCATGGTTACGCGCAACCCATTGGCTTTCATCGCCTCGACATGCGCCGGCCATTGATCAATGAGCATCACGTCATAGCCCGCCTTGGTAAGGTCGGCTCCAACGCTGCTCCCAATCGCCCCGGTACCCAAAACCGCCATTTTGTCCTGCATGATTTCCTCCGATACTAAAGATTCTGCACATTTGTGCGGGCTTTACACAATTGTAAAATTGTGTATAATACCCGGCAACTGCTTGTCAATCGAAATTCAGCCGCAATTTCCTTTTGCATGCCGTCGGATGATTATGCTACAGCGTTTTGGGAAGGCTTTTCAAATTGTTTTGAATCACTGGAAAAGAGGTCTGTATGGATCATTTTGGGTATTCAGGAAAGCTTCTGAGGATCAACCTGGACAACGGAGGCGTTAACATCGAAAGCCCGGACGAGGACTATTACAAACGCTACCTGGGGGGGCGGGGAATCATTATGCACACCCTGCTGAAGGAAATCCCCGCCAAAACCGATCCTCTGGGCGCTGAGAACAAACTGATATTTGCAGCGGGGCTTTTAACCGGGCATAGCGTGATCGGGACCGGCCGCTGCAGCGTCGGCGCTAAATCTCCTTTAACCGGTGCCTGTGGTGAAGCGGAAGCCGGCGGTGAATGGGGCGTCGAGCTGCGCCGGGCCGGCTACGATGCAATTATTATTGAAGGCCAATCCCCAAGGCCGGTCTATCTGTGGATCCACGATGATACGGTCGAAATCCGGGATGCCGCTCAGATCTGGGGTAGCGAGGTTCGGGAGGCAATGGAATGGTTTCAAAGCGATCTCGGTGAGCAAAAATACCGCACCGCGCTGATCGGACCCAGCGGTGAGAACAGTGTGCGCCTCGCCAATATCATCGTAGACTGCCGGCATGCCTTCGGTCGCTGCGGCCTGGGGGCGGTGATGGGCGCCAAAAAACTCAAAGGGGTCGTGGTCAAGGGCAGCCAGCCGCCGGCGGCGGCCGACAGGGAAAAGATCCTGGCCCTGAATCGCATCATGAAGAACAAATATAAGACCTCCCCCTTTGAAAAATACGGCACCGGCGCAGTCATGGATGCATTTGAGGCTGTTGGCAATTTGGCCATTCGTAACTATGCCGGTGGGAAATTCCCCCAGGCAGATAAAATCAGTGCCGTCGCCGTCATGCGCGAATTTGGGACCGGCATGGAAGGCTGCTTTAATTGCCCCATCAAATGCAAAAAGAAAATTCGGGTCGATGATGCCCCCTGGCAGATTGATTCCGTGTACGGCGGGCCGGAATATGAGACCCTGGCTTCCTTTGGCTCCAACCTTTTGATCGACGATTTAAAAGCCATCTGCAAGGCTCATGAAATCTGCAACCGCTATGGCATCGACACCATCTCAACCGGGGCAACCATCGCATTTGCCATGGAATGTTTCGAAAACGGTCTGTTAACTTCTGCAGATGTCGATGGCCTGCAACTTCATTTCGGCAATGCCGAAGCCATGCTGCAATTGGTGGAAAAAATCGCCCGGCGTGAAGGCATTGGGGATCTGTTGGCCAAAGGTTCCAAAAAAGCAGCTGAGATCATCGGCAAGGATTCAAATAAATTCGCCATGCAGGTAAAAGGTTTGGAGCTTCCCTATCACGAGCCGCGCTTAAACCAGGGTCTCAGCATTCACTACAGTGTGCATGCCATCGGAGCCGACCATGTCACCGGTCCCATCGACAATGGTTTGCCCGGCCTGATGGATAACTGGGATCGCATTCACCTGGCGGAAAAACTCACCCCGACCGAACTGAGCCCGCGCAAGGCCCGCATGGTATACGAGCTGGGCCTCTATAAGGAAATGCCCAATTCCCTGGGCGTGTGCAGTTTTGTGCCCTGGAACATCACCGAACTCAGGGATGCGGTCGAGGCCGTCACCGCCGAACTCAGGGATGCGGTCGAGGCCGTCACCGGCTGGCCGGCGACCACCTGGCGGCTGATGAAGGCGGTTGAACGCGGCATGACATTGATGCGCCTCTTTAACCTGCGGGAAGGGTTCACGCGCAATGACGACCGCCTGCCGGAACGCTTCCACACCGCCCCTGAAACGGGGCCGTTAAAAGACGTCCGAATCGACCCCAAAGCCCACGCGCAAGCTGTTGAAACCTACTATCAGCTGCTGGGATGGGACAGCACTGGCGTGCCCACCAATGCCTGCCTCACGGCCCTGGATCTGGAGTGGGCTGCTCCATTTTTAAAATCAGAATAGCTTCTTAAAGGCAGCGTTTTACCACGAAGTTCACGAAGAACAAAAAGGGTACAAAGGGGCAAAGCTAATTTGATGCTTAATTCCTTCGTGATCTTCGTGGTGAGATACGTATCGAGCCTATTCACGTGAACAATTAAAGGAACCCTGCGGATGGCAAAAATTTTAATGGAAAAAGATATCCAATTTGAAAAAGTCGCCTGGGGGCTGACCAAAGAACTCGTCAATTATCAGACCGTCGGTGCCCGAAAGGTAAAAGTCAAAATCACCGAATACCTTCCCGGCCATGAGCACAAAAATCACGTCCATCCGGGTCAGGAAGAAGTCCTCTTTGTGCTCTCCGGAATCGGAATGACACAGACCCGGGAAGAAAAAAGAAAGATCGGACCGGGCTCGGTGATATTTATTGGCGCCGGCGAGCCGCATACGACCTGGAATTTGAGTGACGTGGAATCTTTGCGGGTGATCGTAATCAAGGCGCCGCCGGAGGATGAAGAAGTCCAGCTATAAAAAGATTAATCTTCACGCAAGGCCGTTAAGCTCGCAAAGAAAGAGGGAAGACGATGAAAATTTTTAATTTTGACGCATATGTCAACAAGGAAAACCCTGAGCCCGGCCAGATCTATCGGCCCGAAATACTCACCGCTGCAGACGGCGCTAAAGATATGGGCGGCATAATGGGTTTGCTGCCGCCGGGCAAGCAGGTTCCCTATCATTACCACAAAAACC
>WOR8_10008858_pt1 | contig 11303 bp, 5 predicted proteins | sample DeeMarSeWOR38_10_FD_19890 | JGI IMG/M metagenome (IMG submission 19890)
ATGGCGCGTTGAATACTGCTGCGTATTCCCGTTGTGACAATCTCTTCGATTACTTCGTCATCGGCGCTCTGCGATTGCGACTGAGCGTTGACCGTCCCGGAACTGACACCTGCAATCAGCGCTATGCTGACTGCGAGCGGGATACGTCGTAGTGGCTTGTCCATGGTGGGGCTCCCCTCGCTTGGAATGCGATTGACGGCGGATGGATCCGCCCTTTATTACTGGCAAAAAAGTCTTATTTGATGCGACTTAACTGACCGTATGGTAGTCAACAGAACTGAAGCAAAGCAACGAAATGCAATCGTATTCAGGCCCACATCGGGGTCAAATTTCAGTGCATACGTATGCAATGAATAATGGCCGCAAAAAAGCACGGTGCAGGGCGCTGAAATCGTCTTTTCCCAACCGGCTTCTAGTCTTCACTGACGCGCATCCATGACAGGGCAGAGATCGCGAGGGCGATCGCCGAAACGACGAAAATGATGCGCAGGTCGTCGGCGCGGCTGACCAGCAGGCTGATACCGAGGCTGACTACCAGCTGCGGCAGGACGACCGACAGATTGAACAAACCCATGTACAGGCCCATCTCGTCCTTGCCGATCTTCTGCGAAAAGATGGCAAACGGCAGGCTGACGATTGCGGCCCAGCCGATGCCGACAATCGCCATCAGGACGAAGATCGTCATCGGTGAATCGCCCATAAAGTAAAGGGCGACGTATCCCATTGTCATGATGCCGAGGCTGATAGCGTGGGTCCTTACCCGGCCGATGCGTTCGGTCAACGGCTCGAGCACAAGCACAGGCAGCAGCGCGCCGACCGCATTCAGGACGAGGAAACTCGTCGAGCCGAGGCGCCCGATCGCAATGTCATCGAGATACGCCAGGATGTCCTGCAGGTAGATGACCAGGAAAACGAACGTGGTCTGGATGCCGATCCAGCTGAACGAGTGAGCTGCGATTACCTGCCGGAACCCGATCAGGTGGTCATGTGCCGTGTGGCCGCCGGATTCGCGGGCCGAGAGTGACCTGGCGACCAGGAATATGGTGGCGATGCCGCAGATGATCTCGGCGTAGTAATGCTCGTGCTCGATGCCGGCCAGGCGCAGCGACATTGCGTAGATGTCGTAGACGAGAAAACCCCAGAGCGGCTGGATCGCCATCAACATGCCTCTCAGGGACGTCTTCGGCGCGTCATCGCTCTCGTCCCTGAATTGCTCGGGTTTCGGCTCCTCGATGAGGAACGGCGGGATCAGCGAGAACAGCAGTACCAGGACCACGGCGACGTAGATCAGGACGTAGTTGTCCCAGATCGCGCCGATCGCGTACGCGCCCACACCGAAGCTGCCCGACACCGTCTGCATCCACGTGAATCCTCTGGTGCGTTCGACACCTTCCGGCGTTACGTCCGCGATGATCGAGCGCGTCGGGTTGAAGCCGACGTTTATGGCGAAGTCGAGCGACAGGACGACGATCAGGGCGATGCCGAGCAGGCTCTCGAATCCCATGGCCCTGGAAATGACGTCGATGTTGGGCAACGCGAGCAGGGTCAGCGCCGCGATAGTGCCGCCAACGAGTATGAACGGACGGCGGCGACCGTTCCAAAGCCAGACGCGGTCGCTCCAGACGCCGATGAGAACCTGGCCGAAAATGCCGGCTATCGGGCCGGCGGCCCAGACCAGGCCGATGTCGTGAACGTCGAGATGGTACTGCGTGGTCAGGATCCAGCTCAGCGCCGAGATCTGCACTGACAGCGCAAAACCAAGCGCTGTTGCCGGCAGCGCAAGGATCGCCAGGAACGTGTTACTCAGTTTCTTCTGCATTGGCAGCATGGTCTTATTTCTCGTTGTCGTTCGTGCCGAGCAGGAATGTCAGTGGGATGTGGACGCGCGCGTTCCACGCGCCTTCATTGTGCCCCTCGCCCTCGAACTTGCTTGTCTGCCACAGCGGGCCCGGCTCATACCCGAGCTCGTGCATGATCGCGTCGACCTGCTGCTGATGCGGCTCGTATTTCGCGTCGAGTTCAGCGGTCCCGAAGTCGAAATAGATTCGGTGCGCGCCCGGAGCAGGGATCGATGCGCGCAGGAAGTCGAGGAACGGCGCGTTGGCCTCGGGGTTGTCGGGCATCATCGTCGACGGCCAGTGCGTCGAGATGCAGGCCGCGCCGCCGAATACGTCGGGATGGCGAATCAGGCCGTACAGCGAGATGAGGCCGCCCATGCTCGAGCCCATCAGGAACGTGTCGTCGCGGCCGGGGCGCGTGCGGTAGTTCGCATCGATGAAGGGCTTGAGCTCCTCGACGATGAAGCGCAGGTACTCGCGTGACACGGGCTCATCCGTCATGTAGGTGCTGATAGCGTCCCGGTAATCGGGTGCGGCGTTCCATGCATCCCAGGGCAGGTACTCGCCGACGCGATTCGGTGTATTCCAGATGCCGACGACGATCGTGTCCTCGACCTCGCCGCTGTCAATCAGCCTCTGCAGCGTTTCGTCGATACCCCAGTCGGTGCCGGTGTAATACGACCACTCCGGGTTGAACAGGTTCTGGCCGTCGTGGGGCCGTAATCGGCCGGGAGCCACACGTCAACGTGGCGCGGCGGAACGTACTGCGAACCGAAACTCGTGTGCCGGACGATCTCCTGACGGCCAAACTCGAAGACCGCGGACTCGAGCGGCGCGAGACGCACCGTCGCCGATCCACGCCCGCCGTCGACGATCAGGCGAGCGTCGCCGGTGCCGTAAAGCTGCTCCTCGAGCACGTAGCGGCCGTCGGCCAGCTGCCACTCGTCGATGAACCCGGCGGGGATCTCGAGCGTGACCTCCTGCGCCTGTTCGTCGTCGAAATTGCTTACGACGATCCGCTGTTCGCCACCGCGCCAGCGTGCGAACGCAAACAGGCTGTCGTTTCCGGTCGGCAGCGGCGCGTAGTCGCCCTCGGCGAAGACCTCGTCGCGGCTCAGGTTCAGGATGCGCGAGTAGAAGTCCCGCAGGTCTTTCTCGGCATCAGTTAGCTGGCCGCCATCGAAGGCACCGCCGTTCATCCAGCGCTGCTGGTGCGGCACGCCCCAGTAGTCGTACTGCGTCGTGCGCATCTTCGGCGGCTGGTTGAAGGCCGCATCGTTGAGGTCGCCCGGTTCGCCGACTTCCTGGGCAAAGTAGATCATCGTCGTCGGGCCGCTGCCGATCAGCGCCGACACTACCATGGCGGGCTTGCCGATCTCGGCCCGGCCCGCGAAGTTCGTGCTGGCGATGCGCTCCTCGTCGTGGTTCTCGAGGAAGTGCAGCATGTGCCGTTCGATGTCGAGTACATCGGCATGCGTGGGCGCGATCGCGTCCGTGCTCGCTTCGCCGCGCATGACCGGTTTCAGCGTGTCGTACAGGCCGACTTTGTCGTACAGGTAATCCATGCGGCCGAGCTGCAGGTAGTCGCGGTACAAAGACGGATTGTAGACCTCGGCGAACAGGAAGGCGTCGGGGTTGGCGGCCTTGATCGAGGAGTTCAGGAAGCTCCAGAACTCGACAGGCACCATCTCGGCCATGTCGTAGCGGAAGCCGTCGACGCCTTTGGCGGTCCAGTAAAGAACGATGTCGCGGTACTTGATCCAGCTGTCGGGCAGATCCCTGCCTTCCCAGAACGCGGCGTGCTCGGCCGTCGTCCACTGGCGCGCTTCCTCGGGCAGGCGATCGAAGGCGTAACTGCCGTCCGGGCGCACGCCGTGATTGACCTTGACAGTCTCGTACCAGTCCTGGAACTCGGGCTTTGCGACGCGCGCGCCGTTCCCCGACCATCTGGCCGGCGATTCGTCGAATTCGCCGTCGACGAGCGGGTGCGGCGCTCCGCCCAGCGGGCGGTAGCGGTCGGTCGGGAAGTCAGGCAGTTCGAAGTCTTCACCGACAATGTAATAGAAGTTGTTGTCGCGCGCCCATTCGACCGAGGTGTCGTCATCGGCGCCGAAGTCGGCGACGCCCGGCGGTCGTGAAATCGACTCGTAGCGGCGGGCAACATGGTTGGGAACGATGTCGATGACGACCTTCATGCCGTTGGCGTGGGTGCGCGCGATCAGTTCCTCGAATTCCTCGAGGCGGCGCGCCGGGTCGACGGCGAGATCGGGGTTCACGTTGTAATAGTCCTTGACCGCATAGGGCGAGCCGGCCCGGCCTTTGACGACCTCGGGGTCGTCGTTGCTGATGCCGTACTCGGTGTAGTCGGTCGTGATCGCGTGGTGCGGCACGCCCGTGTACCAGATGTGCGTGATGCCGAGATCGCGCAGCGATGCGAGCGCCGTATCCGTGAAGTCGGCGAACTTGCCGACGCCGTTCTCCTCGATCGTGCCCCACGGTTCGTTGCTCGTGTTCTTGTTGCCGAAAAGCCGCGTGAAGACCTGGTAGACGACGGCCTTTTCCCGAACCGGCTGCGGGTTGATCTCGAGCGTGGTGGGCGAGTGGTTCCAGTCGACGCGCACGGTGAGCGTCTTTGCCCGCTTGTTGTGCAGCACACTGACCGGCTCGCCGTTGAACCGGGCTTCATCGACGTCGCCCTCCCAGTTGTGGATGACGAGCGTCAGGTCGCGCGACTCGGGACGGCCGTCATAGACGCCGCCCGCGCGTTGCAGCGCGATGCTCAGCGAATCGCCGTCCTGGGCGGCGCGGAACTTCAACAGCTCGAAGCGGCCCTGCTCGAGACTCAGCCTGCTGCTGCCGTCATCTTCATACATCTGCCCCGTCGCGGACGGTACCGACGCATCGGCGTAGTAGTGCAGGGTCAGCTGCTCGCTCGAGTACTCCGCGGTCGTCCGGATGTCGTCTGTCATCGGCACGAACGAGCCGGCACGAACGAGGACGGGTATGGTCTCGAGGTCAACGTCAATCGACACGGTTGCGTTGCCGTCATAGCGATCGCCGTTCCAGAAGTCGAACCAGGCACCGGCCGGCAGGTCTACATTGACGGTATCTACGCCGGGATCGGTGACCGGCGCAACGAGGAACGCGTCGCCCCAGAGGTAGGCATCCTTCTCGTCGATCAACGACAGGTCGCTGTCGTCCTCGAAGAACAGCGGCCGCATGAGCGGCATGCCCTTCGTACTGTTTTCCCAGGCCAGCGTGTAGATATAGGGCAGCATCCGGTAGCGCAGCCGGATGTAGTCGCCGACGATCCTTCGCGTTTCGCGATCGTGGAACACCGGCTCTGAAGGGATATGTTCCTGTGCATGCGGGCGGTAGACGGGCTGGAAGACGCCGTACTGCAGCCAGCGGATATACATCTCCTTGTCGAAAGCCTCTCCGCCCGCAAATCCGCCGAGGTCCGAATGGGTGTAGGCCAGCCCGAGCATTCCCATCTGCAGAGACAGCTCCACCTGCGGCTTCAATCCGCCCCAGGAGCGACTGACATCACCCGTCCAGGGCACCATGCCGTAGCGCTGCGAGCCGGCGAATCCGGAGCGCATCATGATCAGCGGCCGCATGTCGGGAAATCGCCGTACCTGGTTTTCGTACACGAGCTGCGCCCAGGCATGCCCGTAAGCGTTGTGGATTTCGTCGCCGGTCGCCAGGAGATCCGAGTCACTCAGATGGTGTACTGCATCGGCGGGGTGCACCTCGGGCTCGCCGAGATCCCCCCAGGTGCCGGCGATGCCCTGCTCGAACAGTCGCTCATAGAAACGCCAGAACCACTGCCGCGCATTTTCATCGAATACGTCGATCAGGCCGGTATTGCCGAAGTAGAACTCGAAGCGTCGTGGTTCGCCGACGACGTTCCGCGCGAGCACTTCGTTGTCGACAGCGTCCTGCCAGTTAGCCGACGTGCTGAGCACGAAAGGTTCGGTGATGGTTATCGTGCGCACGCCGTCGCGTGCGAAATCGCGGATCATCTTTTCCGGGTCCGGAAAAGCCTCGCGATCCCAGTCGAGTTCGCCCATGTAGCCCTGGATCTCGGGCCCGAACCAGTACAGATCGAGGATTACCGCGTCGAGGGGGATGCCCTCGCGGCGAAACCTGCGCACGACGTCGCGCACTTCCTTGCCGGTTCTGTAGCCGAATCGGGATGCGAAGTTGCCGAATGCCCAACGCGGCGGCAGTGGCTGCCGCCCCGTTACGTCGGTGTAGTTGCCGATGAGTTCGGGGTAGTTGCCGCCCGCGACCACGAGGTAGGCCGTTCGCCCTGCAACAGCCTGGAATTCGAGCACGTCGTTTTGGGTGGCGCCGATATCCAGCCAGCCGCTTGCCGAGTTGTCGAAGACAATGATGTACCTGTCGCTCGACAGGACGGCGGGCAGGCCGTAATACATCTGGTCTTCGTCTTCCGTCGAGTAGCCGTAGGCTGCCTTGTTGTACAGGGGCATACGGTGTCCGCGGCGGTCCATGCCGAGCACGCGCTGGCCCCCGCCGAGCAGTTTCTCGCCTTCATCGAGGGCAAACCGGAAGCCGCGCATCGTCTCATGCCGGTAATAGCCGTGCTCCTCGGCAACGAGCGGCTGGCCGTCGCGCTGGAAGCGAATGCGCACCGGTGACTTCTCGACCACTGCGGCAAGGCCGTCGATCGAGACCTCAACAGAGTCATTGCGATCCGTGACGTCGACGCTGACGGATTCAGGGGGGTCGTCGAGGGCGAATGAAGGCAATTGCCTGACGCCGCGTTCGCGGTAATGCACTTCGAACGCGGCGTCGTCGACCGCGGTAATACTCACTTCGCCGACATCGGTCCGAACGATCAGCGCCTGGCCGACCAGCGCGTGACTTTCATAAGTGCCGAAATCGGCGAGGGCAGCCTGCGCAAGAAACAGAAACAGGACTACCGCAGGAGCGCTTCTCGAACCGCGAATCAGACACGCCAGAATTGCGCGCCCAGGCGCGCTCCTGCGGAAAAAGGGCACGACCTAGCGCTCCAGCTCCAGGATGAGCGCCGAGCGCGGCTCGAGCACAAGCGAATTCTCGATGTTGAAACGCTTCCCGGTGAGTACCTCGGTGCCGTGCGTTGCATCGCCGATGCGCTCACCGAAGCGGGCGGTCTCGAGCGTGACGGGCTCCTCATCACGGTTAAGGATGACCATGATCGTGTTGTGGTCATCGTAGCGGAAGTACACATAGGCATTCTTTACTGGCGCGAAATGCATGAACTTGCCGCGATGGATCGTCGCGTTGTTCTTGCGCCAGTTCAGCAGTTTGCGGACCAGTTGCTGTGCCTCGCGCTGTCTGGCGGTCAGGCCTTCGCCGGTGAACGCGTTCACGACATCGCCCTCCCAGCCGCCCGGGAAATCGCTGCGGAGGGCGCCGTGGCTGCTGGTGCCCATGTGCGAGGCGAGGATCTCGTCCGCATAGAAAAACATCGGTATGCCACGCATGGTCGCGTAGTAGACCATCGCCATCCGGTACAGGTCGAAGTTTTCTTCGAGCTGCGTGTAGATGCGATCCATGTCGTGATTGTCGGCAAAGATCACCAGGTTCATGGGGTCCGGGTACAGGAAGTCGAGAGCCACGAGTTCGTACAGCGATACCCAGACGCCGTTGTAACTCCCCGGATCGCCCATTAACGCGCGTGTAAACGCACCCTGCACCGGGAAGTCGAATACGCCCGGCAGGTACGAAACATAGCCGTCGTGGTTATGCTGACCACGCTGCCAGTACGCTGTGACAGCCGGCAGTTCGCTCCATTCCTCGCCCACGATGTTGAAGTCCGGGTACTCCTGCATGATTCGCCGGCTCCACTCGCTCATGAATTGCTTGTCGGGGTACGGCCAGGTGTCCATACGGATGCCCTGCAGCCCGACATACTCGACCCACCAGATCGAGTTCTGGATCAGGTAGTCGGCGAGCAGGGGGTTACGCTGGTTCAGGTCCGGCATGGATTCGACGAACCAGCCGTCGGCATGAACCTTCCGGTCGAATTCCGACGCGTACGGGTCCATGTTGGTCGTGCGCCGGTGCTCCGTCATGACGGGATCGCCCTGGAAATTGAGCCAGTCGCTGGTGGGCAGGTCGTCCATCCACCAGTGCCCGCTGCCGATGTGGTTCATGATCTGGTCCATGATCATGCCGATGCCGCGGGCTTTCATCGTCGCGGTGAGTTCGCGGAACTGCTCGTTGGTGCCCAGGCGCGGATCGACGGAGTAATAGTCCGTCGTCGCATAGCCGTGGTAAGAGGCGACCGGCATGGCGTTTTCGAGGACGGGATTCAGCCACACGGAGGTGAATCCCATCTCCTCGATGTAGTCCAGGCGGTCCTCGATGCCTTTCAGGTCGCCACCGTGACGGCCGTAGGGGTCGCCGCGGTCGAGCTTGTCGTCGAGGAAGTAGAACTCGTCATTGTCGGGATCGCCGTTCGCGAAGCGGTCCGGCATGATGAGGTAGATCGCATCGGCCGAGCTGAATCCCTTCGCATGCTCCGGGTCCGCGCTCTTCTGCCGCAGTTCGTAGGTGCGCGTAATCGTGTAGTCGCCTTCCGAGAGAGCAATATCGAAAGTGCCCGGTTCGGCATCCGGTTCGATGTCCAGGTAAACGAAGAGATAGTTCGGGCTCTCGACGCGGACGACCCTCTTTATCGATACGCCCGCGTGGTCGACGGCGGGCGTCAGCAAGGAAATATTGTTGCCGTGAAGCATCAGCTGCAGTTCGCGGTGCTCGAACCCTGTCCACCAGAATGGCGGCTCGATGCGTTCGACCTCCTGGGCATGGGTGCCCGCCGTAAGCCCGGTGCACAGAAGGGCAAAGAGAAAGAGTGCAGTGCATCGCATGGTATTCCCCGCTGTCGGCAAGAATGCTTCGCTCGATTCTAGTCAGGCAACTATAGTCGAATCATCTGAATACGTATTCATCCGGGGGCATCAAGGACTTGTTGGTAGACTCGCGTGATGACAAAGGGAATAGCGTACAGCCTCGCCGCTTCACTGTTGGCCCTGTTGCTTCCCGTCGCGGCTTGCGCCGTTCAGGTCAGTTCCCCGGATACGCGAATCGCCGTAACTGTCGATACTGACGACAAGGGGATTCCACGCTACAGCGTTCGCTATCGCACCGACCTCGTGATCAGCGAGTCCCGGCTCGGGCTGCGCTTCGCGAGTCACCCTGCTTTCGATGCCGGCCTGCGCATCACGCGGTCCGAGCGTAGCAGCGGCAACGGCGTCTGGCAGCAACCCTGGGGTGAGCGTCGCCGGGTCCGCGACCATTTCAACGAGCTGTACGTCCTGTTCCAGGGCGAAGCGCCGACGCGCCAGGTCGGCGTTCGCGTGCGCGTCTATGATGACGGTGTCGGCTTCAGGTACGAGGTGCCGAAGCAGCGCGGCTACGCAGATGTCGAAATCGTCGACGAACTCACCGAGTTTCACGTGGCTCCGGATGCAACCGCATGGTGGATTCCGGGACGTGGCTGGAACCGTTACGAATTCGTCTACAACAAGACGCGGGTGTCCGACATCGCGCTCGCGCACACACCGATGACGGCAAGGCTCGCGAACGGCGTGCACGTCAGCATTCACGAAGCAGCGCTCGTCGACTACGCGGGATATGTGCTCGACCAGCGTCGCCGCGGCGTACTGAAGACCAACCTGACGCCGTGGTCGGACGGCATCCGGGTTAGGACGCGCACTCCCTTCGAAACGCCCTGGCGGACGATCCAGGTGTCTCCGAACGCAGCGGGCCTGCTGAACTCCAGCCTGGTCCTGAATCTGAATGAGCCCAACAAGCTCGGCGACGTCTCCTGGGTAGAGCCGGGAAAATACGTCGGTATCTGGTGGGCGATGCATCTCGGGGAGAAGACCTGGGGATCGGGCCCCGACCACGGTGCGACGACGGCCGAGACCCGGCGTTACATCGACTTCGCCGCGCAGCACGGTTTCGACGGGGTACTGGTCGAGGGCTGGAACACGGGCTGGGACGGTGACTGGTTCAACAATGGCGCGATCTTCAGTTTCACGCGGCCGTATCCCGACTTCGACCTGGAGGCCGTTACGAATTACGCGCGGGAAAAAGGCGTGAGACTGGTCGGGCATCACGAGACCTCTGGGCACATCGGCAATTACGAGCGCCAGATGGAGGACGCTTTCGACCTGTACCAGTCCGCTGGAGTACGCCAGGTAAAGACCGGGTACGTGGCTGACGGTGGCGGGCTCGTTCGCATCGACGGCGGTATCGAAAAGCACGAATGGCACGATGGCCAGTTCGCGGTGCGGCACTTCGTTCGCGTGCTGGAGGAAGCCGCGAAACGCAATATCAGCATAAACACGCACGAACCGGTCAAGGACACGGGACTGCGACGCACCTACCCGAACTGGATCAGCCGCGAGGGCGCACGCGGACAGGAGTACAACGCGGCTTGGGCGCCACCCAATCCCCCGAGCCACAATGTCACTTTGCCCTATACGCGCATGCTGTCCGGGCCGATGGACTTCACGCCCGGGATTTTCGACCTGATGCACCAGGGTCCGGAGTCCGAATTCCGCGTCCAGTCGACACTCGCCCACCAGCTCGCCCTTTACGTCGTGCTGTACAGCCCGATCCAGATGGCGGCCGACCTGCCGGAAAACTACGAGAAGCGACCGGACGCATTCCGGTTCATCAAGGACGTGCCGACCGACTGGGAGGAGAGCATCGCGCTGGACGGGGAAGTAGGCGAGTTCGTCGTGTTCGCCAGGGAGGAACGCGGCGGTGGCGACTGGTACGTCGGCGCGATCAGCGGAGAGCAGGCAACGGAGATCGAGGTACCATTGTCGTTCCTCGACGAAGACAAGCGATACCTGGCGACAATCTACCGCGACGGCGATGAGGCCGACTGGAAGTCGAACCCCTACGATTACGTGATCGAACGGCGTTCGCTGACCGGCAAGGATTCACTGGAGCTGAGGCTGGCCGCGGGGGGCGGCGCAGCCATTCGGTTGCAGCCCGACGACTGAGTACAACAACGATGAAGCAGAAGCCACCGCTGTCTTTCTGGCAGATCTGGAACATGTGTTTCGGTTTCCTGGGAATCCAGTTCGGATTCGCGCTGCAGAATGCCAACGTAAGCCGGATATTCCAGACGCTGGGCGCGGAGATCGACGACCTGCCGATTCTCTGGGTCGCCGCACCCCTTACCGGGCTGATCGTGCAGCCCATCATCGGCTACATGAGCGACCGCACCTGGGGCCGCTTTGGCCGGCGCCGGCCGTATTTCACGATTGGCGCGATCCTCGCTTCGCTGGCCCTGTTCGCGATGCCGAACTCGCCGACACTCTGGATTGCCGCGGGCATGCTCTGGGTGATGGATGCCAGCATCAACGTTTCGATGGAGCCGTTCCGCGCGTTCGTTGGCGACATGCTGCCCGAGCGGCAACGTACCACCGG
>WOR8_10008986_pt1 | contig 11302 bp, 10 predicted proteins | sample DeeMarSeWOR38_10_FD_19890 | JGI IMG/M metagenome (IMG submission 19890)
TGGGGACGGACCTCGGCGGCTACGCCATTATGATCGGCGGCACCTCGGGGGCTCACCTGACCAGTTTTTCCCTGGTCGACGTCCTCAGCCACGGGCGGGCCTGCGCCCTCATGAACCCCTATTACACAGTGTTTTTCGCACCGGCGATCGAGGAACAGCTGCGGGTGATAGGCCGTATCTACGCGAAGTACGGCTTCCTGGAGGAGGACCTGGACTCCCTTTCAGGCAGGGAGCTCGGAGTAGCCGTGGCCGAGTCCATGGTCAGGTTCAGCCGGTTCCTGGGTTTTCCCACGCGCCTGAGCGAGGTGGAAGGGGTCGGCAGGCAACACATCGACCGCTGTCTCGCCGCAGCGATGGATCCCCAGCTCGACATGAAGCTCAGAAACATGCCGGTTCCCCTCCACGCGGGGCTGGTGGACCAGTACATGGGGCCGATCCTGGAAGCCGCCTGGACAGGGGATTTCAAGAAGATCCAGAATATGTAGCACGTTCTTTCTTCGTTCCGGGGCCGTACGGTCATTTCCCGGTACGGTCCCTGCGGGGTCAGGTTTGGATCAGGGGGGTGCTGCCCCCCGAGTTTTACCATCGGGAGAGAACAATGAAGGTTGTTTCCATCCACAAAGCCGCAGCAGAACCATTCGTCCACTCCGTTTTCACGGGCCCGGATGTGACCAGGCAGGACCTTGCTCCCGACAGTTCGGAGTTCGCGGTCAACATGGTGAACTTCGGTAAGGGGGTCCGGAACAAGTTCCATGCCCACGACAGCGACCAGATCCTCATCGTCACCGCCGGGAAGGGCATCGTCGCTACCGAAAGTGAAGAGCGAGCTGTGTCTGAAGGAGAGGTCATCTTCATTCCGGCCGGGGAGACCCATTGGCATGGCGCAGCCAAGGACGCGGAATTCTCCCAAATTTACATTCAGAGGAAAAACAGCGTGCTGACTCAGATCGAGGATTAGCACCAAAAGCGGGGGCGTGGAGATGAACGTCAATCTTCTTTACGGACTTAACGGCATGCAGGTCCGCCTGCCCGAGGACATCCGGGTCACGATGATCCACAAAAATCCGATGCGGCCCCTGGCTGATCCGGTCCTGGCTGTGCAAAAGGCGCTGGAAAAACCGGTGGGGTGCCCTTCCCTTGCGGAGCTTGCCCGCGGCAAACGGAGCGCCTGCATCCTGATCTGCGACATCACCCGTCCTGTGCCCAACGGCATGGTCCTTCCATCTATTATCGAAACGATCACGGCGGCCGGGATTGCCCGGGAGAATGTCCTTGTCCTGGTCGCCACGGGACTGCACAGGCCGAACGAAGGGGAAGAACTGCGGGAGGTCGTCGGCTCCGATGAGGTGTTTGACACCGTGCGCATCGAGAACCACAACGCCCGGGACAGAGAGGCCCACGTGGACCTCGGAACGACCGCCCGTGGTATCCCGATCATGATCGACCGCCGGTTCCTAGAGGCCGATCTTAAGATCGTCACCGGGCTTGTCGAGCCGCACTTCATGGCCGGCTACTCGGGCGGCCGCAAACTGGTCACGCCGGGAGTGGCCTTCCGGGACACGATCCTCTCCTTCCATGCTGCGCGGTTCCTGGAGCACTGCAACTCGGCCAACTGCGTTATCGAAGGCAACCCCCTCCACGAGGAACAGGTCGAGATCGTCAGGAAAATCGGCGGGATCGTAGCCTTCAACGTGGTCATCGACGAGGATCGGCGCATCGGGTTCGTCAACTTCGGCGACGTGGAGGGGAGCCACCGGGAGGCCGTCGATTTCATGCGGAAGCATGCGGAGGTGTCCGTCCCCAGACGTTTCCGTACTGTAGTCACCACGAGCGCGGGTTATCCCCTGGACAGGACGTACTACCAGACGGTGAAGGGTATGGTGGGCGTCGTGGGGATCCTGGAACCCGGCGGCACCATCATCATCGCCAGCGAGTGTTCTGAGGGCATGGGCAGCCGGGAGTTCGTGGAGGCCCAGCGGCTCCTCCGGGAAACGGGTCCCGACCGGTTCCTCTCTGTCCTCGAAGCCCGCGAAAGGGCCCGCATCGATGAGTGGCAGACCGAAATGCTTGTCAAGGCCCTGCGCGCCGGTAAGGTCAAGCTCTTCACGACCGGCCTGAGGGACGAGGATCTGAGGGATGTCGTTGTGGAACCTGTCTCTTCGATTGAAGAGGCGGTCCTTGCGAGCGTACAGGAACACAACGATCCGGATGTCGCCGTTGTGCCCGAAGGACCCTACGTCATCCCGTATTGCAGCGTCTAGAATCTAGATACTAGAGCCTATTTTCTCCATCTCCTGTGCTCTAATACCGGTCTCTTCTACTAAAGACCCAAGACCTTTTCATTCTCGGATCTTGGATCTAATAACCAGGAGGTAATTTCATGAGAAAAACCCGCATCGTCTGCACCATCGGTCCGGCCGCAAGCACGACCGGGATGCTGGAAAAGCTCATCAGAGCGGGTATGGACGTTGCCCGCCTCAATATGGCACATGGCAGCCAGGAGGAACACCTGGCCGTCATCACACGCCTCAGGAAAATCAGCCGAAAGTTGAAGCGCCCCGTAGGGATCCTTCTGGACCTCGCGGGGGTAAAGCTGCGCATCAGCGAGGTCAACGGCTCCGGAGCGGTGCTTCAGAAGGGGGCCCGGGTTCTCCTCCGAAAGGGGCGGCGGCCCAGTACTTCCCGGGCCCTTTTCATCCCCTATTCCGGCCTTACAAAGGATCTGAAGGAAGGGCACCGGGTCCTCGTCGATGACGGACGGGTGGAGCTCGTGGTCACCGGCAGGAACGGCAGCGCTCTGATTGCGCTCGTAAGGGAAGGGGGAACCCTCACCTCGCACAAGGGCGTCAACCTTCCTGACACCCAGATCTCAGCCCGCTCCTTCACTTCGAGGGACCGCGCCGACCTGGCCTTCGGGATCAGGCACGGAGTGGACGCCTTCGGCGTTTCCTTCGTTTCCTCCGCCGAGGATGTGACGTTGGTGAAAAAGGCACTTAAGAAGGCCGGTTACGAAGCCCCCCTCGTTGCAAAGATAGAAAGGCCCGCGGCCCTTCAGAACATCGAGGAGATCCTGGACGTCTCGGACGGGATCATGGTGGCCCGGGGCGACCTGGCAGTGGAGGTCTCGGCCTCGGCCGTTCCTATCATCCAGAAGGACCTGATCCTGCGCGCCGCCAGGAAGAATCGGTTCGTCATCACCGCCACCCAGATGCTCGAGTCCATGACCCAAAGCTCCGTGCCCACCAGGGCCGAAGCCGCCGACGTGGCCAACGCCGTCCTGGACGGTTCCGACGCGGTCATGCTCTCGGCCGAGTCGTCGGTGGGGATGTACCCCGTAAAAGCTGTGCAGACCATGGATCTCATCGTCAGGGAGGCCGAGGGGAACGGAAAGTGCTTCAGGACGGACCGCCCGACACCCCAGCCGGCCTCTTCCGGCGGCCGGCCGCGACGGCCGAGGCAGCAGCCCGTGCCGCCCGGGAAGTGGGGGCGCGCTGCATCGTTGCCTTCACCCGGTCCGGTTTCACGGCGGGCCTCCTGTCGCGCTTTAGACCGGCGGTTCCCATCGTCGCTTTCACCTCCCAGCGCGAGGCAGTGGACCGCATGAAGTTCAACTGGGGTGTTGTTCCCCTTTTCATGGAGCACCTCGACAGCACCGACACCATGATCGCCCAGGTTCAAAGAACGGAGGTGGAAAAGGCCCTGATCAAGGGACGGCACGCCAGCCGCGGCGACACCGTGGTCATCACCGCCAGTCTTCCCATGGCCCAGTGGGGGAAGACGAAGTTCCTGAAGGTGCACCGGATCGAATGAATTGTATGACGTTTGATGTTTGAATTTTGACTTTTCTGCCCTTTCCCGGAATAGCCTTCGGGACGCCTGCAGCGCAAGCGATCCCGGGATTGTCAATAACCGGCAGTCTTACGGGCATCAGCATCAGATGCCGGACCTCCAGCTACTCCTAATGCGCGCCTGTGAAGTCAGGAATAGCGGATCACGGTTTTTCTCACTTTTTCATAACATTTCACCCTTCACCGTTTCCGGCAGTTTTCCCGTGTTACATTTTAGGGGAACAGATCTGAGAATACGGGAGGTTGAAACAGGGTGTGAAGGTAGAACCGGCGATCACCTTCATCCTCACTCCCCTTGACTCCTTCTTCTCTCCTTCAGGGAGGTGCCATGAAGTACATGACATCCTATTTCCTGATAATAGCTCTTTTCCTCCCCCTCCCCGTCCACGCCGAATGGGATTTTTCCAGCCACAGCATCCCCGTCGAGGACATACGCGGCGGGGGCCCCCCCAGGGACGGCATACCTGCCCTGTTCAGCCCCCAATACCTGACAGCAAAGGAGGCTGACGGGTTCCTCAAACCGGACGAGAAGGTCCTCGGATTGACCCTGAAAGGCGTTTCCAGGGCCTATCCCATCAGGATCATGTCGCACCATGAACTTGTCAACGACGAGATCGCTGGTGTCCCCTATCTGGTCAGCTGGTGACCCCTTGCCGTCTCGGGCGTCGTGTACGCCCGCAAAATTGACGGCAGGACCTACACCTTTGGCGTGTCTGGTCTCCTCTACCGCTCCAACGTCCTCATGTACGACCAACAGACCGAATCGCTCTGGCTCCAGGTCAAACGCCGTGCGGTGACCGGCCCCATGACAGGGACAGAACTTAAAACCCTTCCCTCCACTGTTACCACGTGGAGGAAATGGAGGAATAAGTATCCTGACACGACGGTCCTCTCCTTTGGAACGGGGTACCGCAGGGACTACAGCGTGGATCCCTATGAAAGCTACTACCGGGAACGGAGGGCGTGGTTCAGCTCCTTCTTCAAAGCAGGCCCCGGTGAGGAGGAAAAGGAGATCGTCGCCGGAGTGGAGATCGATGGTGCAGCCAAAGCCTATCCGTTGGACCTGCTCCGCCAGCGGCAAAAAATTACAGACACAGTTGGCGGGCGAATCATCACCCTGAGCTTTGAGGACAGCACCGACAGGATTGAAGTCAGGACCGCCTCGGGTGAAGAGGTTGAGCCCATCGTAGTCTACTGGTTCGTGTGGAAGGGGATAAATCCGGACACGGAACGGTACACCGGAACCATCTAGGAGATCAGGCCGGGAAATGGTCAATTCCTGATATCGATATAACGGTGTATTGCTGAATTCCCGGCCTGACCCCCATATCCCCTAACTGATGTCCCTTCACTCCTTGGTAAATTCTATCTGAATTCTCTCCAGGTCCCTGTCAAGATCAGTGTTTTTATTCCATCTTGTATAATACAGGTAGGGCCGCTGGCCGGTGTTTGAATAATTTCTCGAAGTATCAGTGGGATCGATCAATACAGGATAGCCTAATCGGTCGACCGAGTTATCGCTCGTCCACCACAATTCACATTCCATGATCAATTGCCGATCTGACCAATGCACCAGATCATCCGACAGGGAGTAATAGAAACCGAACACCTCTTCCAGCCTTACAGGGTCCCATTTATTTGCGGTCCCAACGAGCATGAATTTCTTAAAGAAAGAATTGTATGTCACATTATCTGCCATCTTATCGATATTATCTATGGAAACAGGTTCACAGACATGATCGGCCGGGTCATATCCGATCTCCACATACGGATTGATGAATCGAACAGAAAAACTGTTACCATCCCAGGCGCGCCATGAGGCTGGACTTGCAAGGTCCTGAGTTCTCATCACGCATGCACCACGTTTTTGAAGTTCATACTCTTCCAGATGCAGTATCTTGTAAAAATAGCCGTCGTCATCATTATAAAAGATATTTGACCCCTCAAAGATTCCATAAGGCCCTGCATCGGGCACATATACATAGGGAACAGAAGCCACCAGATGACCTGGTGCGTTCATATGCGTATAGGTTGCTCCTGAATCATATGATACAGCCGTTGTAATAGAGTTATACCAGCAATTCACATAGATGCCGGATGGACACTGGCCTGGATGGGCCAGTCCCTGATATTCATTGTGAATCAGGGCATAGACGGTTTCACCATCCTGGGTATATGACGCATTGATCCATTCTTTGTCATTATACATGGCGGGATCAGGATCCTGGTCTGAATACATGATGACATTGCAGTCTTTCTCGAGGGAATCGAGATCATCACCGATCATCCGCCGGTTCGTAAAATGAGTCGCGATTAACTGCACTTTGCCATTGTTGTCCCTGAATGCTCTGGCAGGGAGATCCGGGATGTCTTCTGACTCGCACCGGTCTGTCGTCCAGTCAAATACAGTTTCCGCCGCTCCAATGATATTGACCGGACCTGGCTCACCTCCGTCTCCCCCACTGCTGCCGCCACCTCCACCGCACGCCGGAAGGGCAACCATCAATCCTGCTGCAAGGAAGAGATTCAAATAAACCAACAACCTTTTTGCACCCATTTCACGCCTCCCAGCCCAAAAAGGCTTGACCCATTGAATATCACTGGTTTTGTTGAATTATACCTGAGAATATGTCCGTCTGCCGTAGCCTCGGTGCGCTATGTAGAGTGTATTGTGTAGAGGGGAAAACAGGTCGAAGGCCAAAGAAAAGGCTGCTGCGGATCAAGAATTGAGTATTGAGGAGGCAGTCTTTGAAACCTGGAATCTGGAATCTGGAATTTTCTATTACCCTTCAGCAGATCCTGGGCAGCATCTCCCCTGAAAGCTTATCCACCAGCCTGCTACCCCCCATGGCCGTCTTCAGGATCACCTTCCCGGGGTTCTCCCCCGTGATCTCACCGATAATGCAGGCATCTTTGCCGTATTTGCTCAGTTTCATGATCTCAAGGGCTCTTTCTGCGGCCTCAGGGGCCGCCACAGCCACGAGTTTGCCCTCGTTGGCAAGATACAGCGGCTCGTAGCCCAGAAGCTCGCAGGCGCCCTTTACGGCGTCCCTGACGGGGATAGATGTCTCCTCGATCCGGATCCCCACCGTAGATTGCGAGGCGATCTCGCAGAGCACCGTCGCCAGGCCGCCCCTGGTGGGGTCCCGCAGTACGTGGATGTCCTGTCCCAGGGCGCTTATAAGCTCATTGATCATGCCGCTCAAGGGGGCGCTGTCGCTTTCAACCGTCGTCTCGAACGCGATCCCGTCCCGAGACGATGCGATGGCGATGCCGTGGTCACCGATGGTGCCCGAGATCAGGACCCGGTCCCCCTCCTCTGCCAAGGAACCCCTTACATTGACCCCCCTCGGAATGATCCCTATTCCTGTCGTGTTGATGAACAGTTTGTCGACGGCCCCGCGGGGAACGACCTTGGTGTCGGCAGTGACGATACGGACCCCCGCCTCGACAGCCGCCACTGCCATTGAAGCAGCGATCCTTTCAAGGACTTCGAACGGAAGCCCCTCCTCCAGGATGAAGCCCGCAGAGATGGCAAAGGGAACGGCCCCGGCCATGGCCACGTCGTTCACCGTCCCGTGAACAGCCAGGCTCCCTATATCGCCTCCGGGAAAGAAAAGCGGATCGATCACATAGGTATCCGTGCTCATGGAAACACGCCCATGGGGAAGATCCAGAACTGCCATGTCGTTGAGCTCCAGGAGTACAGGATCGTTGAAATATTTGAGGAATATACTCTCGATGAGCTCGGAGGATCTTTTTCCGCCGGCGCCGTGCGACAGGAGAACTCTATCGTCGGACAATCTTTCTTCTCCTCGTTTTAAATCCAGGATCCAAGGTCCAAGATCCAAAAATAACAAAGGCGCTTCTTTTTGGATTTTAGATTTTGGATATTGGATCAGGTGTTATAGCGATACCAGGCGGCGCAGCTTCCCTCAGATGATACCATGCACGATCCCACAGGGTTCTCAGGCGTGCATTCGATGCCGAACAGGGGGCAGTCTACCGGGTGGATCATTCCCCTGAGCACCTCCCCGCAGGCGCACGCATGCGGTTCCGGCCCTGCTTCCACCATATCCAGATCGAATCTTCCAACGGCATCAAAAGAACTGAATTCGTCCCTGAAGGCCAGTCCTGAAGCCGGGATGTTTCCAAGGCCCCTCCACGGTGCGTCCTCAGGCTTGAAGACCTCCATGAGCATGGACATGGCCTTTCGGTTACCCTCATTGGTGACGGCCCTTCCGTAGGCGTTCTCGACCTCATGTAAATTATTAGCTAATTGATCACAAACCTTTGATAATCCCAATAAAATATCAAGGGGCTCGAATCCTGCAATGACACACGGTTTGCCGTATTTCGCAGCGACCGGTCTGTAGGAGTCGGCACCGAGCATAACGCTCACGTGGCCGGGGCACAGGAAACCGTCTATGGCCGCATCCGGGCTTTCCAGCAGCGCCGTCAGTGCCGGCGGCAGCAGCTTGAAGGCGGGGTAGACAAACAGGTTCCTGAGACCCAGTTCCCTGGCTTTCAGGACGGTAGCGGCAACTGTGGGTGATGTCGTCTCGAAACCTACACCCAGAAAAACAACGGGCTTGTCACTGTTATCCTGGGCCCATTTGAGAGCTTCCAGTGGCGTCGAGGCGATCCTGACGTCGGCCCCTCCCGCCTTCTCCATTTCCAGGCTTGTCCTGGTGCCCGGGACGCGGATCATGTCCCCGAAGGTGGCCACAATGACATCCTCTTTCCTGGTGGGATCCGACAGGGCGATCATCCTGTCCATGTCCTCCATGGCGGTGACGCAGACCGGGCACCCCGGCCCGGAAACGAGGACGACATTGTCCGGAAGAAGGGCTTTTATACCGGAGCGGAAGATCGCCACGGTGTGGCTGCCGCAGATCTCCATGATCTTGACCGACGCATCCCTGTGCCGAACAATACGCGAGGCGGACCTGTGTATGCGTTCGACAAGGGCCTTGGCCGTTTTTGGATCTCTGAATTCATCGACGTATTTCATAAAATCAATCTCAAATCTCAGATCTCAGATCTCAAATAGTGAAGCGATCCCGGCGGCCGAGATTGCTTCGTCACCCTCGGCCGACTCGTTGCTCCTGGCAATGACAAAAACCCTTTGAACGCTGAAAGGTGGACGCTATATACCCTCTGAACTTTGAACACTGTACTATCCTGTCCAATTACAGACCACGAGCCACCAATCACGGCTCTTCCTCCATCATCCCCATGTACTCCTGGAAAAGCTTCAACGTTTCCAGGGCATCCTCCTCATCGAGGACGTTGATGATAAAGCCCGCGTGGACCAGGACATAGTCGCCGACAGCGACATCCGGTACCAGGTCAGCGGAGGCGACCCTGGATGTTCCGCCGTGATCCACCGTGGCCATGTTCAGGTCGTCGATGACCGTGACTTTCCCGGGTACTGCTATGCACATGGGAGAAAACTCCTTAATTTATGGTAATCCCCTCAACCCTCAACTATCAATCCTTAATCGACCTCTTTCTGCTTGAGAAGCCCATACACCGCCTGCCCCAGTGAGATCCCGCCGTCGTTGGTGGGGACATGCCTGTGAAAGACCGGTTTTACTCCCCTTTCCTTCATTTCGTGGGCGATCATAGCGCAGAACAGCTCGTTCTGGAACACGCCCCCTCCCAGGGGAACGACGGGCTCGGTATCCCGGCGTTTCCTGAGGATCCCGGAAACAGTTTCTGCGAACGCTTGCGCCAGCGTGCGGTGGAACAAGCCGGCGATGCGGCCCTCTGAATGGGACCCCGTAAGCTCAACAATGCGCGCGAAAGACGGCAGCATATCGATGATTAACTCTCCACCTTCCCCTTCCTCAATAGAATAGGGCAGATCGGGACGCCCGTCACTGTCGGCGGCAACTTCAAGTTCGATTGCGGCCTGTCCCTCGTAACGGGAATAAATGCAGATGCCCAGGAGGGCCGAGAGGGCATCAAAAAGGCGGCCTGCGCTGGAGGTCCAGATGCCGTGCCTGCGCCTGGCGCACAGGTCGAGGATGATCAATAGATCCTCTTTGGAAACATCGGGAAAGAACTCCGGGGCCACCCTGGAAGTTTCATCCTCCCCTATCGCCTCAAAAAGACATGAAACGGCCATCCTCCAGGGCTGCTCGATGGCCTTTTCACCCCCAGGCATCCAGATGGACCTTAAGTAGCCCCTTCTTTCCATACGGGTGCCGTCAACGAACAGGATCTCGCCGCCCCAGATCGTGCCGTCCGTACCGTATCCGGTGCCGTCCAGGGCGACCCCCAGGCATGGACCGGACAGCCCTGCTTCTGCCTGGCTGCTGAGAATATGGGCGTGGTGATGCTGGATCGACAGCACCGGGGTATCGGAAGGCCACGGGACCTCCCCGTCGCCTTCCGCAATCCCGGTGGTGAGGTAATCCGGGTGCAGATCCCGGACAATGAAGGATGGGGTCACCTCCAGGACATCCATGAGGTGGGAAACAACCTCCTTCAGAAAATGCACCGTCTCGAGGTTTTTCAGGTCCCCCAGGTGCTGGCCGATAAAGGCTCTGTTTCCCCTCGTGAGGCAGACGGTTCCCTTGAGTTCGGGGCCCAGGGCCAGGACAGGCTTTCCTTCCAGGGGCAGGGTCACCGGTGAAGGGACAAATCCCCGGCCGCGCCTCAGGACGACAGGTCCCTCCCCGGGGCTTACCGGGTCCAGGCGGACGATGGAATCGTCGCATCTAAGGACGATGTCCCTGTCGTGGATCAGAAAAGCGTCGGCGATGTGCCCAAGCCTCTCAAACGCTTCATCATTTTGAGCGCACAGCGGTTCTTCCGCCAGGTTGGCGCTGGTCATTACCAGAAGGTCGAATCGGGCCATGAGAAGGTGGTGAAGGGGCGTATAGGGCAGCATGAGGCCGTAATACCGGCTTTTTGGTGCCACGGCATGGGAGATACCTATTTCGGGGCTCTGGCGCCGCCTGAGCAGCGCTATGGGGCTTTCTGTGCTGGTCAGGATACCTTCGGCGTGCGCATTCAGGTCGCAGAGGCGTTTCGCAGTCGCGAGATCCCGGACCATGAGGGCGAAGGGCTTTTCCTCGCGACCTTTTTTCTCCCGCAACTTTTCAACAGCAGGAGAAAAAAGGGCATCTACTGCAAGATGGAACCCCCCCAGCCCCTTAATAGCGAGGATCTTCCCCTTCTTCAACATGTCAGCGGATCGTGCGATGACATCACCTCTAAAATCCGTGCCGTCTTTGTGAACAAGTCTTAACGCCGGCCCGCATTCGCGGCAGGCGTTGGGCTGGGCGTGGAACCTCCTGTCCGAAGGATCCTCGTACTCAGCCAGGCAGGCTTCGCACATCCTGAATTTCGCCATGGAGGTGTTGGGGCGGTCGTAGGGGACCGAACGCAGGATGGTGTAACGGGGCCCGCAGTTGGTACAGTTGATGAATGGATACCTGAAC
>WOR8_10006413_pt1 | contig 11300 bp, 7 predicted proteins | sample DeeMarSeWOR38_10_FD_19890 | JGI IMG/M metagenome (IMG submission 19890)
TTTGAAGGCAAACCGGTTGGAACACCGGATGCCGGAGTATTCTGGCGGGTCATATCGGAGCACAACGTCAAGGTGATGTTTACCGCTCCGACAGCCTTCAGGGCCATCAAACGTGAAGACCCGCGGGCGGAACTGATGAAAAATTACGACCTATCTAATTTTAAAGCCCTATTTCTGGCCGGCGAGCGGCTGGATCCGGACACGTTGAAATGGGCTGAAAACAGTTTAAAGGTACCGGTCATCGACCACTGGTGGCAAACGGAAACCGGCTGGGCGATTGCCGGCAACTGTCTCGGTCTGCACCACTATCCGGTCAAGGAGGGATCTCCCACCAAAGCCGCGCCGGGGTGGAATCTTCAAGTAGTGGATGAAAAATCCAAACCGGTGGCTTCCGGGGAAATCGGTGCGCTGGTGGCCAAACTGCCGCTTCCTCCAGGAACGCTTCCAACGCTTTGGAACAATGACCAAGGTTTTATCAACGCGTATCTGCAAGAATTTCCCGGTTATTACAAAACGGCCGATGCCGGATTTATTGACAGTGACGGCTATGTGTTTGTTATGAGCCGGACGGATGATATTATCAATGTCGCCGGTCATCGCCTCTCGACCGGAGCGATGGAGGAAATTCTGGCCGATCATCCGGAAGTGGCGGAATGTGCCGTGCTGGGTGTGGACGACAGTCTGAAGGGCCAGGTTCCCGTCGGATTTCTGGTACTCAATGCCGGCGTTACACGTGATCCGGAGGATATTATCCGGGAAGTTATTCAGATGGTTCGGGATCGAATCGGACCCGTGGCATCCTTTAAGATCGCAACAGTCGTAAAACGACTGCCCAAAACCCGCTCCGGTAAAATTTTGCGGGGTACCATCCAGAAAATTGCGGACAACAAACCCTATAAAATGCCGGCGACAATTGACGATCCCGTAATTTTGGATGAAATGGAGGACGCCCTCAACAAAATCGGGTATGCCAAGGCTAAGGATAAATAACGCGCTTAAAGATTTTTGTTTCCCCTTAACCTGTCGCCTAAGGGCATCCTACTGTGGGGCGGCAATCCAAAAAGGGAACACCCATGCCTAAAGAAATATTAATTGTGGATGATGAACCGAGTATCGTCGTTCCGATTCAATTTCTGATGGAGCAACAAGGCTACAATGTCATCATCGCCCAAAATGGAGAAGAAGCTCTTGACGTCATCTTTAAATATAAACCCGATCTGATTTTGTTGGACATTATGCTTCCCGGAATTGATGGCTACGAGGTTTGCGAAATTGTCCGTTTAAATCCTGAATTTAGACACGTTAAAATTATATTTCTGACTGCCAAGGGTCGCCAGGTTGAAATTGCCAAAGGAATGGCCTTGGGTGCGGACGAATATATCACCAAGCCCTTTTCAAATGCAGAGGTGGTTGCGAAAGTAAAAGCACTCTTAGAAGATACACATGAAGAGACGGGGACTTAAATTCTGGGAGATTGCTGCCCTTGCTTTTGTGGCGTTTATAATTGTATGCACCGCTTTTGCAGTTTGGCTGCATCAGCAGCTGACTTCCGACGAGCACGTCGTTCTACTGCAGATTCTTCAAAAGCAGATTGGACCGATCCTTCTGATTGGGTTATTTATCCTTATTATTTCCGCTTGGGCAGTTGACAGCATTTATCGTAAAACCATCCGGCCTATTCGTAAAATCGCAGAAGAAATTTCATTAATCAATCCCAACAACCCGTCTCACCGGATCCATATCCGGGGCGGAGACGAAGTTCGGCAGCTTTGCGATCGAATTAACGACGGGGCGGCGCACTACGAATCCCTGATAAAAAACATTGAGGGTCGAGTTCGCTCCGCCAGTGCTCAAGCTGAAGAAGAACGCAATATTCTTTCGGCTATCATGTCGGAGTTGCCGCAGGGGGCTATCGTCTGCAACCAAGAAGGTCAAATTCTTTTATACAACAACCAAGCCAAAATGCTGTTGGAGGGTCCCAGAATCGCTCGTCAGAACACTGATAGATCGAATGGATCCGTACGCATTATTGGTCTCGGCCGGTCCATTTTCGGCATATTCAACGAAAGTCTTCTTAGACATGCCATTGATCAAATAACCGACAAATTAGAGCGCGATTACCCGGATGTCATATCTTCGTTTGTTTCCCAGGGAACCGGCGGCACTCTGCTGCGGGTCGAGATGGTCCCGGTGTTAAGTCATAGAAGGCGGTATTCAGGCCTTATTCTGATATTGCATGACATTACGCAACAATTAGACGCACACAATTATTTAAATCTCTCGTTACAATCGCTCACTCGGGGAATCCGGGCTTCTCTCGCTGGAATTCGCTCCGCCATAGAGAATATTCTGGAATATCCCGATATGAAACCAACTCAGCTCGATGCTCTCAAACAGATTATCCACAAAGAATCCCTGAACATCGGTGAATTTTTAGAACAGGATCCGACTCTATCCACTACGAATCCCATGCTTAGTCAGTGGCCTCTGGTGCGGATTTCTGTGCGCAACCTGCTTGAATTGCTGCAGACCAGATGTCGGGAGAGCTTAAATGTGGATCTTAGGATAGAAAATATTCGCTCAGAGCATTACGTAAACGTCGATCATTATTCTTTTTTGCTGGCAATGTTATTTGTTATTCAACATGTAAAAGCAGCTGTCGATGTGAATGAGTTTACATGTCGGCTAACCGAACTGAGGCGTTTTGTTGGAATAGATGTGCTTTGGACGGGAATGCCTTTGCAGGGCGATTTGTTGCGGGTTTGGGAGAAACAACCTCTGGTTTTAAAAAAAGAAGAACTTTCTTTGACCCTTAGAGAAGTGATTGACCGTCATAATGGTGAAATCGGTTTTTATACATCCAAACGGTTGAAAAACACATCCTATATGCGGTTCTTTCTCCCGGTGGTCTATCTCGTAAAGCCGGAAAAAGGACGGTCACTGACTATTTTGCCGGAGAGTCGTCCTGAATTTTACGACTTTGATCTGTTTCAACATCCGGGTCAAGTTCCTGAGCTTGAAAACCGCAAGCTAACCGACTTGACCTTTACCGTCTTTGATCTAGAAACCACCGGATTACATCCGGACGAGGGTGACGAAATAATTGCCGTGGGCGCGTTTCGGATTGTTAATTGCCGTCTGCTGCATGACGAATGTTTTGAGCAGCTGGTAAATCCTCGGCGGTCGATCCCTTGGACATCGGTTAAGATACACGGAATCCATCCCGAGATGTTGGAAGGGCAGCCTACAATCGATGAGGTATTGCCTAATTTTCATGATTTTGCCAAAGACACTATCCTTGTTGGGCACAATGTTGCTTTCGACATGCGGTTTTTAAAATTAAAGGAGGAAAAAACGGGAATTCGGTTCACCTATCCGGTTATAGACACGCTATTGCTCTCCGCGGCGGTGCACCCGGCCCAGGAAGACCATAATTTGGAAGCAATTGCACGACGATTGGGTGTCCGAATACTTGCCCGTCATACGGCCACGGGTGACGCACTGGCAACCGGTGAATTGTTTCTAAAATTTTTGCCCCTGTTGGCCCAAAAAAACATCTACACGCTCAAGGATGCTCTGGCCGCGTCGGAGAAAACCTTTTATGCCAGAAAAGGTTATTAGGGATTGACTATTTTCGACCGACAATTGTCAATTTAAGGATATCGGACTCATTGAAATGTTAGTTTTGGCCGTGACATTCTGAACTAAAACGATACTCACGATCGATTGACTTCATGAAATCATCAATCGTTTATTCTCGGGCTGTAGGCAAGGTAAATGAAAAGGTAGAACCTCTGCCGGGCTCACTCTCGACCCAAATTTTTCCGTGGTGAAAGTCGATAATCCGCTTGGTAATGCTCAATCCAATTCCAGTGCCGAAGGGTCGGCCTCGAGTCGGATCTTTTACTTGGCGAAATTTTTCGAATATTTTAGCTTGGTCCTCTGGCTTGATACCAATTCCATTGTCCTGGACATCGACCTGAATTCGATCGGAATTCGGCTTCAGCCGAATAGTGATAAATCCTCGATCACTATCACAGAATTTTACGGCATTCGAAATCAGATTAACCATGACCTGAACTAAACGGTCGCGGTCACCACTAACTTTGGGGGAGATTTCAGGTAGATCCAAATCCATGGTGACCTGTTTATCCGTGAGCAGCTGTCTTGTGCTGGCGGCGGCATCTTGAATGATTTCCTTGAGATCGACCGGGGCAATTACCCAGGTCATTTGGGCGGATTCGATTTTTTCGTAATCCAACACGACATTAATTAAACGTGTGAGCCGTTCACTTTCCTTTATGATGATACCCGTAAAATTCTCATGCTGTTTCTGATCGATATTCGGATTGGCATTCAGTATTTCAGCGAGCGATCGGATGGACGTCAGAGGCGTGCGCAACTCGTGGGTGACGGTGGAAATGAAATCATCTTTTAGACGATCCAATTCCTCTAAGCGTCTATTGGCTTCTTTTAGTTCAGCCGTGGCTTTTTCCAAATCTCGGCTGTAGGCGATAACTTGTCGGGTTTCGTCGAGAATGTTCAGGACCTCTTCGATTCCCAGGGCTTCTTCTTTGACAATTGATGAAACCATAACGCGTGCCGAAGCGGATCCGATTGTTCCGGCCAGCAGTTTTTCGGCATAACTGACCATACCGGCGTCGGCGGTCAGTGAGTAGTCCCAGTTGATATTATGTCTGACGGCGTAATTCTTGAGGGCTTCATTCGCACGTTTTCTGCCAAGAAACCTTTCTAGAAGGGATCTGAGGTCCGGCAAAGGAGCGGTACCCCTTAGAAACTGTGTTTCCGAGGCTTCTCCGGAATATTTAAACACATCCACAAATAAAGCGGCTTGGGTATGATCAATGGCTCTTGGGCGGCTGAAAATCGATACACCCACGTAGATGGCTACATTGAACAGCATGCTCCAAAAAAATGAATGGCCATAACGGTCGAAGTTCATTAAACCGAATAATTGGAACGGTCTCAAAAGGTCAATGCCGAACGGTCCGTGGTTTACGAATTCCTGGGGAATAAGGCCGGCTTGGACTAATGATGGAAGGAACAGGGTATACACCCACACAGTAAAACCAGCGATTAAACCGGCAATTGCGCCCGAACGTGTGGCGCCTTTCCAAAAGATTCCTCCTAGTATGGCCGGGGCAAATTGGGCCACCGCTGCAAAGGAAACCAGGCCGATAGAGACCAAAGACACATAGAATTCACTGATGAAATGAAAATACTCATATCCGCACATCAACACGAGGATAATGCTTCCCCTTCGTATGGCCAGGAGCAATCCGCTGAAATCTGTGCGCTGGGAGAAGAAGGGTATCGGGAGCCGCAGCAATATCGGCATAACTATGTGGTTGCATAGCATGGTACTCAATGCGACGGTTTCAACAATCACCATGCCGGTGGCAGCCGACATGCCGCCGATAAAGACAAATAATGCCAATAAAGGCTGCCGCTCGACCATCGGCAGCCTCAAGACGAATGTGTCTGCGTCGACACTACCGTCAGGAAATTTCAGCATTCCGGAAAATGCAACCGGCAAGACAAACAGGTTAATGGCAAGCAGGTATAACGGGAAAAGCCAAATCGCTTTATTCAAATGTTCCTCATTGACATTTTCAACGACCGCAACCTGAAATTGACGGGGCAGCAGGATGATCGCCAACATGGATAGCATCAGGAGCATAAACCAGTCAAGGTAGCTTTGGCCTTGGGCGTTCAAGGTAAGGAATTCTTCCAAACCCCCGGGAACTTGACCATTGGTATGCAAGGTAAACGTCTTTTTTAAATCTGAAAATAAACTGGCCTTATGAAACAGGTCGGCAAAACCGTTATGGGTGACATAGGTTACAAAAATTCCCAAGCTGAGGAAAGCGGCGAGTTTGACGATCGATTCAAAGGCGATGGCGGCCACGAGACCTTCGTGCCTCTCGGCGGCGTCCAAATGACGGGTACCGAATAAAATGGCAAAAAGGGCCAGGATTAGAGCAATGTAAAATGCCGTATCTCCGAATATGCTTATTTCTGCAAAACCAATTTTTGTGGACTGACTGATTAGCAAAAATGTGGTGGAAACCGCCTTTAGCTGAAGTGCGATGTATGGTATAACGCCTATGACGGCAATAAACGTCACGATGCCGCCTAAGGTGGTGCTTTTACCGTATCGGGATGCAATGAAATCGGCAATAGACGTGATGCGATGGATTTTACTGATGCGGATAATTTTACGAAGTACCAGCCAACCCAGCATCGTCATCAACGTGGGCCCGATGTAGATAGCTAAGAAACCAAGGCCGCTGCGTACCGCAAAACCTACGCTGCCTAAAAATGTCCAGGCCGTGCAGTACACCGCCAGCGAAAGGGCATATATATACGGGTTGCTGATTATACTGCGGCCGGCATCGGCTCGTTTATCGCCATAATAAGCGATGGCGAACAGCAGGCCCATGTAGCCGAAGGAAACAAATAATATGGTCCCGGTTTCCAGCATTGTGCGGCGTCTTTATTTGTCGGTGTGACCTTTGAACTTACTTGCCCGAACACCGGTATTTAGTGCCATAAGCACGATCAAAAGCGCCCAGGCACCGAAAATATATACATACAACAACGGTATTCCGAATATCATTCTATCGAGGTCGAACAGCGACAAAATAGGAAAGTTGAACACAACCCAGCCAAGCAGAAATAAACCGACTAAACGTTTATTTTTTTTTTCATCACGGGTCATTTATTGTACTTTTTTTACTGTAAAATAGACGAAAGGATTAATTCATAGGCTGGCACTATAAAATAATCGGAGGCATGTGTCAATTCAGCCGTTTTATTGGTTATAACGGTTTCATTTGTATCACGGGTGGATGAGGCCGTTTTACTGGTTATCGTTTTGAAAAAAAATAGTCCAATAGCAGGTGAAAACATGGAACAACAAATTTTCAATTTTCTATCAAAACAACCCTTATTTTCGGAATTGCCGGAAGGTGACCTGAAATATTTGGCCGGCGTCATCTCTGTAAAAAATTATCCGGACGGTTATATTCTATGCGTGCAGGGCCGGTCGGAACTGGACTGCATCTACATTATCAGAGAGGGTTCGCTTGAATTGTATTACGACTCCAATGGGGAAAAAGAACTCAGTGGCTTTCTGAATCAAGGTGAAATTTTCGGAGGTGTTTCGATTCTGATGAATGCGGGTATATCAGTTCGCTCCGTCAGAATCGTGCAGAACAGCATCGTATACACCCTGTCAAAACCTGAGTTTCTGGATCTGTGCACGCGATATTCTTTCTTCTATGAATTTTTCGCCGAAAAATTTCGTCGACGCATGCTGGATAAATCCTATGCGTCTATCGTATCGGCGGGGCAGGCGTTGCATTTTCTATCCCAGCAGGTACCATTTACATTTCTGCCCGAGGAGGATCTGTCCAGAATAGCGGCTGCGGTATCTGTTATAAACTATCCCAAAGATACCGTTCTATTTGTTCAGGGCCGATCCAGAGTGGAATATCTTTACATTATCTTCAAGGGAGCCGCCGAACGCTATTTTGAGGAAGACGACCAAAAAAAACTGCGCGGGGTATTGAGCGAAGGCGATATGTACGGCGGTATCTCCATGTTGCTGAATAATGGAATCGCCATCCGCACGATGAGGGTTACCGAGGACAGTACGTTTTACATTTTGCCTAAAGACACCTATCTGGATCTTTGCAATCGATACGAGGCATTTTCCGATTTCTTTACCGATATATTCGGCAAACGGATGTTGGATCGTTCCTATGCCGAAATTATTGCCAGTAATTTTAAACCGCGTGAAGATTCCACCCAGTTTTTTAATCTACCGGTTGAAAGTGTGTACAGTAAGAATCTCATTTATTGTGATCAGGATTTACCCATCCAGGCGGCGGCAGCCGTTATGAGTGAGCAGGGGACCAGCTCTATATTCGTTCGTGAGCCTAAAGGTGATTTTGTCGGGGTCGTAACCGACAATGATTTGCGCAAAAAAGTGACAGCAACCGGGTACGATATCCTAAAACCGGTTTCCGATATCATGTCGTCTCCTCTGTCCCTGATTTCCAAAGATGCGCTTCTTTTTGAAGCCATGATGGAAATGATGAAAAAAAACATCAAACACCTTGCCGTAATAGATGGCGCCAATAAAGTTACGGGTGTGATCACTAACCGGGATTTGTTGAAGGCTCAAGGGCAGTCACCCTTTATCATTATACGCGAAATTGCCCAGGCTAAATTCATTAACCAGCTCGTACAGATCCGGCACCAGATTCCTCGCTTAGTCCAAACACTGATCAACACCGGGGCTAAAGCGAAAAACGTCACCCGGTTCTTAACAACTGTATCGGATTCAATTCTACAAAAAATTATTGAACTGACCCTGAATGATATCGGACCCCCGCCGGTTAAATTCGTGTTTATGATATTAGGCAGTGAGGGAAGAATGGAACAAACGCTTAAGACCGATCAGGATAATGCTATCGTGTTTAAAGATGTTCCACTGAAATCGTCAGAAAAGGTCACAAAATATTTTCTCAAATTCGGCGAAAAGGTCTGCAATTGGTTGGATGAGGCGGGCTACGCACTCTGCAAAGGCGGGGTGATGGCAAAAAATCCGAAATGGTGCCAGCCGCTGTCGAAGTGGCAAAAATATTTTGCAGAGTGGATTCATACAGCTGCACCCGAAGCGCTCCTGCAGGCCAGTATCTTTTTTGATTTCAGAGGTGCTTACGGTGATATGCAACTTATCACCCAGTTGCGCAAGCATCTGTTTGCTTCGCTCGTAGGGTGGCCGGGGTTTTTTCGCCATCTTGCCGAAAATGCTTTATTTTTCAACCCTCCCATCGGCTTTTTCCGCAACTTTGTGGTGGAATCCAAGGGTGAGCATCGGGATGCCTTTGATATCAAAGCTGCCATGCAGCCGATTGTTGACTATGCGCGGATCTATGCGCTGCGCAACCAAATTGAAGAGACCAATACTTTGGAGCGGCTCAACGAACTTCTGATAAAAAAAATGATCACCTGGCAGGAATACAATGAGCTCGAAACCGCTTACAGTTACCTGATGCAGCAACGGTTTGCGCGTCAGGTGAACGCTGTGGTCGAGGAAAATGCAGAGCCGGACAATTACATTAACCCCAAAAAATTGTCCCGCATCGAGCAGACCACACTCAAAGAGATTTTTAAACGCATAGAGAAATTTCAAGGCAAATTGAGTTTTGATTTTACGGGGATGTAACCCACGTCTTTTGTGACAGCACCACCGGATGGAGCTTCATCTTCGATTATGAGGGGAGTTAACGTGGCCCACCTTCAGCTGAGTCAAACAGATGCATTGTACTACGACCACCATAGCCCGGCGGATCATCGACAGTGTACATTCGTTTTCTTCAATGCCTTGACCGGTGACACGTCCACCTGGGAGGCCGTCATCGGCCCGCTCCTGCGAAACGCGGGTTACGGTACTCTGGTCTTCAACATGCGAGGTCAGAGCGACAGCCCGTTTTCATCCGGGGTGGAATTAAACGAAGGAGTCATTGTCGAGGACACCGTAAGGCTTCTAACTGAAGTCAAACCGTCAAGGCCGATCCTTGTTGGACTATCCATCGGGGGGCTGTTCGCATGCCGGACCTGGCTGGAAGGAGCTGACGCCATCGGCCTGGTCTTAATCAACACCCTGCGGCAGGATGGTCCGCGATTAAAGTGGATTGCCGATGCGTTAGTGCGGGCAGTTGAAGTTGGCGGATTATCTCTTTTTCGTGACCTGTATTTACCGCTGTTGATGAACGAAAGCTGGCTCAAAGAAAATCGATCCAACTTTTTGCTACCAAATCCTACATACTCCTCTTTGGAACCTAACAGCGGTCACTTCAAACTGTTATCTGAAGCCGGTAGGACATCGGATTGGAATATTCCTTACGAAGGCTTAAATTTGCCGGTCCTGGTTGTTACAGGTTTGCAGGACCATGTCTTTCTTGATATGGAGGTGGTGGATCAACTTTTTTCCAGACTTCCTATGGGAAGGCGAATCGACATGTCGGATGCCGGGCATCTGATTCCAGCCGAGCAGCCCGAAGTGTTGGCCAGGCGTTTAATGTCTTTCGCTCAGGAGATTGATTAGATGGGCCTCTGGAATAAATATGCATGGATGGCGTATCTGGCCGTTTTTCTTGGTGTATGCGGGCATGCATCGAGTGAATTTGTATCGGTCCTCTGTTCCGTGAAAGGACCCGAGTTGTCTGTCTGGCGGTTTCTTCTCGGTGGTATTGGACTCGTTGTGCTGGCGCTTATTTTCCCTACTTCACGAAATCTGTTGGAGCCTTTTTACGACTATGGACTGCGAATGATCTGGCTCGCGCTTATGGGGGTTTCTTTAGGGTACCTGCTATTTCATTGGTCGCTGGATTTTGCCTCCATCCCACAGGTGGCGACAATGGTTACCACCGTCCCGATTTTCGTGGGTTTGGTCAATCTTTGGATCAACCACCAGCCTTTTTCCGGAGCCAAGATTATCAGCGGTATCAGTGCAATGTTCGGTGTCGCGCTTTTGATTACGGACGGTTATTTGGCCAAGCTGGCCGGTGCCAGCGGAAATCTAATCGGAGTTCTGATGGCCATGGGTTGTGCGGCGGTGGTGGCTGCCTATACGGTAATGGTGCGACCGATTATCGGTAAATACGGTGCCCTGCGAATTACGGCAATTACCATGTTTTTAGGCGCGATTGGATTGTGGGTCGTTGTTGGCCTGTTTTGGAAACTTTGGGTGAATCCGCTAACGCTGTTTAATCGTGCCCCCGAACAGACGGCCGCGCTACTGACGCTGGCGCTTTGGAACACCACCGTCACTCAGTTTCTGTGGATAGGCGGATTGGCGGCCGTACCGGATATCACTCGCGGCAGTTATCTTTTCTTTCTCAAGCCGGTCATCGCGGCCTGCCTGGCCATCGTGTTTTTAAACCAGAGTTTAACAACGTGGCAAACCCTGGCGATATTTGTCATCTGCACCTCCGTGGCAGTGGAAGCAAGCTGGGCAAGACTTCATCAACCTCGCACCGTCTCGTAAGGAATCCCGGCCCATAGGACCAGGTTTAGCGGAGATGCAAAAAGCTAAGCAGCCAGGTGAATTTGACCCGGAACCATACCGGCAAAGGGAATCTGACCCACGCAAGGCAAACGTCGGCATGCGGAGCTCGTCAAAAGGGGGATGCGATAATCCATCTTGACAACTCAATATTTGTAAATACCTTTTTGTTGTTGCTGATGTGCTAGAATAATCGATC
>WOR8_10009150_pt1 | contig 11295 bp, 9 predicted proteins | sample DeeMarSeWOR38_10_FD_19890 | JGI IMG/M metagenome (IMG submission 19890)
TAACAGAAATAGGAGCAGCTATGTTCCTTTCAATGATTACAACAGTAATTGCTTTTCTATCATTTTTAAGTGCAAGTATAGAGCCACTTCGTAATTTCGGAATAATTCTTGCAATGGGTATTATTTACACATTTATTACCGCAATAACACTTACTACATCAGTAAGATTTCTGCTGGATCGGAAAAAAAAGAAGTATAATGGCAATAAGAAAAAATCAATTTCCTTAAACATTTTTATGAGTAAATTGTCAAAACTTGTTTTAAAACATCAGAAAATAATTATTATATTAACAATATTAATCACAATAATATCTTTAATAGGAGCTTCACAAATTAAAACTGGATTTGATTATTACTCCTTTTTACCAAAAGAAAATCCTTCAATAGAATTATTTGAAAAAATAAATTCTGAATTTCCATTTTCTAGCCAAGATATAGAATATATATTAATTGAAGGAAATATTGCAACAGTTGATAGTTTAAAAGGGATAGCCAAAACACATGAGAATTTTGAAAATGATAATTATATTGCAAAAAAATCAGATGGAACACTAAAGACCAGTAGTATATATACTATAATTAAACAAGCAGTAAACAATAATAAATCACTAATATCTGAATTTAATTTAGATGAAAAAACTTACATTCCAAAGACAGATGATGATACTCAAGGTTTATTTGATTACTTATATGATGATTTAGCTTATGGCATACAAACACGAACCACTATTCATAAATCTGGTAATAGTAAATATGATGCAACAATAGTCCAAGTTTATGTTAATATAGTTTCGCAAGGGCGCAATACAGAAGAGCTTGATAAGGATTTAAAAATATTAAGTCAAGAATTAAATGATGATATTTCATATTATGGTAGGGATACCAAAGCAATAGTAACTGGTATGTTGATAATAACATACAAAATCACTAAATCTTTAACAGAAAGCCAGTTTTTATCAACTGGTTTATGTATAATTTTATCTTTTATAATCTTGATTTTGGTTTATAAAAGATTCACCCTTGGATTAGTGGCTATGATACCTGTTTTCATAACAACGATTTGGATACTTGGAACAATGTATTTCATTGGATATTCTTTAAATGTTTTAACAATTACTGTTACAAGTTTAACAATAGGCTGTGGAATAGACTATGCTATACATGCAACTGAGAGATTTAGATTAATCGCAGATAAAACAGGTGATATTAACAGTGCTGTTTGTGAAACAATTTCAAGAACTGGTGGTGCACTATTAATCGCGGCTTTTACAACCGTTACAGGTTTTATTGTATTAATATTTGCCCCTATTCCGCCTCAAGTACAATTTGGTGTTATAACCGCTGTAACAATAACATACGCATTTTTATTATCAGTTCTTGTATTGCCCCTTGTATTAGCTCAATGGGCCAAATGGACTAGAAAAAGAAGAGGTTATATTATATCCCCAACCCCAGCAGATGAAAAATTTAAAAAAGAAATTCAAACTTATAACCATGGGCATTAAAAAATAAATAATATAAATATATTTTTTAATTTTTTAAATTATTTGGCAAATATTTATGAAGTATACCTTTATACGGGTTATCTGCCAAATAAGTAGAGGTGCATTATATGACAACTAGTTTAGTTAGTGAGTTAAAAACTAATTCTAAGAAAAAAAATAAGTTTATGAAATCTATAGACGGAAATACTGCTGCTGCTCACATTGCTTATGCTTTTAGTGATGTATCAGCAATATATCCTATCACACCTTCGTCATCAATGGGTGAATCTGTTGATGAATGGGCTGCAGAAGGTAGAAAAAATATATTCGGCCAAGTTCTAAAAGTTGCAGAAATGCAATCAGAAGGTGGTGCTGCTGGTGCAATACATGGTGCACTCAGTACCGGTGCATTTTGTGCAACATACACTGCTTCTCAAGGACTTCTACTTATGATTCCAAATATGTATAAAATATCAGGAGAAATAATGCCATGTGTTTTCCATGTGTCAGCAAGAGCCCTTGCAGGTCAAGCATTATCAATTTTTGGTGATCACCAAGATGTCATGGAAGCACGTGCAACTGGTTTTGCAATGATTGCTTCTGGTTCAATCCAGGAAATTATGGATTTAGCATTAGTTTCTCATTTATCAACACTACGAGCAAGTATACCTTTTTTACATTTCTTTGATGGATTCAGAAGCTCACATGAAATTCAAAAAATCAATATGATAGACTACAATGATATTGCATCAATAGTTGATTGGGATGCAATAAAAAAACATAGAGAAAGAGCATTAAACCCAGAAAAACCACATTTAAGAGGCACTGCACAAAACCCAGATATTTATTTCCAAGTTACAGAAGCAGCAAATAAGTTTTATCAAAAAGTACCAAAAATAGTTGAAGAAGAAATGGAAAAAGTAAAAAAACTTACAGGTAGAAGTTATCATCTATTTGATTACTTTGGAGCACCAGATGCAGATAGAATAATTATTATGATGGGATCAGGTGCTGAGGCTGCTGAAGAAACTGTTAATTATCTGGTTAAAAAAGGAGAAAAAGTTGGCCTTGTTAAAGTAAGACTCTACAGACCATTTTCTGTGTCTCATTTCATTGAAACTATACCAAAGTCTGTAAAAAAAATCGCTGTCCTTGACAGAACAAAAGAAAATGGCTCATATGGTGAACCATTATATGTTGATATTTCAGCTGTTTATCAACATCAAATGAAAGACATTTTAATTGTTGGTGGACGTTATGGACTTGGTTCAAAAGATTTTACACCTTCTATGGCAAAAGCTGTTTTTGATAATTTGAAATTAGATGAACCAAAAAACAACTTTACTGTTGGAATAACTGATGATGTATCATTAACATCGTTACCAATAAAAGAAGAAATTGATGCAACACCTGAAGGACTTGTCCAATGTAAATTCTGGGGTCTTGGTGGAGACGGGACAGTTGGTGCTAACAAGGACGCAATAAAAATAATAGGAGATAACACTGATATGTATGTGCAGGGATATTTTGCATATGATGCTAAAAAATCAGCAGGTATTACAATTTCTCATTTAAGATTTGGGAAAAATCCTATACAATCAACTTACCTGATTAATAGTGCTGATTATATTGCATGTCATAACCCTTCTTATGTTGATAGATATGATTTACTTGAAGGTATTAAAGAAGGTGGAACATTTGTATTAAATTGTCCATGGTCAACTGAAGAAATGGAAAATAAACTTCCAAATTCTTTGAAAAAAACAATTGCTGAGAAGAAACTCAAATTTTATACAATAGATGCTGTGAAAATTGCCCAAGATATTGGTCTTGGTGGCCGAATAAATATGGTTATGCAAATAGTTTTTTTCAAACTCTCAAAAGTTTTACCAATTGATGATGCTATTTCTTATCTTAAAGAAGCAGTTGAAGAAACATATGGTAAAAAAGGTAAAGAAATTGTTGAGATGAATTGGAAAGCAATTGATGTTGCACTTGAAAACATTAAAGAAATTAATTATCCAAATTCCTGGCTAAATTTAAAACCTGAAATTAAAAAAGAATTAGATGAACCTGAGTTTGTTAAAAAAGTAATGCGACCCATGCTTGCACAGCAGGGAGATAAACTACCTGTTTCCGTTTTTGCTCCTGGTGGTATTTTCCCAGTAAGTACCTCAAAATATGAAAAACGTGGTGTTGCTATTAATATTCCAGAATGGCAGATTGAAAATTGTATACAGTGTAATCAATGTGCAATGGTTTGTCCTCATGCATCTATTAGACCTGTTCTTTTAACAGATGAGGAATTAAAGAAAGCCCCAGTAGGTTTTACTGCTAAAAAAGCAGTTGGGAAAGAAACTGAAGGACTTAGTTTCAGGATACAAGTATATCCTGAAGATTGTGTTGGTTGTGGAAATTGTGCTGATATTTGCCCTTCTAAAGAAAAAGCACTTATTATGAAACCTATTGCTACGCAGCTTAATCAGGTACCTTTACAACGTTATTCTGAGACTATACCAACTCGTTTAGGTGGTTTTGATAAATATAGTTATCTGTACCATTTACAGTTAACGATGAAGGACATGGCCCTTCATGGGCAAACTCACTTTTTGAAGATAATGCTGAGTATGGTTTTGGTATGGTTCTTGCAATAACTCAACGACGTAAAAAACTAGCTGATTTAATAAAACAAGCATTAGATGAAAACAAGGCAAACAATATGTTAAAAGAAGCATTTGAAAAATGGCTTGAAAATAAAAATAATGCTGAAAACTCAAAATTATGGGGTGACAAAATAAAAGAACTACTTAAAAACAACCATAACGACAAGTTGCTAAACGAAATTTGGGAAGCCCGGACTTTACTTACCAAAAAATCCATTTGGTCTTGTGGTGGAGACGGTTGGGCTTATGATATAGGTTATGGTGGTCTTGATCATGTGCTTGCTATGGGAGAAGATATAAATATTTTAGTTTTTGATACAGAAGTATATTCAAACACAGGTGGTCAATCGAGCAAAGCAACACCAATTGGCTCTGTTGCAAAATTTGCTGCATCAGGTAAAAAAACAAAGAAAAAAGACCTAGGAGTAATGGCAATGACATATGGTTATGTTTATGTTACATCTGTAGCTATGGGTGCAAATAAAAACCAGCTAATAAAAGCACTAAAAGAAGCAGAATCCTATCCTGGACCATCCTTAATTATTGCTTATGCTCCATGTATAAATCATGGTATAAGAGCAGGCATGGGTAAAACACAAAATGAAGAAAAACTAGCTGTTGAATCAGGTTACTGGCCTTTGTATCGTTACGATCCAAGGTTAACTGATGAAGGTAAAAACCCATTCCAACTTGATTCACAAGAACCCAATGGTAAATTACATGATTTTATCATGGGCGAGGTTAGATACAGAACTCTTACCCAATCATTTCCCAAAGAAGCAGAAAGACTACATTCAAAATTAGAACAAAATGTAAATGAAAGATATAAGAAATATAAATCAATGGCAGAAAAATGATACTCCATAAATCCTTTTTTTTAAAATTTTACATAAAATTATAGTTTAAACTAAAGATAAGAATTAGAGGAATCTGGAAAAAAAGAATTTTTGGGATGGGATGTACCCTCAATAACTCTTATCCAGACTCCCCCAAACTAAATATAACTATCCGTATTTAAAAATATTTATTATTTTAAGTAACAGATTGCAAATTAAATACAAAATATTTTTAAAAATGTTACAACTTAATATATTACATTTTAATAGTATAATTATATACTTAAATTAAAAGGTGATAAAATTAGTTAAAAAAGGCTAATTTTATTGTTTAATAATACGAAGATACTGGTGTATAATTTTGTTAAAAAGAGTTGAAAAAATAGCTGGTATTATTAAAAATTCAAAAGAAATTCATATTGTAACCCATATAGATGCAGATGGAATTTCAGCTGGTTCTATTGCTTATAAAACTTTAGAGCGTTTAGGTAAAAAGTTTTCTATAGAATTTATTAAAGAACTTGATAAAGAAATTTTAGAGCGTTTAAAAAATGAAAACCATGAGCTTGTATGGTTTACTGATCTAGGTAGTAGCATAGCATCTGATAATTCTATAAACATGATAATTACTGATCATCATGCTTGCTCGGAAAATTCAAATTTTCCTTTTCATCTTAATCCTCATCTTTTTGGATTAGATGGAAGTTTCGAAATAAGTGGCGCTGGTTTAACATATCTTGTTTCAAAAACAGTAGATAAGAAAAACATTGACTTATCCTCACTTGCAATAGTTGGTGCTTGCGGAGATCTACAGGATAGAAAATATAAAAAATTATATGGATTAAATAGAGAAGTTCTAAAGGATGGAGAACGTTCTAATATTGTTAAACCAAAGATGGATATAAGATATTTTGGCAGAGAAACACGTCCAATTTATAAGTTGCTACAGTATGCAAATGATCCACTAATTCCTGGTTTAAGTGGTCGTGAATCAGCTTGTATAGGTTTTTTACAAGACCTTGGCATCAAAGCACAAGATGGCGATAACTGGAGAAGATGGATTGACTTAAGTAAAGACGAAAGACGAATAATTATATCTAATATCGCTAAACTACTTTTAACAAAAGGATTTGGTCATAAGATAACAAAAAGAATAATCGGTGAAGTATATATACTGATACAAGAAAAAGAAGGAACAGAGGTTCATGATGCAAAAGAATATGCAACATTATTGAACTCAACTGCTAGATATGGAAAACATGAAGTTGGACTAAAAGTTTGTCTTGGTGACAGAGATAAATGGTTTAAAAAAGCAAGAAATTTATTAGTCGGACATAGACATAATCTTGTTGAAGGATTACAATTTGCAAAAGAAGAAGGGATAATAAAAAGACAGTATCTACAGTTTTTTCACGCAGGCAGTGGTATACGTGATACAATAATCGGAATCGTTGCTAATATGTTACTAAGCTCAGAGGAAACAAGTAAAGATTTACCACTTATTGGTTTTGCTGATAAAGGAGAAGGTGAGGTAAAAGTCAGTGCCCGTGGAACAGAAGAAATGGTTGAAAAAGGTCTTAATTTATCCCTGGCAATGAAAAAAGCAGCATCAGCATTTAATGGTGTTGGTGGAGGACATAACATAGCAGCTGGTGCTACTATACCAAAGGGAAAAGAAGAAGAGTTTTTAGAGATATTAGAAAAAGAGATAAAAACTCAACTTTCCAGTTGAGTTGATGTTTTATAAATATTTACAACTTTAAGCTCAAAGATAAGTACTTGATCAACAAATTCTATTGTTGGTGCACCCATATTAATTGCCAGTATTGCTGCTGTGTCATTTACGGCTACAACCTTGAAATGTATTGCCCCCCAGTAATCTCCATAAGAAAAAGTATGATTGACTTTTATATCAGAATGCATAGTTAAAGCTGACTCATTTTCAACAATGAAAGTTACATTCCAGTTAAATAAAGGCAATGTAATTGTTGTACCATTTTCTACTGATAAATGATAAGTTAAATTTTCATCTGTTACATCTAAAATAGTTGCATTCATAATACCAGCTTCTCCAAAAGCAATTTCTCCGTAATCAAAAGTTACTCCTTCCATAACATTTACATCAGGATAATAACTTGAAAAATCTGTTATAAGTTCAGTAATATTGCTTTCCATTACATTATCAATAGGAATACTGTCCATCATAAATTCTTCAGCTAAGGATTCATTCCATGTACCATATGCATCATCTGGTTGTATAGTTACATTTTTTGTTTCACCTGCTTCCATGCCAATTAAACCATTTAGAAAACCAATAACATACTCAGAGGAATAATTTTCTTCGTAACCTTCCGGCGGATAAAATTCGAAAGTAGGATCTACAAAGACATTAGCAGGAGTATAAGGATAAGTTTCATTATAAATTCCATTTGCAATTGCAACACTTTCAATATTTGTATCAAAAACTGTACCATTAGTAAACTTACCTACATAGTAAACATCAGCACAATCACCAATCTCAATTTTAGGTATTTCAACAGTTATTTTTACAGTAGCCTGAGAAGTTTGACCATTTTGATCTATTATTTTATAAACAAAAGAATCTGCTCCAAGAAAATCAAGATTAGGAGAATAAGTAATGGAATCATTTGAAATGTTTACTATACCATTTGCAGGTTGTGTTATTATTTTAACGTGTGTTTCAAAAGAACTTAGATTCGTGTATTTGTCATTGGAAATAATACTGTTAATATTATTTGCTAAATTTTCATAACATACTATTGAATCATCTTTTGCTGAAACTTGACTTTCTCCACCAAATAAATTGTTAAAAATGTCTTCACCATAGAATATTACTATTAATGCCGACAAAGCTACAATTACTATTACGACTAAACCTATAATTGCTAATTTTTCTTTCTGCATGAAAGTGCTGAATAAAGTTGTTATATATTAAATTACCTCTTGTTTTTTTGAAATACACTCAATAACATATCTAACAAGTTTTGCTGCAAGCAATGCTGTTTGACCCATGTCATATGCAGGACAAACTTCTACAACATCAAATCCAATAAGATTTGATGAAAAACTTTCTATGCACTCAATAATATCTGAAGGTGTTAAACCAAAAGGCTCAGGTGTACTAGTTCCAGGAGCGTATGCAGGATCTATAACATCAATATCTAAAGTAAGGTAAATTTTTTTGTTATTAAGATAAGTTTTTGTTTTATCTAAAGATTTTTTAATACCATTTTTTTTAATTTCAAAAGCATCAATATAAAAAAGTCCTTGTTTTTTTGCTTCTTCAAATTCTTCTTTTTCCGCGGATCTAACACCAAGAACAGCAATATTACTAATACCAACATGATCAGAAATACGTCTTGTTACACATGCATGATTATATTCTTCATTTTCATAAATCTGCCTAAAATCAAAATGGGCATCTAATGAGACAACACCAATATCACTGGGAAAAGCTTGAATTATCCCAGAAGTTACAGAGTGCTCACCACCTAAACCTATTGGTATCTTGTTTTTTAATAAAAGTTTTGATGTAAATTCTTTAACTTTTTGAATCATTTGTTGAGGCGGGTCATTTCTTACATCCAAATCTCCATAATCATGAAATTTTGCATTCCTAAGATCAAAGCCTGTTTTTAAGTTAAAGGTTTCAAAATTCCAACCAGCAAGTCTGATTTCGGCTGGAGCTCTACTTGCACCTAATCTAAAAGAAGATGTTTTGTCATAAGGAATAGCAAATATGACAAATTTTGCTTCATCAAAATTTGATTCGGCATCTGCAAAATAGTTTGGGAAATTCATATGAGTCTAAAAAATTATTTTATGTCCTTGTTATTTTTTTCCTACCAAGTGCTTCAATATAAAGAATCTCTTTTCCTGGCTCCAATTGACCTTTAAGCTCTTCAGGAATAGACATTTCAAAGGTCTGATATGTCTCCATATCCATTAATTGAACATTATCACCCATAATAGATAATATCTGAGCTGATCTTTTGTCTATCATAGGAACACCAACTTTATGTTTAACAGGGTGAACAACACTTCTTTTCTGATTATCAAAAATACCAACTGCTTCAATTCTTGCCTTTGCTTCACCATGTTTACCAGGTTTAGATGTAGAAATACTTAATATTTTACATGGCTCATCATCGATAATTATATATCTATTAACTTTCAATGTTCTTACTTCTGCTAACTCTTTCATTTTTTATTCCTCTATTATTTTATAAACCACATCATGCTCTCTTGCCCTATCATTTAATTTAATACCCACGTCATCGCCGACTTTTACAGATGTTACAGGTACTCTATCAATTTGCATGCTGTCAATTTTTTGTTTTATATCAGTATGCGCTCCGACGATGTGAATAGTGTCACCTATTTTAAGTTCTCCATTTATTATTTTAATGGCAGCTACACTAACGTTTGTGAAGAAATGCTCAACTATTCCAATTTTTTCTTCAACCATAAACACGTCACCGACCAATAATATAATAAGATGTACTTAAAGTGTCTTAAAATTATTAACTTTCAGTTACAATTTCATAAATTGCTCTTTTACCATGTTTTTGACAAATAAAGGCTTCCCATCTTGAGTCCCATTCCATAGGATTTCCACATACAGGACATGCTAAACTATCTATTATTTCTCTATGTTGTTTTGTACGCGTTTTTAAAACTTCAGCCTTCATTTTTTTTGTTGCATCAAGTGAATCCATAACATAAACAATTCCGGATGATGGTAGAAAAGGAGTATTATCTTGCATTGTTCTTTTTCGTCTATAAGCTTTCATTTGCTGCTTATATTTCTCCATCATTGTTTGTCTTCGTCCCATATTATCACTTTATATTTTTTTTATGAACCTGAATAAGTGTATTGTTTTAAAAGGCTTTGTAGAAAAAAACTTTTATTTTTTTATTTAATTTTTCCATCTATTTACCTAGATTTTTTGGTTGATTTAATTTGATATTAAAATTTAACAAGCTTTATATAGACTATTTTTTACTATATTTTTGATGTGATGAAATAGATGATTGTTACCCTTTTGTTTTCTTTGTTGTTAATTGTTCTTTTGGCATGGGTTGGTTATTTTATAATAACCATGTGGAATAGCTATCATCTTCCTTTGCTTACCAAAAAAAATAAAAATGCAAAAATAGGAAAAAAACCACTTGTTTCAGTGATAATTCCAGCTAGAAATGAAGAAAAAAGAATCGCATCCTGCATAAAAACACTCAAATTGCAAACTTATCCTAATCTTGAAATCATAATAGTTGATGATTTTTCAACAGATAATACACCTAAAAAAGCAAAAGAATCAATAAACGATGACAAACGATTTACACTTTTAAAATTAAGTGATATTAACCAAAAAAAACCTACTCAATGGATAGGAAAATCATATGCTATGCATCAAGGAAGACAACATGCCCATGGAGAATGGTTACTATTTATAGACGTGGATTACATGGAGCACGAACCTGTACTTATTGAGCGTGCTATTGAACATGTATTAAATGAAAAAATAGATTTATTAAGTTTAATACCTCAACATATTTGTAAATCATTCTGGGAAAAGATAATACAACCAATTCCACTTGGATTAATACCTGCAATTTCACCTCTTTCTAGGGCAAATAAACCTGAGAGTAATGTAGCTGTTGCTTTCGGTTGTTTCATTCTAATACGACAATCAGTTTATGATTCTATAGGAGGATATGAAGCAATAAAGGAACATATAGCAGATGATGCGGCAATGGCAAAACTTGTTAAACAATCTAGGTTTAAAATAGGAATTGCACGAGGACAACAATTATTAAAAATACGCATGTATGAAGGTTTCCATGAAATCTGGCAAGGGTGGAGTAAAAATATATTTTTAGGTGTCGTGCAAAAAAGAGAGATAAAATCAAAATTACAAAAATTTTTCTTTGTTGGTGCTGGATCAGTTGGTATATTCGGTCTAATGGTATTTCCCTTTCTCATGATGATTCTTTCATTAATAATGATGTTTTTGACACGAACCATATTTTGGCAAAATCTCACTATTTTAAGCATGGTAATATGGGGTATAGTAACAATACTTCACTTTATTGTTCAGAACACATATAAAATTGGTAAACCATATTATGCTCCATTGGCTTTTTTAGGTGGTATAGTTACTATAGCAATATTTTTGAATTCTGCCATTAAATCATTATCTGGAACTGGTGTTCAATGGAAAGATAGAGTTTACACAGACTCAAATAACTAACTACTAAGAATGTTTTTAATTAAAGATAATCCTTATT
>WOR8_10008736_pt1 | contig 11293 bp, 20 predicted proteins | sample DeeMarSeWOR38_10_FD_19890 | JGI IMG/M metagenome (IMG submission 19890)
AGTACATCGGTTTCGATATCTAACAAGACTAGCCCAGTCCAGTCGGATTCAGTGCTGTCGTATCCATTGCGCCCGCCAATCAGAACATCGCGCCGGGTTTGGTCTTCAATGATTGCGGGAGTCCCTGACCAGAACTCAATATTTCCTCGTACAGTGGGAAACGGGACACAAAACGCCTCTTCTTTCCAGATTCTTTCAGGTTCGTCGATAAGATCCTCCGGTCGCACTGTTTCGATTGCGCCGGTTGGAGTCATGACTCTGTATCTTTTTAGGAAAATCTTAGCTAACGGGCTGCTAGTCACCAAAATCAGATTCTGTTTCATCATGCTTCCTTGATTTTACTCTCTGCAATGTTTTCAGCGATTTTATGCGGTAGGATTTCGTGCATTCCGTTTTTCGCGACACGTTCCATGAGTGCAGGGTTGCGGATTATGCTGCTCGTCCACTCCGTGGCCACGGCGTCCGCATGTTCTTCTCTAGCTTTATCATTTGCCTCTAGCTCGGCTGTTTTCTGTTCTTCGCGCTGCCAGATTTCTTTGCGTGTCGGGTCGATGCTCTCAAGAATTCGCTTAATTCGACTTTGACACGGCTCGACATTCTTAAATCCCGTCGCTATCCATCTCCAGGCTGTTAAGCTCGGAACCAACGGAGCGTTGAGCATTTCAAGAATTGCCCAACTGCCATCTTCACGAACGTGCAAATCACACTGCGGATAACCGAGATCGCAAAACCACTCATATTTATCGCTGACAAATGGACTATTCAAATATGTATACGGCCACATCAATAAATCGTCCTAAAATCCTTCACGGGCTGAGGTGCGCGAATCCTTTTGCTGAGGATATCTTGCAAATACTGCCACCATTGTATCTCGTATTCTTTCCAAGGAGATTGTGCCCTATCGGTGGTTGTTAAGCAAATGCTGCTTGCCCGGTAAGTTACGAATCTTTGCAGCCCTCGTGTGATTTGGGCTGACGTTTGATCTGCAGGGTCTGCAAGTTCAGCCGGAAAGGCGCTATATTCCAGCTGAACATAGCCGGTTCCGACGGCCGAGGGAATTGGATTGAAATAAATATTATCGCCAACAAGACGGTAGGTTGATGGGTAAACCGTGTTCTCAGTGCCTGTGTATTGATAGCGGTCGAAATCATCGTCATATTGTAGCGGGACATAGACGTCTCCGTGAAGATATCGCACCTGATGAATTACGACGGCGCCAGCCGGCAATGCTACGTTGTTTGAGCCTGCTACTGAGTCGAGGTTAGCGATCGTGTTTAGCCATCCTTCCCCGTTAAACATCATGTTGGCATAGACGTAATCTAGGGAATCGTTCACCGCGAATTTGATTTGATCATCGGAGTAGAAGCCCTGATACGAGTTTTCTTTGCTCAGAAGTTGCAAAACGTTGGTTTCCAGTGTGCTAAGTGCGACTGCCATTTTCGGCTCTCCTAAAAATGCTGGCTTCTCAATGTCGTGAGCATAGCATTTGTTCTGCTGCACTTGCAGCACTCATCTGTTGCAGCATTGCGTCCGTGGCAATGTTTCAGCAAAGAACAAAAGCATGGACTGCTTGCATGTTCAGCACAAAGCTTTGTACAGGCAACCCATTAGAATAGTTGGTCATGACATATGTCATTGCTACCCAATTAGGCATTTTTCCGCAATCACAAGCCCTTGAGCCTCTGTGCCCTTCTATCTAAGCTTGTCGAGGCTAAAACCTGGGGCTCATTTCGCTCCTCAAAGTTTGAAAGTTCACGAACGAGATAGCGCAATGCCGCTTCTCCATCGTAATGCCCCCAAGTACAATTAGCATAAACGATGTCGCCCTCTCGTTTTGGGTCCCAGGTCGCAGACTGTAGATCTCGAATGAGATTGGTACATCTCGGATGAACGAAAAGCTTGTCATTCTTAAAGAGTGTCTTGATTTGCATCCGCTGGCCCAAAACATTCACCTTATTCGCTTTAGAGCAACTAATGCCATGACGATTCAACTCCTCGATCTTGTCCGGGTCGTGGTCGCCGACTGCGGACACTCTTGCTACTCCGTAGTCCTTTAGTTTGTCGTCTATTTTCGTCTTCAAGTCCTCTAGCCGAATCTTCTGCCCGTAAATTTCATCAAAAACGCACACACGCCCCTTGCGAATGTACGCCAGCAAGACGCACGTCGCGGAAGGTTGCCAACCCCAGTCTATCCCGCAGGCAATGGCCTGCCACGGTTCAGGGTTGGGCATATGTTCCCAGATATGGCCCTCCTCCATCTCTTCGTATGCTAAGCCTTGGAACGTGACAAACTCGCACTCATATTCTTGGGAAAACTCAAGTGCAGGCATCGTGCTTTTCAGTTTTTGATACTCCGCGACCGACACAAGCCCCATGTCGACTAGCTGGCTTAGCTTTATTCTGACTGGGAAGAATCCAAAATCTTGGGCTGACTCCCACATATCATACCAGCCATTTTTCCCGTTCGCCGTTGTCTCCAGGTAGCTGTAACCGCCCGTCGCCCGCTGAGTGGGTCGAAGCACTGTGTTATAAACGTGTTCGACAGTAACGCCGTGGTCAAACTCGCTGAATGCGACCTCCGACCAGTGCACAAAGTGATAGCTGCCCCCGCGCAACCGTGAGGGTTGCTTGTCAACCGAATCCATAAAGCAAACCGCATTCGGATTAGCTTTGTTTACGATTTGAATCGTGTTGACCTGAAACTTTGTCTCATCAAAGATCCGGCTCATCTTTTCGCGTGTCGCCTTCTTCCCTGCTTCCTTCGATTTTGCGAGAAAAAGCCCCTGCCTCGTAGCGCGAGGCTCAGAGATCAGATTGTGCATCAGACGCACGCCGAGTTCCGTTTTGCCTTCCTGCCGCGGCAACATCAGCATAATGTGTTTATGCTTAAAAAATAGACCTGCTACCAGGCTTTGCAAAGGTTTTAGGGCGCTGTAATCAAGCATTTATCGTTTCTTGCCGATCGGGGAACGCATAGAATAGAGTTTCTGTCTCAAAAGCTCCTTAGCCTTAGCTCTGACTTCTGGATCTTCGATCTGCATTGTTTCCTGCCAAGCTTCTTGCAGAAGCTCCATTGTTACAGGTTGGCTATCCTCGTGTTGTTTCTGCATCATCTTCATCGCCTGCGGGGGGACGATTTCGCTTACTGCTTTCATCACAATCTTGCGCTGAAGATTCTTGTCATTGCGAATCTTTTCCCAAACATCGGGCGCTTCCCGTCTTGTTTGCTTGAGACGTTCTGCAACCGTCTGGCTTACCAAATTGTGCATTTTTGGATTCGCTTCGCCATATACCTTCTCTAAAGTGCCTGACAGAATGTTATCCATCTCGCTGTAGACTTGATTGTCCTGCCAAGTGGCCGGATTCTGCATATGCTGCAACGCTTGGACTGCTTCTTTCAACTGTCTTTTGAGATCTTCGGTTTCGTCCATCTGTTTCTGAAGCTGAACGACTAAATCTTCTGTGATCGGCATCTCCTGGCCTTTTTGCCGTGCTTCCAGTATTCGCCCGATGTGGTTGTCTATCCATTTTTTTGAGGTTTCTGGTTTCTCTTTCTCTCCAAAAGCTTCTTTAAGCTTTCGCAGAGTTTCTTTGTCCTCTCCCTGACTTTGCAAAACCTTATCGTACTCGGAGAACTTCTGATTTAGGGCTTCGAGAAACTGCCTATCAATCTGCGATTCGCTAGTTTTCTGATTAGATTCAAACTGTCCGCTTTCGTTACGTGATTGTTCTTGTTCGTTGCCGCTTGTTTCTATTGTGTCCATTCGGTGCCTCTTCGTTAAACTTTGAGGCAAGCTTACAACGGAATGCGGACCTTTAAAAGTCGCTCAATGACACTTCGCGGGGCTGCGGAAAAAATGGACTGAATTGAGGACGGGCTGGCAAGTTGAATGCTGCCTTCTAACAGCGAAATCGGATCGTCATTTAGCCCAAGCACTCCGCCAGCAATCTGTTTCGCTGCAATCAGACGTATATATGTTTCAAGTCCGCGATCCATCACATCATTGAGTTGCCGCTCCAGGTCACCCTCGGCAAGTTTACGCTCCGGCAAAAGTAGGGCTTCAACGAGGCTCATAGCCAAGCTCCTCCAGCAACCGTCGCCTGCGCTCGTTCTCGAACATATCCATTTGCATACCTTCGTCGGCTGCAATAAACGTGCTCGCACCCGCTCCAAGGGCTGCGCCGAGTGCTCCCAGTTTTCCGGCTTTTGCTGGGCCGCCTTTGCCTGCATATTCGAGCAATTTTCGGCCTAGGAAAGTGTCGCCTATTGCCTTATCCGCAATTTTTTTACCGATCCCACTGCCTAACGCCGCACCCGCGAGTCCGCCACCAGCTGTTCCGACTGCCAAACCGCCGAGTCCGGTGCGCCAGGTGTAGGGGTTAGATTCCCCCGGCTCTGGATCTCCTAGAATCTCATCGCCAATGTAACCTGAGCCTGCGGCGACACCAGCCGTTGAACCAGCTCCGAGGCCGATGGGCTTAAGCAGTTCTCGGAATTTAGTGATCCGCGGACTAATCAGCCCAGCACCAAGGCCGATGATGCCGCCGCCAAGCCCGCCCGAAATTGCTAAATCTCGCAATCTGTCGCCTTGGGTTCTTTCTGTCATCTCGCCCATGATGCGCCTCGTTAAAGTCCTAGGAGTGATTTCAGTTTTTCGAGTTCGTCCTCGTCTTCCATCATTTCACCAGCTCCGGCTGCCGTTCCCGCTGCGCCGAGGCCAAGCGCGCCAAGCAAAGCTGCCTTCTTGCGCGGGTCTATCTCGTTGGGGACAAGTCCAGCCTGACCGCCAGAAACGACGCCATCTTTCACACTCATGCCAGGGGCTTTTTTGCGCATCATCGACGATTTCATCAGCAAATCATCCAGTTTTGTATTCGCCCCGCCTAAAATCTTTTTCAATGCCGCCATGCCTGCCATCACATTTTCTCCTTAGTAGTTTCTCATCTTTCGCATCAAATCCGGGCCTGGGTAATAGTCGCCTTCGCGCATCACTTCGCCTCTGGTCCACGGATTGCGGATATCATCCGGTCTCGCATACTCCTCAGTCGCAAACCAGCCCTCTCCCGCGTACTTTGCGGGGTCGATATCTGAGAGAACTGCGCGCAAAAACTCCTCGAACGTAATTTGCTGCCGCTCGCCCTTTGGCGTCTTTTCGCCCATGTTCTCTTTGATGCTCATTCTCCGAAAAGCTCCTCGATCATCTTTTCTTTCGGGTCTGCGTAGCGCTTCACGCGCTTCTTCCAGCCCATCTTTTCGCCTTCAGGGCCCAGAACGTCCTCCCGCGTAATGTCTACAAAGTAATTGTAGTCCTTGGGGTCGAACTCTGCCATTGCTTCGCGAACTGTGCGGCCTGCATTGCCGTACGCGCCCACGCCATCGCCCGCAGACGAGCCGTAGACGTTATTGATGATCTGCGCCTGTCTAGAGGCAGAGATCTCATCAAGTATACGTCGACGGATCGCTTCTTCGATTTGGCTTTGAAAATCTTCCATCTCATGCCCTCCCGTGGCGCTCTATTAAAGAACGCCGCTAGGAATTGCGAGATTGTAGATCTTGCCGATGCAGTTGCGCTTATCCACAACTGTGTTGGTCCAAAATCGGTAAAAGCCCTGGAGGCTGTCAAATCCCTGACGGAAACGGAAATCGGATCCATCTTCGTCAGCCATATGCGGCTGTCCGAAATAGTCCTCAGCAAGAATCAAGTGCTCGTTACACCAAAAATACCAAACGTCAGGATCACAATCCTTGTCTTCGATCATGATGATGTCGCCAGGCTTCTTGTTCTTTTCGTCGACGCCCATCTTAAGCGGGTCGAAAGTCAGCGAAGAGGCTCCAGTGTCGAAGCTGTTGGTTGAGAATCGACGTTGATTCAGGAACTGTGCAAGATAGCTTCTCTTCTGCGCGGTGTTGAATGCGCAGCGGTCGGGATAGTATCCCGCGATATCGTGCATTGAGTCAAATTGAATTTGCAAAGCTTGCTGCGTAATCGAACCACCAGACAAGTTTTGGTTCACCGCTTGCCATTCGGCATAGGTTGAGGGGTTGATTTCGCCAAGCGACACAGTGTTATCTGTAATGCGCTCCATGCCTGCCAAGTGTCGGCCGTCTGAAGGCTCGCCCGCGTCTAAAGAACCCTTCACGACAAGTACATCATCGGCAGCGGCACCGGAAGGCACTTCGCCAGTTCCGTAGGAGCTGTCGATATAGACAGTCCGAGTCATTCTGTCGACGCCCTTGGCTGAGATTTGAATCGAGCCGCGCAGAGTTGCGAGTGTCGAGTCGTACCAGTCAAAGATCATACCGGGGCGAATGCGTGCAGCGGAATCCACAACAAAACTAGATTGCGTTGCCGTTGCGCTTTCGATTACCGCACGCTTTCCTCTGCCGTTCCCGTAGAGGTCGAAGTTGATGTTGGAAATGAACGTAAGCAAAGTACCTTTAACCAATCGGTCCTGATATTTTCCGTCGACAAGTCCACCGCTGTGCCCACGGGTTGCGGCTTTTGTCGTCATTTCGATGGTTGCATAATGATTTTTCGATCGGTACTTAGCAAAAACATCCTTGGGGACACCTGCGATCGGCAATGCTTCGTTATCGTTGATTGCCGCATAGGATTCGTTTAACTGGAAGGCGCAGTCGATATTGAAATAGTTGCCATCGAGCGAAATCCGACTGGAGTCTTTATTGATGTATTTATAAAGTGTATTCGCAATGTTAAGCTGATATTCTCGGTCATCGCTATAAAGTTCCTTGGCCGCGCCAAAGCTGTATACGTCTGATACTGATGCTCCTGCCATTTTTTTGTGCTCCTGTGCTATCTTACCTACAAGTAAAACCTCTTAGGGTAGCTTAATGGCAAAAAAAACCACTAGTATACATTCCGCCGAACAGGTGCGCAGTGAATTTACCCGCAGGCTTGCACGCGGTGAAAATATTGACGAGGCAGCAAGTAAGGCGGGCCTTAACGATGCGGCAAAAATCCACGAGTACGTTGCTGACTTTTATCGCTCGGAAGATTCGCAGATACATAACAAGGCTGAGGCCATAACAATCGCGCTGAGTACCCTCAAGGAGATTTGCGCAAGCGGTGAAGAATCGGATAAGATACGATGCGATGCTGCGAAAGCTCTTTTGCAATTTGTCAGCCGTTCCTCTACCGCAGAAACGCCAAAGCGCAAGATCACGGTTGACGAACAAGGAACAAGCATCTGGGATTTTGAACGATGACCTTTCTGATTCAGATACCGCAAATTGGTACCTTCGAGTTCGAGCAGCACAAGGGATGGACGCAAATCCGTTTTTCCTCGTTCATGCGTGGTTTCAAACGTAGCATATTGACTGAAAGAGAAAGCTCAAGAGAGGATTGGAACCAGGACGAAAAAAGGGGCTTCGATTTCGGAGAAAAGATTGTCGCTTTTGCTCTGCGACACGGCATAAAAATAGAGAACATTTTGCGAGCGGGAGTTATCTGTGGACCTCTTAACATTGGTGAATCGAACAATCGAAAGCAACGCGCAAAGGCTATTTTCCAAACTCGCGTTGCTTGAAAAGAGAATGGCAGATCCGAAAGATATTTACGAGGAAATTGTTTCTTGGGGACCCTCTATCGGGGAAATGCTAAAGCGGCATCATAAAGAACTCGGCATTACACAAGCGGCTCTCTCTGATTCCGCTGAACACCCCGCGAAATCAAAGGACGAAAGTCCGTTAGGTGATGATAAAAAACCGGAACGAGACGACTCGCAAGATTTTCCAGTCGTTCACAAAATACAACCGCGTCAATACAATCGACAAAAAAAGGCGCAAGACGCAAATCAAAAGACTGAGATGTAGGCGGAACGCGAAGGATAGCCCGATTCCAGCGATCGCTACTTTGCAGTCCCCATTTCTGTAATGCGTCGGTCAACTCGCCAGCCATCACTTTGTTTATCAGAGGATCGGCAACGATAACTCCACTGGGTCGATTTACCGGCTCGCCACGCGGCAGAAGTGGAAAGTCAAGCATAATGCGAAGATGTTTTGCCGAGGTCTGTGTCTTTTTAGGCACGGTTTCATTGATCGGCTGAAAAAATCCGTGGTCAATAAAACACTGTTCAAGAAGTTGAGCGAATCTAATCACTAAACGCGCTTGATTCAATCCGAACACAGTACATCCGAGATTTTTCTCATCATACTGACTTGTTAGAACAATCTGCATTTATAGCCTCGTTTAGCATGTTTTCGAGCTGTGGCAAAAGTTCAAGGTATTCAAGTAGTCTGCAAAGTATATCGGGACCGGCTTTTGATTTTGCGTTCTTGATTAGCGACAAATGACTGGGAGAAATCGGTAACGCACGCGCTAGATTTGCCCAACTTCCCGCCCGGTTCTTTGCGGCTGCGATCAGCTGCGTTTGGAACCACTCAAATTTCTCATTGTCGATCATTGTGGGGGTACTCATTTTTTCCTCATGCGAATCGTTTGCCCGCATATTACACAAAACGTATTCGATGGTAAACTTTTGCTCACGAGCGGGGCCCCGTTTCGTCAATTCAAAGAAGTCGCTGAGATTGGTTCGTTTGTTCGTGTGCTTGTTAAATTCATCGCTGAGCGAGCAAAAGACGGACTCGGCGTTGACGATCTGATCGCTCTTGTAACCAAGGCTTTGACTGATGATGCATTCGTGGCGCAAGCAAACGCTGCAATTACAGACGCTGAGAAAGCTATCTCTGAACTAGCTGACCTTGACCGCAATGAGGCTAAATTCGTCCTGGGTCTCGGAACAGATATCATTTACGACATCATCGAGGCGGTTAAGAAATGATAGGGCTGGATTTTCTGATCGCTATGGCAGTTCGCTGGGCTCTGGCTCAGGGCATCGACGGACTTGAGGGAAAGCTCGAGGAGTTCAAGCAGTGGGTCAGAGCTGAGATTGACAACACGTTCCTCGAAATGCTCGCTCTCGGAGCAATTGATCTGCTTTGGGACACGATTGTCAGTGTCGTCGAAGACAAGCTTCGTGATTTGCAAGTTCCAAAGCTTCCATCTATCCCCTGGGAGCAAGCGCTGAAAATCGAAGCTGAGTGCGTGGGCAAGGTTTGCAAGACTCTCGCTTAACGCAAACAGCGGATCCCACACCATGCGAGATCCGCCGCGAGCTCCGGTTGCCGTCGAAGAGTTAAATCACTTTGCTACGGAGCTTGAGAAAGTATTGCATCATCTCGTCGTCGGTAAGAGTGAGTCCGCGTTCTTTGTACAAATCTTTGACGAGTTCGATGAGACTGTTTTCGAGCCTTTTGATGTACTCGTGATTGCCGCGAATCACCGGGTCAATCGACTCAGTCACGTCGTAAATTTTGCCTGACATCTCATCAACGCCATTGCGACGAATGCACTTTTCGCCAAGAAACCATTTTCCCGTCTGCGTGCATCCGCGAAGAACGAAGGGCTTTTTTCTGATTTTAGGCACTTTGTGATTCCACCATTTTTGCAAGCTTGATCATCCCAGGCGGACACTTGCGATCTCCAGCCTCCCAACGCTGAAGACAGCGGACAGTCACGCAAAGAGCCTCAGCCATCTGGCGCTGAGTCCAGCCTAGATTGAGGCGGACTTGTTTAATTTCGTTCATAATCTTCTTCTCTGTCTGCATCGATCATTTCTGCGTGCAGAGTCTGCATGATTGCTTCTTTTTTTCTGAGTCTGTGATCTAGTCGTATCGTGTACGACTTAATAAAAGCACCGTCTTCGCCATCTTTGACGTAGACGTGATAGATTCTCGTTCCACATTCTTCGGCTCTAACCCAGCCATATCGTGGAGTGTTAAACTCTAACCAGCCCTGATACTTAGAAATATCGTTGAAAAATTCCATGATGTGTCTCCTGCCGACTTCTGCGGCTTGGTGGCGTCATTGCCACTGCTTTCTATATATCTTAACGTACATTGGTCGTCAAGTCTTTAATTGATTTTTTTTGGGTCAACAATTTCAATGCAATGCGTGAGGCGCTCGACTCTGTACAGATGCGTCAATGCTTTGTCCTCAAAAGCCTCTCGCTTCATACGCCAGCCTTTCTCAAGAGTCTTTGCTCTGAAATATTGCCCTAGCTCACGTTCAAATGGTGTCGTCTCTTCGACTGGCTTGTAAACGTGTGGCGCGCCCGCTAGCGCAAATTCGGGGGACAAAAGATCCTCGGTGTGCATCGGAACAAGAGCCAGCCCAGCCCTGAGTTTGCCTTTCACCTTCTTCGGCTTGGCTTCCAGTTCTGTGATGCGCGCTCGGAGTTTCGGAAGTTCTTTTGAGACAACTTCTTCGCAGTCAAAAAGGAAATCGAGATAGCGGTAGCCTTCTTCCCAACCTGCAAGGCACATGAGAGTTTTCGCAGCTCTCGCCTGCATTAAAATCACTCGGCGGGCGCGACCTCTTCCTCGTTTTTGTATTTGGTTCGACTCTGTGACCAAATCATAATGATTTATTTTGCAGCATTGCTGAAACTCAGGACGCTCAATCTTTTGATTAATGTGCTTCACCGGACGATTCAAAGCTTTTGCGATGTCATAGTTTGACAGCCCCTCGCATCCGAGTTCTTCGATGAAGTAGGGCTTTACAAAGTTCGTTGTGGCAGGTAGATTGCTCATACAGGACTCCTTTTTGTGCGGTTGGTTGAAGCCCGAACATAAAGGAGTTTTTCTTTTTGGGCAAGTATCAGAATTCCGTGCTATGTTCTTCGAGCGGGCGACACACCGCAGGGGCTCGCAGTGTCCATCTCGCGAGCCTTCTAAAGATTCGCCTCAACCCATTGTCTCAGCTCCGCTTCTGTCTTCCAGAGACTTCCGGGACAGCTTGTAGAGTTCGGTAGCCATTTGTGGCCTGTGATTCCGCTCTTTGGGATCTTGTATTCTGACATAAGCCACTTGAGCAGCTCGATGAGTTTAGTTTCCTGCGCTGCTGTGAGTTTGTCGCCAGCGGCAGCTACCGACTCGATTCCCAGAGTGTCCGCATTATGCCCTGCAGCGTGCCATGCTTTCCGGTCATCGCTCACAAACTGCCATAGTTCTCCACCACGGCCTACCATGTAGTGGGCTGAAACCCGTGCCGCAGGATTTGCAAACCACGCAATGGTTCCCTGCGGATTGCGGCTCGTCGTGTAGTGCAGCACAATTCGGCGGATGGGTACACCATTGCGACTACTTTGATTCGGCGTTGGCTTGCGAATCACTGCGGGCTTTTCAGGCTCACTTGTCCCAGGTGGGAGCTCTGGTGCTTCTGGCTCGTTCTTGAAATCACTTATTGGCATCTTTGCGTAGTCATCGGCGTCC
>WOR8_10006417_pt1 | contig 11291 bp, 10 predicted proteins | sample DeeMarSeWOR38_10_FD_19890 | JGI IMG/M metagenome (IMG submission 19890)
TGTTTATCCTAAATTCCTTTATTGCTATTTTACCCACTCCCGATACATAATCTACTTAAGATTGATTATTCAAACTACAAAATTAAATTTAATCCTCCTTTTCCACATAAGTTTAAGTGAATTTTTAAAAAATTATTAATTTAATAAGAATAACCTCTCAAGGGGAGCTATATGCGATTGGAAATTGTGTCGAGTTCTAATGAAGCGCTCTTTTTTAAGCATATTAAAGGCAATTTTGCTGAGTATTTCTTTTTTCACGTGGATTACGCTCAATATCCAGAAAAAACAAAAATATATATAGCTGTTCAAGAAGAGACAATCCAGGCAATGCTGTTAATTTGGGAAGATCGAAGGGTACAGATTAGAGGAAATTTACCCGGAACGGAATTTCTGCTCCAAAACATTGGCTATTTGAAAAAAATCCAACCTATTTCTGTTACGGGATTTGAAGAACATAAATCATTAATTAAGGATTATTTTCATCAATATGAACTCGCAACTATATTGTACCGCATGGGTTTAACTAGTGGGCATCAAAAAGATTACGAAACTTATCCTTTCATGCCTTTAGGAGAGAATCAAAGAAATGAGATTACATCATTAATGAGAAAATCTGATCCTATTTTCTGGGGAACACGTGAGCCCGAAGAGCTACTAATTGATGAACATAATAAGTGGTTTGGAATCATAAAAGATGATCGATTAGTCAGTATCATAGGAGCGTGGTTTTATGAGAAAGTGGGATATTTAACTATTGTAGGGACACATCCCGATTATTGGAATAAGGGTTTAGCGAGTTCCTTAATCTCCTCGGCATTGAAAGAAATTTTTAAAGATCGTAAGCAATGCTACATCATGGTAAGAGTGGATAATCCTCCGGCAATACATACCTATGAAAAGCTTGGTTTTAAAATATGCAACACTCATTATAATTTCGAAAAAGAGCGAGAAGAGATTCTATCTTGATTCCTTTTAACGACTTTTTACTTTCCAATTTACAATACAAGTATTTATTATATGGTCAATTATTCATTACACTATTTCATTAATCATTATAAGGAGATATCATGAGTAATAAAAAAGCAGAAATGAAGGATGATTACTCGTCTGGCAAAGCCTTTAGATACACTTTTGCTCAAATTGCTGATATTGTTGTCTATCAATCATTTACTTTCTTGATATTTACATTCTATTTTGCCATAGTTGGATTGAATATAATCTTAATTTCTATAGGTTTTGTTATTTGGGCGATCTGGAATAGCATAAATGATCCTCTTCTAGGAGCGATTTCTGATAGAACACACACGCGATGGGGGAGGAGACTTCCATATATCATTGCAGCTATAATACCTTTAACGGTTGTTACGATTCTTCTTTACTTTCCCCCGGTTTCATACGGTATAACAACTGAATTGATTAACTTCATATATTTCTTCATCATTATAATGGTCTTCGAGTTTTTCTACACGATGTTTAGTCTAAATCAAGTAGCTCTGTTTCCAGAAATTTTCGTTACCGCTAATGCAAGAACAAGGGCAAATAACGTTCGACAAACTATCGCAATTTTAGCATTAATCATTGTTTTCGTCTTACCTACTCTTATCATCCCTGATTTATCAGATGCAGCATATTTACCCGAATACCAAATCTTTTCATTCCTAATTGGGGGACTATGTGCTGCCTTTGGTGTTCTTTTCATCATTTTTGGTCCGAGAGAGAAAAAAGAATTTAGTGATGATTATAAATCAACCCCAAAGTTCTTCAAGTCGATATGGTACTGCTTAAAAAGTAAATCTTTTAGATGGTATATCCCTGCACAGATTGCGAATTGGTTTGTTTACGGAATGCTTCCAATAATTATTCCTTTCTACGGTAAATTTGTGCTCGGGATAGGTCTTGCACCTGGAACAGAGTGGCAAACAATTTTCCTGTCATTGTTACTCGGTGTTGCATTTATTTGTGCCGCTATTTTCGTCAATATTATATGTAAACCAGTCACTAGGCGGATCGGTGCGAGGAAAATGTGGATGATCTCTCAAGGAGTTTGGATACTTACGTTGATCCCACTATTCTTTCTTGGACCTAATACAGAGTTGGTCATGACCGATCTTATTATTGCCTTTATATCATTCGCGTTAATGGGCTTAGGTTTAGCCGGATCGCTATTTGTCGCCGATATTATTCTGGGAGATGTCATAGATGAAGATGAATTAAAAACGGGAGTACGACGAGAAGCAAGTTATTTTGGAGTTAATGCATTGCTGTTACGCCTTTCGACGGTCATAGTTTTCATATTAATCGGTCCTGTCTTTATCATCGGCGATTGGGAATGGTTTGATCCATTGAATGTAACTCCAGAGATTATATTTGGTTTAAAATCCCTAATGGTAATTTTTCCCTCTATTGCACTTGGAATCGGAATATTAACTATATATAAATTCCCATTAGATGGCGAAAAATTGAAACAGATAAAAAGAGATTTACAAATATTGCACGAAGAAAAAAAATCAAAAGTTTGAATAATATTTATTTACTTTTTTTTAAATTATGGAGGTTTAAAATCCCTCTCTCAATTCTAGTGAGAATCTCTCCAAGATCTTCTTCTTTAACAATTAAAGGTGGCATTATTATTAGCGTGTCTTTTTTGTTACCGCAATAATTTTGAAGAACTCCTTCTTTCACTATATAAAGCATGGCTAACTGGCCATTTTCTTCGGTAAAGAATTCCACTCCCCACATCAAGCCTCTTCCTCGTACTTCTTTAATTAATTCAGGAAATTTTTTACCAATTTCCTTTAACCCATCACCAAAAATACTTCCCATTTCTCTTACGTGACGTAGAAATTCAGGATTTGATTGTATTTCAAGCATTTTCCGAGCTACTGCACATCCTAGATCTGATCCTCCAGTGGTAGAGATGTGAATGAAGGGATCATCCTTAAAAATTGCTTTCTCTATGAAAGGTTTATAACTACAAGTAGAAAGGGGATATATTCCCGATGACATTCCCTTACCTAAAACCATAAAATCAGGCACAACTTTTTCATTCGGATACATTCCCCCGTGTATAGCCCATAAATGCCCCGTTCTACCTATTCCTGCTTGAACTTCATCGCTAATCATCAATGCTCCCTTTTCATCGCAAATTTCTCTCACTTCGGGAAAATAACCCTGAGGAGCAATTAAAACTCCTGCAGTAGCCGGAATGGTTTCTAAAATTACACAGGCAGTCTCCTCATTCACTGCTTTCCTCATTGCATCCAAATCTCCGAAAGGAACCTGAGAGAATTCAGGAAGATTCCACAGAAAATTATCTTTGAATGCGGGATCACCTGTGGCTAGTGCGAATCCTGTATGCCCGTGATATCCTCCGATAGCAGAGATGCATCCCTTTCTTTTTGTATATGCTCTAGAAAATTTAATTGCGGTGTCTATTGCTTCTCCACCACTTACTCCAAATGTAGTTTTGCTTATCTCTCCAGGCATTAAATCTGCTAATAACTTTCCTAATAGAGCTCTTTGTTCCGAAAGAAGCATGTGATCTCCAAGATCTAATCCAGCATCCAATGCTTCTTTGAGAATATTAATGATTTCAGGATTACGATGTCCCAGATTGAAAACTCCTCCCGATGACCTGCAATTATATAATTCAATAGGGGGATCTGATTGCTTAGGACCTGCGATGGTCTTGAACTTGATTCCATTCCGTTCCCCAGGAATCACCCCTAATCCGAAACCTTTAAAAATCTTGACTTTTGGACCATTTACGTGTTTCGAATAGAGTTTAAGTAGTTCTTTTTGAGAAAGAGTACCAATGAATTTATTCTTCTCCTCCATATTTTAATTATTACATTGGAGGATATATTAAAATTTTTAAATCAAGAAAATTATTGAATCTGATTTAATCTTATATGATTTGAGCATCTAAGGCAATTTCTGTGTTTATTCTAAAAATAAAGATGAAAGATGACTATCGAACTACTAGAACATCACAAGATGCGTCATTTATTACTTTCCCTGGAATCGTCCCTATCATCCGCTTAAGTTTTGAATGTTTTCCACTTACACCAAGTACCACGAGATCAAATCCCTCCTTCTCAACTGCTTCTATTATGTAGCTCTGAGGTTCTTTATCGTATATCATTCTAGTTTCGACAGTTCCATTACCTTCTTTGAACATTTCTTCAACTTTTTTTAAGACTTCTTTTCCTGCATTTACAAAGTCTTGATGTATCGTGTACGTAATACCCGCACTATCATTAGGAATAAAACTTGGATTAACTTCGCTTAGTTTATGCACGACTGAATGAAAAACAACTACTTCAGCATTATTTGGTTTTTGATATTCTAAAGCTTTCTTAGCAGCACGGATTGCATCTTCCGATTCATCAACACCAACAAGTATTTTTTTATAAATCGTATTCCACCTCAAATTTTAATTATATTTACTTAAATCTGTGGAAAACACGTGCTTTAAATATATTTATTATAGAATATTAAATCATTTCGAAGATAGCAGATAAAATGAAACTAATAAGGTCTGTAAATTAATGGATTCTAATTTCTAATTGATATTGACTTAATGATAAATAGAAAAAGAGAATAAAAAAATAATACTTTCTTAAAATTCATAACCGCATTTCTTGCAAACATTCTTCTTGGCATACATCGGGATATGTCCGACGTAGCTCAAGACTTTACCCTTATCTTCAACTACTTTTAAATCTCCGCCCACAGCACCGCACATCGGACAAGTAATACGTTCATCACTGGCAAACCCACCAGCACCGATATCAGGAGGTTTTAACTCACCGAGTTCAGTTTCAATTTCTTCAATGTGATGGGTTTGTGCTTCAATTAAGGTTTCCTTTTCTCCGACTTGGCCAGATAACTCTTGAATCTTCGTATCTTTCTCCATAAGAAGTGCATTCAGTTCACTAAGTTGAGATGTTAGGTTAGTGTTTTCATTCTGTGCCGCAGAAATCTTCGTATTTAATTCTTCAATTTCTGACATCATCGAATCGATTTTTACCTGGTTATCAGAACCAGCACTTTCCACTTGTTTCAATTGTTCTTCCAATTCTGAACATTTAGCATTAGCAGCATCTAAATCAGCTGAAAGTGAGGACTTTTTTTCTAGTTCGGCATCCTTTTCTGAGATTTTAGTATTTGCTGCTTCAAGTTCTGTTTTTAAAGCCGTCATCTCCGTATTTAGACTTTCAATTGTTTGAGTTTTAGTATCTACCTCTGTTTTTGCTGTTTCTAGTGCGCTTGCAGTTTCGTTAAGCTGAGATTTTGTAGCATCAAGAGTAGTTTTTGTATCATTCAATTGATCGGTTAATGTCCCAAGGTTTGTGGCTGTTGCAGATAAATCTTGCTTAGTTTCCGTAAGTTCGTTCTTGGTTTCGCTGAGCTGCCTTTCCAAATCATTTACTTTGGCCCGTAAATCTAATAAGAATCTCCCCTCCACTTTTTGGGGTTTATCAGGTTTTTCTTCTGCTTTTTGCCAATCAATACTCATGGCGATTCACTTTTTTTTCTTTTTGGGATTTTTATGTATAAATTTTTAATATTATTATTATAATAAAGGAATTATTTTTTAATTCTTTTTTTTATGATAATTTAAATATATAAAATGAATTTGGATTTTTTTTGATGGGTCCTAAAATCCTCAACACATTCGACTCCGACTTTTTCAATTGTGTAAAATATATTTACTTCTCCATAATAATAATATAATAATCATTTACATATTCATCAACTAGGTGGATTATGGGAGAGATCAACGAAAAAGAAGAATTTGATTATATCTCAACTTCAGGAGTATTTAAAACGCCATTCACGCTCATCATACTTTTACAATTTATCGTAGGAACGGGTATCATTATTTTGGTTAACATTTGGTACTGGAATAATCTATATTTCATTTTTACAGGTTCATATATATTTCCCGGGGGGATCCTGAATGACATTTGGAGTAAAGTCCTTCTGATCTTGCTCCTCCCGTTAAATATCTATGCAAATATCTTCCTTTTCGCATTTTCAATTATTTTATTCTCAACTTTAATTTTTCGGATATTAAACAAAATTTCTCCTCCTTCTGAAGGCATATTTATGCGAGGCAGCAAGGAATGGAACTATGCTCACAAACGGTTTTGGACAGCATATTTTCCGATTTGGTTAGCCAGAGCCTTACCGTTACCCTGGTCCGATATTTTTATTTATCGTTTCTTCGGAGTACGCATTGGAAAGAACGTTGTAATGTATGAAGGTTATGTTGATCCGCTACTAGTAGAGATTGGTGACTACACGATGACCTCCTTGAACATTTGTATATTTTCACATTTAATTTATCAAGATCACATTATCATTCATAAAGTAAAAATCGGAGAAGCATGTGTTGTAGGACCACAAACAGTCCTAAGTCCCGGGACGGTGATGCAAGATAGAGCTGTTTTAGGCGCAAATAGTTACACCAGTATCGGACAAGAGTTAGAAGGAGACCTTATTCATGTTGGGATTCCCGTCAAATTGAAATTACCGATTCAATCTGTTGAAGATTCAAGAGATAAAGCCGAAACCATTAAAGGTGAAAATAATGCAGATCTAAAAAAGAACGAGGAGGAGAATTAAATGTTTCAACCCGCTAGCTTAAAGGGAGCGTCTCCAAGCCCGATTGATGAAAGATTAAGAAAGAAATTTTTTATATTTTACATCTTGGTTATAGTGCTCAGTTTATTGCCTGTAGTTTTATTTCTACTTTTTTATATATTACTTTTTTGGAAACCCGAATTTTTCTGGTTATTCTTCTTACTTCTACCTGTGAGTTTAATTTTATCGATTTATGTTATTCAAATCAGTGCTCTCATAATTTCAGCTTTATTTTTATCCATAATAAAGCTAATACATCCTCCTAAGGAAGGCATTTTTAGGCGAAATTTGAAAGATAAAGATTATGTATATTGGAATCTAAGAAACACCATTAAAAAATGGCCTTTATGGATCACGGCAACAAATCCCTTCCCATGGTTAAAAAATCGGTTTTCTTTGAGATTTTACGGAGTTAAAATAGGAAAGAAAGTAATGTGCGATAATTGTTGGATTTCTTCAGAATTTGTAGATATCGCTAATAATGTGATAATAGGCATGAATAGCAGTCTAATTAGTTTTGGTATAGAACAGGATAAATTCATCATTAAAAGGATCACCGTAGAAGATAACGTATTAATCGGAGCAAAATGTGTGCTTCTACCTGGTACTAAAATACATAGGGGTGCTAAATTAGCAGCTCATTCCTATACGAGCTATGATTCGATTTTGGAAGAGGGGAAAGTATATCTTGGGCATCCGGCAAAACTAAGAAAAAAATCTTGAAATAAGAACCACGAGAACGGGGAAAATCATTCTTATAAAGAATAAAACAAAAGTATTATGATTGAGTCCAATAAATATTATATATCAAAAGAATAATATCGAAAGATCTTCATGGCTTTACACGAATCTCTTATCCTCAAGGAATATAATCTCATTTTAATACGATATTCTGAGATTTGGCTAAAATCACAAAGAGTAAAAATTCGAATGCTTAAGACGCTAATGAATAATATCAAAAGAATGTTAAAACGCTCGGATATCCCCTTTCATAAATATCAATTAAGCAAGGATTCATCAAGGATCTTCTTTTTCTTTAATAATAAGGATATAAAGAATGCAATAGAGGTTCTAAAAAACGTAACCGGGATCTTCTCATTAAGTCCTGCACTTAGAACCTCGAGTAATCTAAAAAATATCGCACAACGAACCGTAGAAGTCTCCAGTGAAGTGTTGAAAGAAGGGGATAGTTTTGCATTAAGAATTAAAAGATCGGGAAACCATGAATACACTTCCATTGAAGCCGCTAAGTTTGTTGGCAAGGAAGTACTAGACGGTTTGCCTGATCTTAATTTAAGGGTAAATCTTACCAATCCTAAAAAAGAAATTTATATAGAAATCCGCGATGATTTTTCCTATATTTTTACTCAAGTAGTCAGGAATAATTGGGGAGGACTTCCTATAGAGTCCCAAAAAAAAATACTAGTAATGGATGTGGGTCGACTGAATGATATTTTTGCTGCCTTAATGCTATTACGTAGGGGAGCAGAAATCCATCCTGTATTATTTGACTTGACAAATAATGAAGAAAATATTAATTCATGGTTGAATAATTGGAAAAAAATATTCTCTTTTATTCCTTACAAAACCTTCCGATTAAGAATAATAGATTATGTTCCGATAATGAACATGATCTGTTCCGAAGAATATGATAAGAAGAATATTTGCAGTCTTTGCAGGTTTTTTAGATTCAATATTCTTTCAAAGATGCTAGGATCTGCTTCAGATTCAATATTACTTAAAATTAGAGCAATATCGGATGGAACAACTCTCGTTACTTCAACACTTTGTAATGATCGAGTGGATTTAAAATCCATCTTATATAGTAAAATATTCACTGATCATCCTGTTTTTACTCCATTAATCGGATTTAATCTGGAAGAAATCGAAGAGTTCAAAAGCAAAATATCTTCTGATTTTGGGAGTTTTGAATACTGTTCTTATTATAAAGAGAGCCAGGAATTTAAAGAAATAAAGGATGATTTTCTTACTAAATCCTCAAACATTAGAAAGTTAATAAAATCAGCTCTTGATAATGTAAGAGTGATAGACGTTAGGTAAACCTGAAATATTCCGAATTATCATTAATTAGAAATAAACTTAAAAGGGAGATTTGCTTTAAAAACTTGAAATATAACAATACACAGTCTCAGCTTACCAAATAGTAATACAGAAAAAGGAGAAAGGAATATGGCAACCGTAGAATTGAATCTACTCAATATTTTTGCACTCAAAATTAAAAAAAATACGATTGAATATTCGGGTGACACTGTTGGAGATATAATCTCTCAGTTTCTTCAAGATCACGGAGATAAATTGGATGATAGCATATTATCTAAGAATCGGAAGAAGTTAAGTTCTCAGATGGTGGTTCTGCTCAATGGGCGTAATATAACATATCTACAAAATTATAAAACAAAACTCCAAGATGGAGATAAACTCTATTTATCGTTTCCAATTTCAGGTGGCTAAAGCATAATTTCTATTAGCTAAATGAAATACTGTTTCTTATTAACTCGTCTTTATAGGGAAATGTAAGTATTTATTTGCATCTACTGCAATAAATTATTTGGAGAAAAATTTAGAGAATATTAAGAAATTAGGAATGGTGAAGAGCAACGCCGAGGAAATTAGCCTTTATGGGGCTTGATAATGCAGGAAAAACCTCAATAATTACTGCAATAACTAAAAAGTTCGGTTTTGAGGATGAAGTTATTAATCTATTGCCCACAAGAAAAGTAGCTAGGGATGCATTTAAGTTTCTTGGTATAGAGTTTATTCGAATGGATTTTGGCGGACAAAAGCAATATCGTGAAGAATATTTGAAGCAACCTACAAAATACCTTAGTGGCACTGATTTAATCTATTATGTTATCGATGCCCAAGATAGTGAACGATTCGTGGAAACGATTGATTACCTGGATCAAATTCTATTATTTTTTAAAGAAGAACAAGAATATCCCCCATTAGCTATACTATTTCATAAATTAGATCCTCAAATTGCTAAGGATAGGGATATAAATCGCAAGATCTTAACATTAAAACAAGCATTAACAAGGTATAATCATGATTTTGATATATTCTTTTTTGAGACCACGATTTATGATATAAAGTCGGTAATGGATGCGTTTTCCAGTGGATTATCATTACTCTTCGAAAAATTAGAAATGGTTTCCAAACTGTTTGCGGAAATAAGCAAAAACTATAATTCAATCATGATTGCTTTGTTCGATGCAAAAGGCATAACCATCGGAGAATATTTTAGGCCACACCTGCATTTAAAAGAAAAAATACGGATATATGAAAAATATATTGAAGTACAAAAAAGAGTGGTTGCGGAGAACAGGAATTTATATGAATTTTCTGATTCATTTGATGATGGAGAACGATACTCGGGCGTGGTGGAGGTTTTGAAATTTAGTAAATTAGACTTCTACTTGTTATTTATCATTGAAGAAGAGAAGGATAATTTAGAGGAAACAGTGAAGGTATTAGATAGATTTGAAGCGGCGAAGTCACAAATGGAAAATCTCATATTGCAAGTAATACAGTAAAAATCATTATCTTAATTGTTTCTATTTTCTTTAATGAACTTGTTCAGTTCATCTAATGTAGGAGCAACCTGCTTTGAGATTTTATATGAAGCAGAAAAGGTTGCAAATTTAACACACTCTTTTAATAGAGATTTTAGTTTTTCAATATTTTTCTTTTCAAGCTTCTCGAATAAATCCTGTTTATTTTCAACGAGATCATGAATTTTTAGCAGGAATCCGGCCGCGTAGCAATCTCCTGCGCCTGTGCGATCCAACACTCCTTCCAATTTTAGCGCGGGGAATGAAAAATTGAAATTATCTGTAAATAGGTGTGATCCTTCTCTACCTGCGGTATAGACCCGGATTGATGCAAAATTTTTATATTTGTTATCGATCTCTTCTATAGATTGGCTTTCACCTAAGATATCTTGAGCATCTTTGAGGTTAATAAAAAGAATATCGAATTTCCTCCTTATTATATCCATTAAATCGCTATACAATTGCACTTTTTGTCGCTCTACGGTAAATGCGGTTATTAAATCTAAATCTTGGCATTTTTCAAGAATTTCTATAAATTTCCCTGCGATCGGGGTTGAAAATGCAATTTTATACTCATGAAATGAATCATAATTAATGGATGTAGAATCAATTTCCATTTTTTTTTTTAAATTGGACGAAATTAGTATCTTTGTGGTAAAATCAGACTTGATAATAGTGCTTACAGGAGTAATCTCATCCAAAAAAATAATATCATCGGTATTAATACCCAATTCTTCAAGTTCGGCTAACATCCATTTCACATCTTTCCCGACAGGTGATATCAATTTTACAGGAATTCCCAACTTAGTCAAATACTCCGCGGAATTGTTTCCATTTCCCCCTCTTTTAATAGCTGCGCGTCCTAAATTTTTTTTAGGTGTTTTTGAAATGGCTTTCTTTACCAGGTTTTCAATAATGCGTGAGTTTAAATCATCGGGATTATATTTAATAAAATCATTTAACGTCTGAGCAATTTTTTGGGTTAAAGTATCGAATATTTCTGTCTCATAGAGTAAATCTTGATGCAATTCACCAATGACTATGAGACCATTCACCATCCTAGAAGAA
>WOR8_10008364_pt1 | contig 11284 bp, 9 predicted proteins | sample DeeMarSeWOR38_10_FD_19890 | JGI IMG/M metagenome (IMG submission 19890)
CCACGATTTCGATATCCTGGGTGGCGATCTCATCTTTTAGGCTGGTTGCGATGGTCTTTTTGGTGTCATCCAGCAGACGAATGACTTTATCCTGAAGCTTGATTACGGATTTCTTTTTTTTAAGATCGTTGTTAAGCCGCTCGACGTTTTGCGAAAGCTGCAAATTGATATTCTTAAGGTAGGTGTTCTTTGCTTTCAGGTCAGCCAGGTTTCCGCTACAATCCTTTTGGGCCTGGGCGAGTTGAACCAGTTGGGCATCAAGACTTTTAATCTTCTCCTGGGCCTCGTAAAGCTCAACTCGGATATGCCTTAGTTCCGTATTCAGCAAAACGTTTTGATCCTGCAACTGCGGATCGGATACGCAGGCCGCCAGCAGGAGTATAACTAAACTAAACGCTGTAATGAAACGCCTGTCGCCCATGGGTGATTCCCGTTTTAGTATTAAGTGTTTCGTATTTAGTGTTTTGTGTTTCGTGTAACATAATTAGAGTGATATCATCTTGTTAGGATTCTAAACACTAAACACCAGACACCAAATACTCTCGTAAAAAAAATCGTTTTTTTGATTTTTTTTATGAGACCATCAACCCTTATTTATATCAAAATTTTCGCGATTTTCATAATTTAATTTTCACGGTTTTACATCGGGGCATTGAAAAATTGCGCATAGCCGGTAAGCTCAACGTAGCCCGCCCCTTTTACCGGTCGTTTTCCGACCGAACCGTTTATTGAAATGCTGCCCTCCCAATACGTCACCCCGGTGGTTGCCTGGGTCTGCATTTCCTGATCCGATATGTTGGCCTTTGCGGTTAATTGAATCGCCAGTGGCAAAACGGTGAGTCGCCAGTGCGCCGGATACACGGCCTGGGAACGGGGGCTTTTCCAGGAGTTCAGAACATCTACCTTGAAATCGTTTATTGTCAAATGTCGCGGTTTCCCGGAAACATCAATATAAGTGCCGCAGGATGCCTGGCTGAAGCCCCCTTCCTCATTTCGCAACAGAAAAAGCATAATCTCGGTTTGATCAGAAAGCTGCAGGCTGAACCAATCCCACCCGATGATTCCCGGCTCCAGGGGTGCCGTACTGAATTCGTGATCCATCCAGCTTAAACCTTGAACCGCAATCGTTTTTGCGCCAAAGGTCAACACCCCCTCTGTTTTCAGTCGCGGAAACGAATAATAACAGCTGGCACGTTCAGGGGATGAACCTTTGCGGCTGTAACCGGCATCACCGTGTAAAACAGGCGGCTTAATAGGTTTCAGCGTCAGCTCATAGGAAAAATCATCGGTTACGGTTTTGAGCAAATGGCGATCAGTTCCAATCTTAGCCGACCAGTTTTTGATAAAAACCATGGTATCCTTCGCTTCTTGGGATACCCCTGCCATTCCCAAAGTTCCGCGGGCCATCAATTCGGATTGCAGATGGCTTTTCTTAAAAATATCTGTAACGGCGGCGTGCCCGAGATAAATTTGCCGGGCCCGCCAGGCGGAAGAGGGGTGTGGCCGGCGCTTCTCATCAGCGGGGGCATTTATCTGACTTCGGAAAAACGTCAGCTGGAAACCGTAACGATTCCCGGTTTCAGCTTCAAGATTGCCGGTATAGTACCACCACTCGGTACGATAACCCGAATGGGATCCGTGATCTTTTGGAAAAACCAGATTGCAGGGCCCGGTCACCGATAAAAAACCATCCTGATCCTCTGCACTCACTTTATGACCGGCAATCGGGTATATCAGAAGTAGACCCAGAATCACCAAAGCAGCCTTTTTAAATAATTGTTTCATTCTTATGCTTATTATCTAACATTTGAAGTTTCACCGCCCGAGCTTGCATCCCGCTCCGCGGGGATTCGCTCGAGGCGCCGAGAGCGCAGAGATAGAAAGATTTTTTTTCTTTAAAGCTAGAAAAACCTCTGCGAACTCTGCGTCTCTGCGGTGAAAAATATCATCTTTCCCTCAAAAGCGTCGCCGGCGGCTGACGGAAAACCATCTTCACGGCCGGTAGCGCTGCGGCCAGGGCCGTTATAACAATCAATGGAATCGACAGGCCCAATGAGCCCCAATCAACACCGTATAAAAAAGTCCAGCCGAACGATTGGCGATTAATCACGTAGACCAGCAGATAAGACAAAATAAAACCGCAGACAACCCCGGCCAATTCACCGATGACCACCATAAAACCGGCCTCCCAGAATATCATCGTTCGAATCTGCCGAAAACTCGCGCCGACCGCAAACAGGGTGTTTAACTGCTGAGACCGCTCCAGCACCATGACCGTTAAGGTTGTGGCAATCCCCAGGGCCGCAATCACCAGGGCAATCAGCAGTAAAACCGTTGTCACCGCAAATGTTTCGTCAAAAATTCGCAAAACAGCGCCGCGCAGTCCCTTGCCGCTGAACATATCGACTTTGTCTCCCATGCGGTCAATAATTTCATTGCGGAGTTTTGCGACCGCCAGATCCAAATCCTGGGAGCGGTCTTTGAAAAAAAAACGCAATCCACCCCAGTAAGTTTGATGATACTGGGCGTTAAAATGCGGCATGGAGTAAAAAACCACGCCGCCTTGCGTCCGATAATCACGAACAATTCCTAAAATTGGCAGTTCAACATAGGATCCCTCGATTTGAGCTTCGAAAACATCGCCGACGGTTAATCCGGTCCGATTTGAGAATACCTCTGAAACAATAACGCCCTTACCGCCTTTAAGCATGGGACGGATTTTATGAGGGTCTCCCTTCAGCCAGAAAAAGGACGCGTATTGCATAAATCCCTGGATGTCCAGTAGCTCAAACTCATAGGGAAATTTTCCATAGTTCAAAAAAAACCGCCGGTTGGGTAAAATATCCACTTCGGATTTATAATCCTGCAGATTGTCAATAACCTGCTGCGGAATGGCGTAGCGAAAGCGATTTATTTCTCCCATTTTGGAGGTTAAGAATAAATCCCCTTTGATGGTCTCGTAAGTCCAGTATTCGACTGTCTGGCGAAAGCTGTAAATCATAATCACCAGAGCTGTAAATAGTGCCACAGCGGTAATCAGGGCGCCGACCGAGACCGCCGTGCGCGTCCCACTGTCTCGAACATAGCGGCTGGCGAGGTAAGCCGGTATGCCAGCGCGCCGCAATAGCAGGGATGAAAAACGACGGCTGATTCTTTGAAGGGCCCACGGTGCCAGCAGCGAAAAACCGGCAAAGAGCAGTAAAATAGCCAAATAGCCGGGCAACGGCATCCCCAGAACTGCCGGAAGCCGGGATAAAGGCAACACCAACAGAATACAGATAAGTCCTCCAAGAGCAAGCTGCCCGGGTGATTTTCGGGACCGCATACCCAGCTGAGAAATCTCCAGTGCTTCTTTAGGGGAAACCTGCATTGCCTCCCGCGCGGGTTGATAGGCCGCTAAAATTGAGATGCCGACGGTGACCGCAAAACTGAAACTAATTTCAAATACACTCAGCGAAAGCTCATCCACCCGCACGCGTACAAAAAGGGTGGAGATGGTTTGACTCACACCGTGCAGCAAATATTTAATCAAGAAATTGCCAAGAGGGATGGCCGCCAGCCAGCCGGTGATCCCCAGAAAAGCGCCCTCAGCCAAAAAAATGAAAAAGATATGGTAGGCAGAAGCACCGGTTGACCGTAAAATCGCCAATTCATGACGGCGGGAAGCCGCATTCAGGGCTACCAGGCTGTAAACCAGAAACATCCCCACAAACAAAGACGCAAAGCTCAAGATGGAAAGATTGAGTTGGTAAGCCCTGATCATCATCTGTCCGCTTTCGCGCGCGGCGGTGGGCAGATTCAGCTGAATACTTTCAGGCAGCATTTGACGAATATCAGCCAGATCCTGTGCAGTGGCAAAGGGTTTCAACTTTAAATCGATTCGATCCACCTTACCAAAAAGTCCGGTGAATTCCTGGAAGGTTGCAATATCCGTAAGCGCGATTTGGCCCCCTTCAGCCAGCGCCAGGCCTTCCGGTTCCAGTTTCCCGAGGATTTTAAAATTTGACCTTTGGTGGACATGCTCGAGCAGCAATCGATCCCCCGGCTCCCGATTGAGCAGGCGCATCAATGGCTCGCTTAAAATTATCGTGCCGGGTTCCTTTAACAGATCAAACCATACAACGGCTTTTGGGTCCGTTGTCGGGGCAATCCGCCAGTTGCGCAAGGGACGATCCAGGATAGGATCAAACCCGATAAGAAGAAAAGGTTCTGAGCCGGCCTGGGCAATGCGGGTATAAGTGGACAAAACCGGGGATACATTTTTTATTGCCCGATGATTCCACAGATGGGTGATCAGATTTTCCGGCACATGCCCACCGGGCCGGGTTATGATATAATCGGCCTGACCGGCAATTAGATCCATGCTTTTGGCAAATGAATCCAGGGAGGCATTAACCGAAAGACGCACGCTGCTAAAAACGGCCGCACCCAGAGCAATCCCCAAGAGCACTGTTGCAACCCGCCCCTTGTGTTTGCGCATATCCCGCAGGCTAAACCAGATAAAGAGGCGCAAGAAGAAAAAATTTCTCATGGGGGGTCCGTAATCATACCGTCTCTTAGGCCAATCTTGACCGTGGCCATTTCATCAGCAAGGGTGCTGTGGGTCGCAATCAAAACGGTGCGATTCCATTTTCGGTTCAGCTCGGCCAGCAGCTCAATAACGATTTGTCCATTGCGGCTGTCAAGGTTTCCGGTGGGCTCATCGGCTAAAATAATGGCCGGATCATTGATGAGGGCTCTGGCAATGGCCGTGCGTTGCATCTCCCCGCCGGAAAGTTGTGCCGGCAGGTGATTTAAACGCGCATCAAGCCCTAACCATTCAAGAAGCGCCATGGCTCTGGGTCGACTTTCAGCAATCGATTTGCCGGCCAGGAGCGCCGGCAGACAAATGTTTTCAAGGGCAGTTAAGGTCGGCAGCAAATTAAAAGACTGAAAAATCATGCCGACAACCTGCCGGCGAAAGTGGGTCAATTGGCTATCGGATGTCTTGTTCAAGTCATGGCGGGCGACCATCAGTTCACCCCGGGAGGGCCGATCCAGGCCTGCCAGCAATGAAAGCAGGGTACTTTTCCCGGAACCGCTGTTGCCCTTGAGCACCACCAGTTCACCCCCTGCAATTTCAAGATTAACCTGGCTGATTCCGATGACCTCGCTGTCACCCAGTCGGTAGACGCGAGTTAATCCTTTAGCTGAAATTACGGGTTGGGATTTTTCAACGTTCATGGCACTTTGGATAGATAATTGTTAATGGCTATTCGTTATTAGCGTCTGATGATCCTCTCGCTAATGAATTCGACAAATTATCATCTTTTAAACTGGGATCGAGGATATCGATCCATTAACCAATAACCAATAACCGGCAGTTATTTGGCCAGAAAACCTTTCTCAACCGCATCATCAATGAGGCCGGCGACATAATCCCATAGGAGCTGGGAGCCGTCATCGACCGGCTGCATCCTCGCAATCACCTGGCTTTTCTGGATGCCGTGCTTTTGCCAGGTGTGCCCGCGGGTAAAATAATTGTGCAAAAACGGCTGCAGCCGATCCAGGGCATTGGCAAATTTTGATTCAGGTGTATCTTTATCCTCGTATTCATCCCATAACGCCCGAAAGGCAGCGGCCTGATCCGGCGGTAAGATGTTGAAAATTCGATCAGCGGCTTTGGTTTCACGCATTTTTTGATCCCGATCGCCAATTTCATCGTAGCAGTAGGTATCGTCGGCATCGATTTCGACCAGATCATGCGCCAAAAGCATTTTTATCACCTGCAAAAGATCCAGATTATCTTCATCAGCATACTCGGATAAAACCAGAAGGATTAAGGCAATATGCCAGGAGTGCTCGGCGGAATTTTCCTGACGGGAGACATCCAACAATGTGGTTCTGCGGGAAATTTTTTTGAGCTTGTCCGCTTCCATAATAAATTCAATTTGCCGTTTGAAGCGCTCACCTTTTACGGACTGGATTTTGCGCTCCTGACGATCAGCGCCGGTTTTACCTTCACCTTCTGCTTTCAGCATAAGCCGTCTCCTCAATCGGGATTATCGTAGAAAAGGAATTCTGTCATTTTTATATGGTTCACCGCAGAGACGCAGAGCTCGCAGAGGTTTTTTATAAAGAAAATTTTTCTCTGCGCGCTCTGCGTCTCTGCGGTGAGCTATAGCTTTAGCAATTTAAGCCCTTAAACCTGATCTGAGGTTTTGAAACCACTTCTAATCATTTGCAGGTTTGTGCGCCTGCCCTGCTTTGTTTTTCAAGAGCATCCACCTTTCTAACGTAAGCCTGAATATCACATTTGCGCTCCAATCCGGAGGCGGCCATGTAACGGACCTTGCCGAAAATGGGCCGCTCGAACCAGGCCCGGTCGTGAACCCCAAAGACCCAGGCTACACCGGTGTATGAGTTGGCGTCGCGGCCGTCGAGAAAATATTTATTGTTGAGGGCCAGGGTGGTTTTAAAGGCCTGTTCGGGTGACCTTGACCATTCCAGTATTTTTTTCCCCCAGTACATGCGCATGTAATTGTGCATGAACCCCGTTATCCTCATCTCCCGCATGGCCGCATTCCAATATTCATCGTGGGTTTTAGCATTCGACAGCTGCCGACGGGTGTAGTGATATTCACGCCGATCCCTTTTATGTTCGGCCAGCGTGTTTTGCGCCCAGGCCGGCAAACAGGTATACGCATCATAGTCCGGGGTATAGTAAACAAAATTCATCGCCAGCTCGCGCCGTACAATCAATTCCTCCAGATATGCCTCGCGGGCTTCTTTGAAACGCTTATCCGTTTTCAAAATCTGCAAGGCCAGATATAGCGGCGAAATTTGACCGAAGTGCAAATACTTGCTCATATGGGAGACATCATCGGTCTGAGGCTGGTTGCGGTTTGCGACATATTGCTCAAATCGGTGGAGCAAAAATTGATTAAATATTTTTTTGGCCCTGGATGTGCCGCCCTTGAAGAATTCTGATACCGGCGGGACACCTTTATCAAGAGACAGTTTCTTTGAAACGGCTGTTATGTTGCTTAAATCGAGTCCTTTGATCTGTGTTTCCAAAGAAGGTTTCTTTATTTTGGTCGGCTTAAATTCAACGATATAATTTTTGAGATTCTTATGAATTTTGGGACGTATTGTGCGGGCCGCATACTCGGCTTTGCTGGAGACCACTTCAAGCGGCACCACTACATCGCTTTCGATCTGAACCACCCGGCAGCCGGCGTTTCGGGCGACTTTGTTGCGCCACTGTCTTTGATGCCGGAGGTAACCGCGATCGCACACGATCAGGGAAGCCCTTCGGCCGGCTGAAAGTGCGACATCAGCGGGATTGCCTTTTTGAACGACCATTTTGATGCCGCGCTTGGCAAGAGCAGCCTGGGTTTCCTGAAGCCCCTCCAGCATGAAGGTGTAGTGGCGCAAATTGGCTTCTGGGTAGTCGTCCATTAGCCCGAAAAGAACGACAACGCCCTGTCCCATTTTATTGGCCTGTTGAACCGCATATTCCAGGGCATGGTTGTATTCGCCCCGCTGGGACTGCTGCATCCAATAGAGCACATAGGCACCCTGGCGGAGATTAAGGTCGTTTAGGATTTGAATACGTGAGTTGTGAATGTCTTTAAGATTCATAGGGTCGGCATTGATTGCCCCGGGATTGTTTAGAAGTGGTTTGAAAATCACATCTACTTTTTTGATGCCGCATCGAGTTTCTTTTGCAGTTTCAACCAGTCGTTAAGCTCCAGCAGCGTTTTCGATAGATGATAGCGGCCGTCGGCAAATACGCCGTAATCGCCCCCGCCGCCCATGGCTGATGCAAAACGGATTGTATTGGCGTAAAACAACCAGCTTTCGCTCCACTTTCTTTCGATAGCTTCATTGTAAGGGCTGTCCTTTGGGTCGGCAAAGCCGTCCTGCCAGATACTTTCCATGATCCGGGTAGCAGCCAGCGTATTGGCATTGGTCTCTGTAATGGTGTTTTCAAAGCGTTTCCAGTGGCCGTTGACCCAGGAAGCATCATGGCAATTCAAACAGGCGGCCTGCATCGCCTGCCTGCGGGTGTTCTGTTCTTTTTCATCGATCAAAAATTTTGTGGCCAAGCCGCCCGCAAAATCGGTCGGCAGCGGCAATCCATCTTTGTTGCGGATAATGCTGGTATTCGGCTCGGCAGGATGCGGATGAGCATAGAGCAACCCCAGTATGCGCCACGGCAGTCGATTATTAATCTGATGGGTCCTTTCAACCACAACCTCCTCATCGGCGTTGGCCAGCAAGCTGACATGACAGGTAGCGCAGGTGGGGGCCGTAAAATCTTTACCGATCGTCCACGGCACGGCTTTAAAATCCCAGGAGGAATGCTGAGTCGCAAAGATATTGCCGTGTTTGCTGGCGGCATAGACTTTGAAGGCGGGCACATCGGGACCCACATGGCACTCTTTGCAGGTGTATGGCTTACGGGCCATTTCGATCGAAAAAGCATGACGGGTATGGCAGGCCGAACAGGCGCCCATACTGCCGTCCAGATTAATGCGACCGACGCCCTGATTGGGCCAGCCTTTGATGATCGGAAATTCCAACTCACCGGCGGCTTCGGTATCCCGGGTTTCATACCCGCTGAGCTCGAGTTTTGTGCCGTGGCAGTAATAGCAGGCTTCGGCCTTGGTGGCATCATTGGCCGGCGCTATTTTTAATTCTCCATTCTGGTATTTTGCTGATGCCAAAATGCTATGCTCATACTTTTGATGGAGTTTATTATCGGCTAGATTGCCATAGGCATGGGCCATGATATTTTTGGAATATTGCTGTCTTTCGGTCGCATGACACGTTTGGCAGTCATCGGGGCTGACCACCACATGAATGTTATAGCCGTTGTGATCAAATGTATCCGTATGCGCTTTGGCCCGCAGGGTGTGGCATTCGGCACAACCGACAACGACGTTCTGCAAACCTTCAGGAACCGATTTGCTGGAAACTTTGCGGGCAACGCCTTCCACCGCCATGGCCTTTTGAGGGGTGACCACCGCGTGACGGCTTTTTTGCCAGTCATTGACAATACCCGGATGAATTGAAGTATGGCAATCGACACATTCAGCCGTTTGCTCACTGATCGCAACCTCCTCCGCCAGCGTGGTTCCCGCAGCAAAAAAACCAACCAAAATCAAAATTATCATGGTTCCAGTTTTCATATTCAGCTCCCCTAAATTGCGTTAGAATCGTGATTCCTTTTTTAGCGTATTGGTCCCGATCGCACAATAAAAATTATGCAAACAGAGAAGTTAACAATCCGGGGGGATGGAATAAAATCAATTGCGGATTGGAATATCAGATATGCAGATCCTCTTTTTCCAGTTCTTTGACCCGCTTGCGCGCCCAGCGCAGCATCTGATCCGTTTGATCCGTTTTGGTTTTAAACGTGATCAGACGCGGCTTTTCCGGATCGCCGAAGCCGGCTTCAACCTCGGGGCATACCGGAACATAATCCACAAATTGGCCTAGCGTGCGGGTTGAATAGCGATCCATTTTGTGACCGCTGTTCCAGCGTACTGCATTGCCCAGCAGACAGGAGCTTATGCCCAACCGAACCCGCTCTTCCATAAAGCACCTCCGTTTATTTCAGCTCATGATATTCCGGTGAAAGGTTATTCTATGGGATTTATTTTCCGGCACCGACAAGGGGCAGCTCTTTGTCCAGTTTGAAAAACACCAAAAATTTTGCCTCCTCTTTATCGCTAGAATACTGCCGGCGGCGCAAAGAATGTAAAAGCTCACTATCCTGCTCTTCACGCACTTTGGTCAGGAATAACCGCTTCCCTTTATAGCCGGGTCCATCCTCGATAAAAAGAAAGGTGGCATGATCGTTGGACTGAAGGTTGTGGTGGGTTAGGCGATCGCGCATGATGAATGCCAGGGTTCCATCTTCCATAAAGTGGGGTCTGGCATAAATCGCTGCACCGACCTTACCGTCACTGTCCGCTGTGGCCATCACGCCCACACCTTTTGTACTTTCGAAATAGTCTTTAAGTTCCATTGTGGTCTCCTTATGTAAAAACCTATATCATTTAGCTTAAAACCGCTATCGACTTTATCCAAAAAAGTACTTTTCGAAAACGAATATATAAGACTATAATGCATTTAACCGGAAAGAAAAGGCTCAAAACGTGGAGGGATCAATGGAGATCGTGAAGAACCTATGGCAGGTGGGCGGCGGTGATTTAACCGCAGCTGAAGATGCGGCGATTTATCTGGTAGGATCCGGTGAACAGGCCGCTTTGATCGATGCAGGCTGCGGGAACGGTCATGAGCGGCTGGTTGAAAACATTTCTTCAGTTTTAGCGGTAGACATTACGATAACCGACCTATTTCTCACCCACTGCCATTATGATCATGTCGGCGGCGCGGCGGCACTAAAAGAGCAATACCGCTGCAAAATTGTTGCTCACCAATTGGATGCTGCCTTCCTTGAAACCGGGGACAGTAGTGTGACAGCCGCTTCCTGGTACGGGGCAAAAATGCAGCCTCTAACCATTGATCACAAAATATCAGGTCACAAAGAAAGTTTTAAAGTCGGCAAGTTGGAGGTGGTAGCATACCATTGCCCGGGGCATTCTCCCGGTTCGCTGATCTATTTGGTAACACTTGAAAATCAAAAAATATTATTCGGTCAGGATGTGCATGGCCCCCTTGATCCATCTCTTTTGTCAAACCGCGAAGATTATATCCGCAGCTTAAAGTTTATGATGGGGCTTCAGGCCGACATCCTGTGCGAGGGGCACTTTGGTATTTACAGAGGCAGCGACAATATTAACAAATTTATCCAATCATTTTTGTAACCATGAGAGGCCGATTCGTCAAGTATACACCGGCAGACACCAGCAGGGTCCCGATCAACAGGGAAAGGGTCAGCGGTTCTCTTAAGATCAGAAAGGCCAGCAGGATGGCACTGATGGGCACAAAGTTGATGAACAGTCCGGCCCTGGTAGGCCCGATCTGATTGATACCTTCATAGAACCAGACAAATCCGAGCACCGTGCCGAAAAAACCAAGGTAGAAAATATTCCACCAATCGGAAATCGAATAATAGATACAGTCAGCCAATCCCTCTTTTAAGGCCGGCGCAAAGAGTAAAATGGTGCCGGTAAGCGCACTGTAGGTTACAGATGCTAAGGGCGAAAGATCGGCCATAACCGCTTTTCCAACCAAAGAAAAAATAACCCAGCTGAGCACACACAGAAATAGATAGAATTCACCCGGCCCCAGATTACCCTGTAGGATTTCAAATAGATTGCCTCTCGAT
>WOR8_10006618_pt1 | contig 11281 bp, 10 predicted proteins | sample DeeMarSeWOR38_10_FD_19890 | JGI IMG/M metagenome (IMG submission 19890)
CGGCTTGGCCACAGTAGAGCTACACAATCAATTCATAAATACCAGGTAACTGACGGTGGGCTTCATTGCAATCTAAGCCATAGCCTATTACAAAGCCCTTGTCCAGGTGCAAGCCCACATAATCCAGTGAGATGGATACGCTGCGCCGTTCTCTTTTGTCCAGCAAAACGCACATTTTTAGAGAACGTGGATTTTTGGCTAATAGATGTTCGCGCAAAAATACTGTGGTTAACCCGGAGTCGACAATATCCTCCACAATGAGAACATCACGACCTTCCAGATCCAACTCGACATCCCGTACCATAGCTGGCTAACCGGACAAAATCCAACTGCGCTGGTATGCTGAGCTGGCGTACCAGATCTGCAAGAAAGATGAAAGCACCTTTAAGAACCCCTATGAGTACGACCTCTTTGCCTTGATAGTCGGCAGAGATCTGGCTTGCCAAACGCTGAACTTGGCGAGCAATATCTTCGGCAGTAAAAATAAGACGCTTTTCTGACTGGTCCATGTTTCGCCCTAAGGCCGGTCACACCACAGCCCCTTTCTTCCGCACCTATACCTAGCCCAGATATGACAATCTTGTCAACTATTTTGCAAACTTATGAACACTCTCTGGTCACCGGCTCCAGGACTGGCCAGCCAAAAAACCGGCTCTAGTGACCAGAAACCAGTATGCAGGACCGAGTATCTTCTAAATCGAGCATTTCGCGTTGACACATCAGTGCCAGAGTTGCTACTTTCAGAACGAACTCGTTGGTTCAGATTCCTTCGCCGATGATTGGCAAGACTGTGACGCACAAAAACGAAATGTCTCGATGGTGCCATGAGTAAGGAAAAGTCCATCAAAGCCAAGGTTCTTGTGGTTGATGACGAGCAGGGTGCGCGAGATGCTCTTCAAGTCATCCTTGAGGATGACTACGAAGTGACTACTGCAGCAAGTGGCCACGAGGCAATTGCCTATTGCCAGGGTTCTCATTACGATCTTGTCTTCTTGGATGTTGCCATGCCTGAGATTGATGGCATCAAGACCCTAAAGAGGCTTCGCACTTTGGATGAGCCCATGGACGTGGTTATGATTTCAGCTTCGGACAAAGCTGAACAAGCTGTGCAATCCATCAAACTCGGTGCCTATGACTACATCACCAAGCCTTTCGAACCTGACGACATTCTCTCAGCTGTGGCGCGGGTTCTGGAAAAGCAGACTTTGCAGAGAGAAGTGCGTTATCTTCGCTCGGAAATAGCACACAGATACGGAGAGCTTGAGATTGTAAGCAAGAATCCAAGAATGTTGGATATCCTACAACTTGTAAACAAGGTGGCAAGTACAAGCAGTTCCGTGCTGATTACCGGTGAGAGTGGTACCGGCAAAGAACTTATCGCCAGATCTCTGCACCAACACGGCAACCGCAGCAAGGCTCCATTTGTGGCCATCAACTGTGCAGCTATTCCCAGCGAACTCATGGAGAGTGAGCTTTTCGGCCACGAAAAAGGCTCTTTCACCGGGGCCCACACCCGTAGCATCGGGAAGTTCGAGCACGCCAACGGGGGCACCATTTTCCTAGACGAAATTTCAGCGCTTCGTCCCGAGCTGCAAGCAAAACTCCTACGTGTTCTCCAGGACAAGGAGATTGTACGATTGGGCAGCAACCGGACCATTCAAGTGGACGTCAGAATCGTGGCCGCCACCAATACAAATCTCGAAAAACTCATAGAAGCGGGAAGTTTTCGGGCCGATCTTTATTTTCGCCTCAATGTAATTCCAGTCAAACTCCCACCTCTGCGTGAGCGACGCGGGGATGTAAAGCTGTTGGCTCAACATTTCCTCAATAGATTTAATGTACAGTTGAACCGCGACATCAAGGGATTTACTGATAAAAGTTTGGACACCCTGGAGCGCTATCCCTGGCCTGGCAATATCCGCGAGTTAGAGAACTTGATTGAAAGGCTGGTCGTACTTGGCTCTGACACCGAACCGATCTCCTTTGCAGACCTTCCGCTGGATATTCTCCTCGATTCCAACTTGACCCCAGAGACTCCCCCCCTGGGCGATGGATTGCTTCAGGCGCGGGAAAATTTTGAAAGACAATATATCCTGAAAGCCTTGAAGAAGGCAGCGTGGAATCAGAGTGCGGCCGCCCGCATTCTGAACATTCACCGCAATACCCTCATCCAGAAGATGAAATCCCTGGCAATCAAAGAAACACCCTCAACCAGCTCCCCAAAGTAATTCCCCTACTAGCCAGCTGGAAGCCGGCAGCAGGCAGTTTAATGCCATTCAATAAATCTGCCAGCTGAATGCCGGTTGCACATTCGTTTGGGCACTGCACGTAATCATGTACAGAACAGATGATTGTTGGATATCTTAGCACTATTCATGGGGTAGAGGTTGCTATTTTGCAGAGGCGACTATCTGGAACACTGTGCAAACCTACTTACAAAGTAGGGATTTAACGTCTTTTTATCTGTAATTAATTAATTTATTATATTAAATGTTTAGATGCAAATTTCCTCATATTTCTCCGCATTGTCCACTCTGGTACCAACCTTGCTCCATGTTCCTTTGCTACACATAAGAAAGGCGCAAGACATCTTTGGGACGATATGAGAGGAGGGAGGAGTTATGAAAAAGACGAAGAGGATTTTGGTGCAACTGCTCATCACTGGTAGCATTATTGCTATGTATGTACTGCCGGCGCTGGCTCAAGGGGGCGGGGGGACCTGAGATACCAACATGTGGTTGGTTGGTGTATGGCATAGTCCGCAAGGGCTATGCTTTTTTTTTGCAAACTCTCAGAAAGCTGGTATAGTAATGGCTTGATGGAGCTAAGATAGAGCCTGATTTGGCAATGACACGTCAGAATCGGATCAAAGCTCATGAAAAGATTGCTAGTGCCGCTAGCCCTGGCACTGAGTCTCGTCATAAGTTGTCAGCAGGAACCCACCGGAGAGCATAAGAAGGTTACGCCAGAGCCTCGGAGGGGCGGTATCTACCGCGCGGCCCTTCCCTGGAGTCCGAGAACTCTAGATCCGGCCTTCTCCACCGATGTCTACTCTGTAACGCTGATTCAACAAATCTTTGACGGCTTGGTTCAATTTGACCAGAACCTCAATGTGGTGCCGGCCCTGGCGACTAGTTGGAAGGTTTCCTCTGATGGCCTGCTCTATAGCTTTACACTCAGGTCGGATGCAAGCTTCCATAACGGCCGGCATATTACCGCTGAGGATTTTGTCTATTCATTCACCCGCATCTTGGATCCCAAAGAAGAGTCCAGCGCTCTCAGCTTCTTTGAAAGAGTCAGAGGCGCTGTGGCCTACCGCAATGGTGAGAGTAATGAAGTTGTGGGCCTTAGGGCATTAGATGCCCGCACCTTGGAGATCAGCATTAATAAACCTTTTGCACCATTTCTCTCAATTTTGGCAATGATCAGTTCCAAGGTGGTTCCCAGAGAAGAGGTCGAACGGTGGGGTAAGGACTTCGGTTATCACCCGGTGGGCACAGGCCCCTTCCGCCTGGAATCCTGGGAAGGCAACCAGATCGTGCTCGGCGCGAATCAAAACTACCACGAAGGCCGCCCCAATCTGGATCGAGTCGTATATACTATATATGCGGGGGCCCAGTACGATAAGATATACGAAGACTTTCTTTTAGGGCGACTGGAAGAGGCTGCTGTATTTGGGGCTAATCGAGAGAAATTGGCCTCGACCACGGCGTATCAATTTTACCGGAAGCCCAGTCTGAGTTTGCAGTTTTACGGCATGAATTGCCTCAGCACCGCTCTTAAAGCAAAGGAGGTGCGACAGGCCCTGAATTATGCCATTGATAAGGAGAGAATCGTTCGAGAAGTATATAAAGATCAGTTCCTTTCCGCGACAACCATTCTGCCGCCCGGTATGCCTTCCTATATTCCAGAAAACGCCGCTTATGATTACGACCCGGACAAAGCCAAGAGCTTGCTCAACAAAGCTGGTTATGGTGCTTCAGGGGAGAAGCTATCTCTGACTGTTCTTTCGGCTTCCAAATCAAGTGCAGCCCAGAAAGAGTTGGCATTGATAGCTAAAGATCTGGCTGCTGTGGGGGTTAAACTTCAAATTCAATATGAAACCGACTGGCCAACTTTCGAGGCAGCCCTCAGCGAAGATAGTCTCCAGATGTATCGTTACGCCTGGATTGCCGACATCCCTGATCCCGATAATTTTCTCAATATCCTCTTCGGCTCAAAGTCAAGCTATAATTTCATGCAATACAAAAATCCAAAGGTGGACCGCCTGTTGTCTCAGGCTCTGATAGAAACAGAAATCCTCAGAAGGGTGGAGCTCTACCGTGAGGCAGAAAGGATCATTTTGGCGGATGCTCCGATGATTCCATGGATATATTTAACTTTTGAATCCTTGTTTCAACCTCGCGTTAAAGGGCTGGAAATCAGTGCCCTAGGACGGCCGTATATTCCCCTCAAGAAAATCTGGCTCGATGAGCACTAGTCGTTCCATTTCTACCCTTCATTGGTCATGCCAGTTGTCAGAAGTCTAATGATTATCAAAGGACAGCGCTGAATGTCCTGGCTCCCCAGAAAAATACGACTGAAGACTCGGTTCATGGTTGCCACCGGCACGGTTGTCCTTGCGCTCATGGTGATTATCATCGTGCTGGTTGGAAACCGTTCCAGCCGGAGCATTAAACAGGAGGTTGAGGTACGCGGCTTCGCTGTCGCCCATAGTATTGCTGCTGTTTCCACCCATGCGCTCGTTACATACAATTACATCACTTTGGAACAGAATGCCGAGCAGGCCAGCCAGGGTGCTGACATCGTCTATGTCATCATACTTGATAAGGAAAAAAAGGTGGCAGCGTTTAGCGGCCACAGTGGCTGGCAAGGAAAATACTTAGATGATTCTGTGAACCGAAAAGCGCTGGCTGCTAATACTGCGGTCATCCAGTCTGTTTTGTGGGAAGAAACAGGTGAGCGTGTAATGGACATCGCTGTACCGGTTTTCATCCCCGGTTCGGAGATGAAGTGGGGCACCGTGCGAGTGGGACTTTCACTTGAACGGATGTATTGGCAAATTCGACGGACCCAGCTGGTTCTGGTGGGAATAGGCACGGTGGCCCTTCTTCTTGGACTGATTGGGGCCCAGGTCATGGCCGGCCGCATCACCAAGCCATTGGGGCAAGTAGTTGAAGCAACCATCGCCGCCGCTGGAGGCGATCTGGGTCAGCAACTAGATATTCGCACGCGGGACGAAGTGGAGGATCTGGCCAACAGCTTCAATACCATGATCAACGAGATCTTGGCGCAGCGCCAGAAACTGGAGCTGCGGCTAAATGAGATCTTGGAGCTGCAAGGCTACAACGAGATGATCTTGGCCTCCATGACCAATGGCCTGATAACCCTGGATCTGGAGGAACGCGTTGTTAGTGCCAATGGAACAGCTGAGTCCATACTGGGGCTGGAGGGTAGGCACTGGCAGGGTACAAGCTTCCGCATCCTATGGCCCGAGGACAATCCATTTGTCCGGATGCTGGAAAAATGCCTGCATGCACCGACTCCTTGCCGCAACCAGGAGATATCATTGGACACAGGAGAGGGAGAGCAACGCACTCTCATGATAAATACCTCATTTCTAGAGGATGGGCGCGAAGAAAAAATGGGGGTCCTGGTGGTCATCAACGACATTACCGAACTAAAGGTCTTGGAGGCTCGCATGCGGCAAAGTGATAGATTGGCCGCCTTGGGAACACTTTCAGCCGGACTCGCCCACGAAATCCGCAATCCGCTCTCTGCCATTAAAACCTTTGTTCAACTGTTGCCCAGAAAGCTCTCCAACCCAGTTTTTTTCGATAAATTTCAGATTACCGTTCCCCGTGAGCTCAACCGGATAAATGATCTGATAGAAAACCTGCTGGAATTGGCAAGGCCACCCAAGCTGAAGTTCAGAATGACCACTCTGAGGAATTGCCTCACACAGGTGGAGGACCTTTATCGCGATAGACTCGAGGAGGCTGGCATTACATTCGAGATACGCCAGGAAGGAGTTCTACCGGAAATTTGGGCGGATGAGGAACATTTGGTGCGAGTTTTCTCAAATCTTATCATGAACGCCCAGCAGGCCATGGTTGACGGTGGTGCACTCATTATCGAGGCGGGGCCGGTCGAAGGTGGGGTGATACTTCAGTTCAAAGACAGTGGAGAGGGTATGGACGAAACCACCAAAGACAACATATTCAATCCTTTCTTTACCACGAAAGACAGTGGTACCGGTCTCGGTCTCGCTATAACACACAAGATCATCGAGGAGCATGGCGGCGATATCCAGGTTGACAGTACGGTTGGAAAGGGAACTACCTTTCTGCTGACGTTACCTGCTGTCCAAGGTTGAGCTCTGCCCATATTGGTGGGGGCTGTTGTACATGATCATAGGCATGTCCACCCAAATCCGATCTCTGCTGTTCAGTGGGGGATAACGTTACTCTCCTTATTTGCTGCCTTGTTGGCAACCATCAAGCAAGACCATTCAACTCTGGCACCATATTTGCTCTAACATTACAAAAAAAAAGAGGAGGCTGAATTATGGCTTGGCTGGATAGAGAAATAGTGGTGGTGGATGATGATCAGGGGATTCTGGAATCGTTTGATGTCATGCTCGGAGACGATTACCCCCTGGTGACTCTGGACAATGGATTTGAGGCTATTGAGTATGTAAAATCTCACAAGCCCAAACTTATCTTCCTGGACATCAAGATGCCGGGCATCAATGGTATAGAGGTACTCAAAAGACTGCGGCAAGACAAGGTCGATGCGGCAGTAGTAATCGTCACTGCCACGACAAAAGCGCACTATGAGGAAGAGGCAGAAGAGTTGGGTATAACCGGTTACCTGCACAAACCATTTGAAATTGATGATGTGGAAGATATCACAAAACGAGTGTTGCATTGACGATTGTAGAATTAAGATCTGTAGTTGAATCTCCAATCTGCATTCTGGAATCTAAAACCGGGAACCCGGCCGAAGGGTGGGAGTCCGAAGGACAAATCAACAATCCGTTAGGCCTTCTTATCTAGACATTCCTCCAGAAAATCCTGCCACTGCCGAAAATACTCTGAGCCACCCACCAGGTAAGTATCATTGTGTCCTGATCCTATGACGAGGTGAAACCGTTTGGGTGACTGAGCAGCCTGATAGAGCCGTTGCCCCATCTCAACCGGTATGGCTTCGTCGTATTGGCCATGGATAAAGAGAAGTGGTACGCGAACAAGGTGGATTTTTACCAGGTTATCGTAGGCGCTCTGAAGGAGTTCCCGAGGAATAGCTCCAAAGAAATAGCGCTCGAGCATGTCGTGGGAAGAGGTAAAGGCAGCCTCCAACACCGCTCCTAGACAGGGCTCCCTGCTGGCCAGATCCACGGTCAGAGCTGTGCCGAGTGAACGGCCGAAGAGCAGAATGTCACCTAGCTCAATGCCCCGCTCCTCAACCAGATAATTCCAGGCACCCCGGGCATCAAGATAGGTGCCGGCTTTAGAAATCTGGCCTTGGCTGAGGCCGAACTCCCGGTAATCAAAAATGAATATGGAGATATTCAGGTACCGATGGAGGAGGGCAAGATTTTCCAAGCGATGACTGATATTGCCCGCGTTACCGTGAAACCAGAGAAGGGTAGTGTTTACCTTGGGATCGGAGGACGGCACAAACCAACCGTGCAAACGGGTGGAGTCAGCAGCCGGGAAAAAGACATTCTCGTATTCTAGTTGATAGTCTTCCGGCGTCCCTTCAAGTTCCCGCATGGGGAAAAAGATGAGACCTTTTTCAGAGAGCATCGGTCATTCCCATCTCAAATCCAAGAGTCAGCAGTGAGCGGTAGCCGTAAGCGGTAAATCGTTATCGAGCATCGAATATCTCAAATCTGCAATCTAAAATCTCATATTCCCCATCCCCCCCATCTAAGCCCCGGGTGACATAAGCTTCTTTGCGTTTTCGTGCAACTCCCTGAGTGATTCGCCACTCAGCCAATAGGCTCGAGCTGTCTCACTTCCTCTGGAGAGCCCGAGCACTCCACGTTCAGTCTGTTCAGACGGAACTTCGAGCAGTGAAAACGTACCAAGCTTCTCGTCATTTTCGGAGTAGAGAACCAGGTCTAGCACTTTGTTTTCAGCAGAAGATTGCACCCGGGGGAAGTCACCAGGGAGGTACTCCAGTTCCTGCAGGTTCCAGAGCAGGGAGTTGACCCTCCAGTTCTCTGGATCTTTGCGGTTTTCATCGCCAAGCCAATTCCATGTATCCTCATTTCTTTCTAGCCTGACAGCCTCGCCAGCCAGCACCAACGCCAAAGCCCTGACCTGATCCAGGTCGAACACTAATAGGGTGCGATCTTCCAGGTCGCTGAGAGTCTGAGGCAGTTCTTCCAATAGATTCTCTTCCACCATTGCCAATCCAGGAAGTTCCCCGCCCTTGGCGTAAGCGCCCTCGTCCTTTTTGGTGTTTCCGATCAGCAAGGTCTCTGTTTTTTCTTTGGTGGAGATTTTGAGTCGAATTTTGGCAGGGTCCAACCCCAGGAGAGCGAGATTGTCTTCCTCGTTGTCCAGAAATCGTTTGGCACGTAAGCGGAAAAGCCGACTGAGGAAGCGTTCAACTTTGGGAGTCTTGATCTTGACCTCAACGGCTGCAGGTGCCTGCCACAGTTTGTTTTCCGCGCGGATCAGAACGATCCCGGTTTTGCCACGATCAAGTTCTATCCGCTCGACCTCATCAGTGTTCACAGTGAAAAATTCCTTACTGCGCAAATCAGAAAGACTCTTATCCAATGATTGGTGCTTCGCTCCGGCGATCAATACCACACGGTTTTCTTGATCGCCGCTGGCGTAGTATTGATTTTCCACCACTGCTTTGGCCCCAATGCGCAATTGATGCCGGGAACCGGCCGCCAGAAAGGAAATATGCAGTATTGGTTCGTCAAGACCATAGGGCTGAAGATCTTGCGCCGACGCCGCAACCTCGCGCTCCATCTTCAGGGACTCCAGGGTGGTCAATAGACTTTCCACGGCGAACTGATCACCCCGGCTCCTTATGGGTTCAACGATCTGCCAATGGCCGTTTTTTGTCAAGTAGATGGGTTTGGTCTCGGCTCTGACCAGTTGCAGGGCAGTAATTTGGGCTGTGTCCACCTGGAAAAGATGACGGGCTGCCTCTTCCTGCTCGGTACGGGTCCTGTGTCCAACTACCTCGAAGGAGTAAAAATATCCAGCGAGTACCAAGCAAAGGATCAGGTAGATGAGAGCGGTTCTTGTTCTCATCGATGTTTTCTCCTCAACTGAAATACTGCCAACCCGGATGCCACTACTACCGCTGGCATCAACAGCAAACCTGCCCAAAAAAGGAGCTGGTTCTGCGACCTGCTCAGGGTTAGTGGTGCGCCCGCTGTTTTGGGTCGTTGGATGCTGATGAGGTTTTCCTGTTGACCCAGGAAGTTAATGGAATTCAGGAAGAAGTCAGAGTTGCCCTGCAGGTTGAAATAGCTGTTGCTGGCGAAATCGCTGTCACCAAACACCAGAAGCTGCGCTTGCCCCCCAGAGTCAGTCGCCTCGGCGGGCTTACCAGCTGGTTGCTCCTCGTTTTTTGGATCATTTCCCGGATTCTCGGCGGAAATTGCGGCAATAATAACAACACTGATGGGCCCCTTTTTGTCCCTGGCTTCGTCAAACTTGGGTGGCTCCGTCTGCCCAAGGTGGAAGCCTATTTCAGCCCAGGAGTATGAAGAGGTGAAGGCGAGTTCAAGCAGATCAACGGAGTCGGGAATCCCCTCGGCTGAGCTAATGGATCTTGTAGTGGGAAAAAAGCAGGCAACGTTAAAGCCGTCTGTGATCTTGTGAAAACCATACTCGGTAATAACTGGAATGAGATAGCTGGCTCCAAAGACTCGACTCATGGTGTCCACAATAATGTCAGGTGAGATGGCGATTCCGTATGAGTTAAGGAAGCCACCCACACCGCCATCCGAGAGCGGTTCGAGCAGGAACATGACACTACCGTTTCGGTTGATGTACTGTCGTAAAGCATCGAGCTCGGTGGTCAGTAAGGGCTTCTGCGGATCAGCGACAATCACGAGGGCAGCATCATCGGGGATCTTGGGATCCACCAGCAAATTGAGAGTTTTTACCTGAAAGTTTTCCTTTTCAATGGCAGCTTTGGCTGTGGAATAGCCGTCCTTATCGACATTGCTGATATCTCTCTCCCCATGACCGGCTAAAAAGTAAACCGTTCTCTGTTGCTCGTGAATCAGCTTCAGGATGGCGTTGGTAATGGTTTCTTCATCGGCGGTAGGTATGGTCTGAGTTTTGCCGAAACCTTCCAGTACCAAAGTCCCATAGGTGCGAATCTGATAATGTTTTGCCAGACTGGGATCGCGATCGGGATCGGTGAACTGAAAGTTGATCTTCTTTGAGTAGTATCGATAGGTCTCCAGTAAATCGCGGGTTTGCTCCCTATTGGGATCGGCTTCCTGATAAAAACCTTTGATGTTGATGTCGTCTCTCAGTGACTCCACAATTTTTTGCGACTGATCTGAGATGCTGTAGCGTTTGCTTTCGGTAAGATCCAGCCGCATTGGATGACGCTGGCCAATAAGGGCCACAAAAACCAAAATGCCCAAGAAGGCAATAAAGCCCAAGGCGGTATTGGACAGAAGAGCAAGCTTGCCAGGCTTCTTGATCATTGCCGACTACCCCCTCCAGTGACGAGATTCCAGGATTCGTAGAGTGGTAAACAAAAAAAACAAAGTGAAAAGAAGATAGAAAAACACGTCTCGGGAATCCAAAATTCCCCTGGCAAAGTTGTCAAAATGAGTGAGCAGGGAGAGATATTTAAGGAAACTCCCTAGGGTGGGACCGACCAGGGTTTCGGCCCAACCGATGATCCACAGCAGCAGCAAGGCTCCAAAAGCTATAGCCGCAGCAATTATCTGATTCTGAGTTAGCGAGGAGGCAAAAAGGCCGAGGCTGACAAAAGCGCTGCAGGTCAGCAAAAGGCCCAGATAGCCCCCCATGATGGTGGGCCAAGGGGGACTGGTGAAGGCCTCCAGTAAGAACATGGCAGGCATGGTGGCCGCCAAAAGCAGAGCCAAAACAGAGACGCCAGCAGTGAACTTTCCCAGCACCGCCCCCCGGTCAGAGATTGGGTAGGTAAATAATAATTCTACCGTGCCCGTTTTTTTCTCTTCGGCGAAAAGCCTCATGGTGATGAGTGGTACCATGAGCAGCAGAACAACACTGATGCTCCCAAAAAACGGCTCGAG
>WOR8_10008872_pt1 | contig 11280 bp, 13 predicted proteins | sample DeeMarSeWOR38_10_FD_19890 | JGI IMG/M metagenome (IMG submission 19890)
CGATTATTATTCATACCTGCTCGGCGTGAACTTTACTGAAATCTCCGAGAAAGATCTTAGATTTCTTGCAAGCAGATTCTTGCATTAACACATAATATGGGAAATTTGAAAGCCCTGTTATCTATGTTTCATCCAGACCATGCGTCAAAGTTTTAGATAGGCGATCATTATGTGCCGCGTCGCAGTATTTCTTATGTGCTCCTGTCTCCTGCATTGAATTCGAGTGGAATTTTCTTACCACTTTTATAACCTTAAATACCCATTACCCAAGATCAAAATTTTGAGGTGATGAATAATAACTGGCTGTATTCTATGGAAAAAATATGAATATTGAAACTGGCACACTAATTGAGTTAGTCGACCAAAACAAAGCGGCTCGATACTGGTTGCCAGTGGTAACTCAACGTATCTTTCCACAGACCTCTATGAAAAAGATATTGCTTATCATATATAGTGTGTTCTCATTTTTTGTTCTTGCTCTCTCAGGTCGGGGATATGCTGCCACGTACGCTTACGTAAGTAACTCATACGATAACACCGTATCTGTAATACTTACCTCAAACAATACAGTGACAGCAACGGTTGATGTTGGTGAATGGCCTTATGGTGTCGCCGTTAGTCCAGATGGGGAGTATATTTATGTAGCCAACGGTGGCGACGACACAGTATCTGTTATTCGCACTAGTGATAATACATTCACCGCATCCATTACTGTTGGGAGTTCACCCGGTGGTATTGCGGTGAGCCCTGATTGTGCTTATGTCTATGTATCTAATAACGATGATAACACAGTATCTGTGATCCAGACATCAAGTAACAAAGTCATTGCGACTCTTAATGTGGGATTATGGCCTGAGGGTTTGACGGCCAATCCGAGTGGTGAGTATGTTTATGTAGTCAACACAGGTGATGATAGTCTATCCGTGATACAAACACGAGATAACACGGTGGTTGAAGTAATTACCGTGGGTGAATGGCCTTATGGGGTTGTCGTAAGTCCTAGCGGGAATCATATTTATGTATCAAATACCGCTGACAACACTGTGTCAGTGATACAAGCTCACGATAATACAGTAATAGCTACAGTTAAAGTTGGTATAAGGCCAATTGGTATTGCCGTAACACCTGATGGTGCATATGTTTACGTTGCAGCTAGCAGAGACAACAAAGTATCCGTGATCCGAACATCCGATAACACAGTAGTTGCAGCGATTAAGGTGGGCGAGTGGCCCTGGGGCATCGCGATGACGCCTAACGGAGAGTATGTTTATGTGTCAAGTATAGCCGATGACACAGTATCGGTTCTAAGAACTGTCGATAACTCTGTCACAGCTACTATTGCCGTCGGAGCAGATCCTTATAGTCTCGGTAATTTCATTGCCAGTACACCCGATGATATCAAATGGGTGGACACGTTTGTCGGCGACCAGCAGATAGGTATCCTAGGCAAAACAGGGGTCACATCCATTGAGTCAGCAGAGTCAGTTGATCCTAATACTGTGGCTGACACTAGAAACAGGCCTGGCAGTATGCCATGGGGTCTCATTAGTTTCAGGCTAACGGTCGACACTCCTGGGGATAGGGCCGAGGTAACCATATATTTTCCCGATGCCGCTGGAAGCAATGCCAGTTGGCATAAATATGACTCGATAAATGGTTGGCAAGACTATGCAGATCACGCCACGTTCAGCCCCGATAGACGATCAGTTACAGTAGAACTTCAAGATGGCGGTTATGGTGATGCCGATGGAACGGCAAATGGCATAATCATTGATCCCAGCGGCTTGGGTTCAGCCTCATCAACAGAGCTTGAGAGTAATGGCGGTGGTGGAGGTTGCTTTATCGCCACCGCGGCTCACGGGCCCCGGTAGAGCGGCTTACCTAGCCCGGATATTTCATGAATCACTTGCTGCGACCACGGATATGGGTGTCCTTCCGGGCGTCCTCGGGTGTCGGACCCTGCGACGTACTGTTCAAGTACGCCTCGGATCCAACTCCCTGCGGTTGCCAGGTGGCACGCCCATCTTCGCGGTCTCGCGACAGCAATTCATGAAATATCCGGGCTAGTTCCGCCACCGATTCCTGCATAACAACCATACTCCTGACACAACCCTAATGTTGCCTCCCGCAGCTTTTTTCCTTTCAGTCGCGGAATCTGGTATGCTGTGTGCATATTGCAAACCCCACCGACCCCGCATATTTCATGAATGGCCCACTACATCGAGAGACTTTTTGGTGTCGTCGCAAGATGTGATTTTTTGTGATTCTGTGAGTGGCGGTCGGTTAAGATGGGCGAAGACAGCTAGCCCGGATATTTCATGAATGGCTTGCTGCGACCGCAGATATGACCGTCCTTCCGGGCGTCCTCGCGCGTCGGACCCCGCGACGTACTGTTCATGTACGCCTCGGATCCAACTCCCTGCGGTTGCCCGGTGGCGCTGCCATCTCCACGGTCTCGCGACGGCAATTCGTGAAACATCCGGGCTAGAGCAACAGGTTACTGCATCTCCGAGGAAGACAGGGGGAAAGTGGGAGAGGAGAGTAGCCATGGATGAAGTGGCCAGATTCTTGGCTGATTCAGAGATGTGCAAAGACTTTGATGCCGACGAGTTGGCGAAACTCGCCGCGATATGCAAGTCCATGCGATTCAAGTCAGGAGACGTCATCGTTGCCGAAGATGCACGCGGGCGGGACCTCTACTTCATCAAGAGTGGAAGGGCGCAAATTAACCTCAGCGGTCCCTCCTCGCGGGACGACGCAGGAGCCATTAGTAAAATTCTTCCCGGTCAGGTGTTTGGCGAGTTGGGCTTTATAGATGGTGCCCGGCGATCCACCTGGGTGATAGCCATCGAGGAGTTGGAGGCAATTCAACTCGCATGGGAGGACTTTTCCCAACTGACCGAGAGTAATACAATAATCGGGTATAAATTTATTTATAATCTGGCCTTGGTCATTGCCGAGCGGCTCCGAGATACCACCATGTCATTAAGCAACCTTCTGGGAGTGCGGGGGAGGTAGTAGCCTAGATATTTCATTCAACATCGAAAACCTAGTCACTACTCACACAATCGATATTCCATTGTTTCTGAAGCCCATCTGTGGTTACATAATAAACCCCTAGCGTTGCAAAGCTGAACCGGCCAAAACCGCTAAACTCGGGCCAGAGCGCGCCATATGCGCCCTTGCTCGCCTCGGCCAGGATCTCACGTACGGTCAAGTACGCTTCGACCTGCCCGAGACTGCGCGAGGCCACGTAACTCACCGTGGATTTCACCTCAGTGTCTCAAAGGGATATTCATGTACAGTTTTCTCGCCGATCTTGTAATGCTTATCCACTTCAGCTTTATCCTTTTGGTGATCTTTGGGGGACTGCTGGCGCTCCGTTGGCAGCGTTTTGCTTTGGTGCACCTTCCGGCGGTACTGTGGGCCCTCTTTTTGGAACTCAAGCCCGGGACCCTGTGCCCCTTGACTCCGCTGGAGCAGATGCTGAGACACCGTGCTGGAGAGCCATCCTATACGGGGGGATTTGTTGGACACTACCTCGGTCCCATCATCTATCCAAATATGACACTTCAGGACCAATATTTTATAGCTGCGGCACTGTTTTTGTTCACCTTGGTGATTTATTGGGAAGTGTTCAGGAAGTGGCGCAAGACCCGCAAATAAGTCACAGGGAGGGAGCTGTTTTGGGGTACGGGAGGCAACTCAATTGCGGATTTAGGAATGCGGATTGAGGAATTCGGAATAGGTTCTTTATTTGAGCTTTATTAATTTCAATCCGAAACCGGGAACCCGCCAGAAGGGTGGGAGTCCGAAGGACAAATCCGAGATCTCCAATCCGAAATGTGATGACTCGAGCACACTGCCGCAAGGGGGAAAGAGTATGGAAGCCCCCTCAGGGGGCAGTCGAAAGTCGGGTCCTTTGGGTCCGGATTCTTTACTGTTCTGCGCCGCAATGCGGACAGTAGTTGAAATCCTTCTCAAGAGTCTCGCCGCAACGGTTGCAGCGGATTGCCTGCAGATCCCTTCCGGCGGAATAAACCTTGCCGGTTTCGTCGGCGATATGACCGCATCGCTCACACTCGACAAAGGACTGGCCCTTGCGAATACGAAAAATGGGTATAAAGAAAAGGGATAGGTAGTCATCCATGCGAACTAGATAGGCCTGACTCAAGCCACAATTGGAGCAGATGCGTGGTTGCCCCTCAAGTTTTTTCCTTCTAGGTCCTACACCGCCGATGAAAATCATCTGGCCTCTCTAACCAGTCTACCTTGACTGAAGATGAGGGAACCAAAATTCCAATTCGGAATCTAACATCTACAATCTAAAATCCGCAATCCGAAATCAACAATCTCCATTACTCCAATCAACTATTTCTCTGGAGGCTTGATCATCAAGCATTATTGCCTTATAGTCCTTTCACCTGCTGTTTCCTTTTCATTTTTCGGCCACCAACGATAACGTCGCGAATCAGTCGAGAATATAGCCCATTTAACCGTCTGCAGAGGAGGAAAACCATGTTGCCAAGAATCCTGCGGCTCGGCATCGTCTTCTCATTAGTGCTGGCTGTTGGCTGCGCCAAGAAGCCAGAGGAAAAGCCGTTTACCTTTGGCATGCTCCTGGTTGGTCCTTTCAACGACCGGGGGTGGAGTCAGGCTCACTATGATGCCGGACTCTATGTCGAGAGTAAGTTGCCAGGGGTTAAGATGCTCTACCTTGATAAAGTGAACCCCGCCGACCGACCCGGCTTGACGCTGCCCCAACTGGTGGAGGATCTGGTTGCGAAAGGGGCCCGTCTCATTATAGCCAATTCGGATGACATGAAGGACGGCATACGGGAGGCTGCCAAACAGCATCCGGACATTACTTTCATTCACGTCTCAGGTGATGATGTGCTCACCAAGAAGGCACCAGCCAACTTGAGTAATGTGATGGGACGTATGGAATATGGAAAGATGATGGCAGGATTTGTGGCCGCTCTAACCACCGAGACCGGAAAGATCGGCTATCTGGGACCACTTATCAATGAGGAGACGAGAAGGCTGGCTTCCTCCTCTTTCCTGGGTGCAGCCTATGCGTGGCAACAGGTTCGCAAACGGCCTCTGGACCAGTTGAAGTTCAAGGTGAGTTGGATTGGCTTCTGGTTTAATATTCCTGGTGTGACAGCCGATCCCACCCAAGTGGCAAATCGGTTCTTTGACGGCGGTTATGATGTGGTTATCTCCGGTATCGATACCACTGAGGCGCTTGTGGTTGCCACGCAAAAGCGTAAGGCGGGCCGTGAGGCCTGGGCCATCCCCTACGACTACAAAGGTGCATGCCAGGGCGCAGATGAAGTATGTCTCGGTGTTCCTTACTTCAACTGGGGTCCGGCCTATCTGGCAAGTGTCAAGGCAGTGCGAGATGGGACGTGGAAGCAGACGTGGGAATGGAACGGGCCGGACTGGAATGATATCAACAATGCCGACACCAGTGCCGTGGGCTTTCTGAATGGTCCGGCTCTCTCGACCGAAGTGGCGGCAAAGTTGGATAGCTTTGTCCAAGGATTGGCCGCCGGAAAGATCAACGTTTTCCAGGGCCCTATCTTCTATCAAGACGGCACACCGTTTCTTGTCGCTGGTGAAGCGGCATCGGATGAAAAAGTCTGGTACATGTCGCAGCTGTTGAAGGGAATGGAGGGAGCAAGCAGTCCCAAATGAGCTAACGAGCTCATACGTAAAGCCGAGTCTCCTGTGTTAAGCAGGGGCAAGTGACTGGGTGCCTTAGCGGCTTGGAGCAATGGAGTATTGGGATTCAACAAAGCCTCACTATGCGGCGACTTCCCACCACTCCAACACTCCGATACTCCAGTACTCCAATAAAGAGGTTTATTGAAAGCGAGACCTAGGTCTTCACCCCGGTGGGCAGAGAAAGCCATACGGGTCGCGGACGGTAGCTTAATGCGGGTAGAGTTTCAAGATATTCACAAGAACTACGGCCGGGTGCGGGCCAACGTTGGGATTAATCTGGTGCTCGAACCCGGTCGAATTTATGGACTGCTCGGAGAAAACGGCGCCGGCAAGAGTACTCTGATGAAAACGCTGGCTGGCCATACGCAACCTAGCCGCGGTCGTGTTCTCTTCAATGGAAAGGATCCAGAAGGTCTCAATCCATCCCGTGCCCTTGCCATGGGCGTGGGCATGCTCTATCAGGACCCGCGGGATTTTCCTGCTTTAGAGGTCTGGGAGAATTTCCGTTTAGGCGGCAGGCAGCGAGACAAGAAAAGGACTTTGAGTCGCCTGCAGGAGTTGGGAGCCCGTTTTCATTTCCGACTATCGCCCGAGGAAAAGGTGAGCGAGCTTACGGTAGGTGAACGGCAGCAGTTGGAGTTGCTCCGTCTCCTGGACTTGGGAGTGAAAGTGCTTATTCTGGATGAGCCCACAACCGGCATTTCCGTGACCCAAAAAGAGATGCTCTTTGCTACCATACGTCAACTTGCCAGGGACAGGGGACGAACCATAATCTTCGTCTCTCACAAACTGACAGAAGTTGAGGAGCTCTGCCAGGAGGTTGTCGTGCTGCGGCAGGGTAGATTGCTGGCACAATTGCAGTCCCCATTTCAATCAGAGGATCTGCTCAAGTTTATGTTCGGAGCCGAACACGATGGGACTGCAGAATCCTCAGAGAGATCGCAGCCAGGGAAGGGGGAGTTTGTACAACTAGAAGATGTACAACTTTTAGGCGACAAATACACTCTCCCTGATATTTCTTTGCAGATCCGACCAGGAGAGATCTTAGGTTTGGCTGGCCTGGAAGGAAGCGGCCAGGAGCTACTCCTGCGCGGTTTGGCTGGATTGGCTCGTGTGCTGAAAGGACGCCTGGTCTTTGACGGCGAGGAACTTCAGGGCCGGCCATATTTGAAATTCCGGCAGGCGGGTATTCATTTCCTACCGGCGGCGAGACTAGAGCAAGGCCTTTTCCCTGATCTTAGCTTAAATGAGCATTTCCACCTGGCTTTCCCTCCTCAGAACGGTGGTCGGGACAACCTGTTGCCCGAGGAAGGCATAAAGGAGTTCAGCATTCAAGGACAGCTATCCACCACTGCCAGGGCCCTTTCCGGTGGTAACCAACAACGTCTATTGCTGGCCCTCATCCCAGCCCAAACCAGGCTACTTCTTCTGGAGCATCCAACTCGAGGACTCGACCACGGGGCAGGTCAGCAGGTTTGGAGCCATTTGTTGAGGAGATGCCGTCAGAGCGCAGCCCTCCTTTTTTCTTCTGCGGATCTGGATGAAATAAAAGCTCACAGCCACCGGGTGTTGATATTTTATAACCGGCAACTGGTTGCCGACCGCCCAAATCATGCCATAAGTGTGGAGGAAATGGGTCGCCTCATGGCCGGCCAGGGAAGGGCGGTGTAAGAGATGTCTTACGCCGCAAAATTTAGTCTATCACTTGGTCGGTTGGCGGCTGCGGTTTTTCTTTCTGTCGTCTTTACGACATTCATTCTCCTGGTTTCGGGAGCACCCCCACTACACACCTTTGCAATCCTTTTTGGGGGCGGTATCGGTTCGGCTGCAAAGCTTTTCCAGACAATTGCTGTCTGGATCCCTCTGGTCCTCTGTTCTTCAGCATTACTTCTGACTTTTGCCCCGGGGCTCTGGAATATCGGTATCGAGGGACAGATCATTCTGGGTGCTATATTTGCCACAGGTTTTCTGCGGCCCTTTCCAGCAGGGGCTTCCCCCTTGGTGTTGGCGGGCGCGCTGATAGCCGGCATGATCGGCGGCGCTCTCTGGGCATATATCGCAGCTGTGCTGAGAACCTGGGGGAGAGTGCACGAAATCTTCGGGGGATTGGGATTGAATTTCGTGGCTCTTGGCCTCACTCTTTGGCTTATATTCGGACCATGGAGAAGACCGGGTGTTGCTTCTATGAGCGGCACCGAACCGCTCCATCCCTCGCTCTGGCTCAAAGGGTTTAAAGGCTTTTCCTTGAGTCCGGTGAGTCTGGTGCTGGCACTGCTGGCCATTTTCCTGGTGATCTATCTCCTTCGTTCGACTCGCTGGGGACTCAGTCTAAAAGCAGTTGGTCAGAATCCAGGGGCGGCCTTGCTCTTTGGTCTCAAACCAAACAAGCGGATTTTGGAAGCCATGGCTCTCTGTGGGGCCCTGGCCGGACTGGCTGGAGCCTTACAAGTGGTGGGTGTCTACCATCGGTTGCTGCCGGCAATCTCCAGCAATTACGGCTACACAGCCCTTCTGGTCACCATGTTGGCTTCATTTCGTCCCAATCTGATTCCGCCCATATGTTTCTTTTTCGCTGTTCTGAATGTGGGCTCGATTCAACTCCCTCTCCAGCTCAAGTTGGACTCATCTCTTAGCGGTGTCATCCAGGGAGTCCTAGTTCTATCCGTATTTCTCGTGCACGGACTCGAAGAGCGCTGGCAACTTCTCCGGAGGAAGAAATAATGGATTTCCTGGCACTCACTTTGGCTGGCATTCTTTCGGCGGGTACACCTCTCGTACTAGCAACCCTGGGTGAAACCTTGACCGAGCGGGCGGGCGTAATCAACCTGTCGTTGGATGGCACCATTTTGCTAGCGGCCATGACCGCCTTTACCCTGGCTTTTGTCAGCGGGAATCCCTGGTTGGGTCTTCTGGGCAGCATTGCGGTGGGGATGGCCACTGCCTCTATTGTGGCCTTTATGGGGCCGATATTGGGCCGGTCACAGCTGGCAGTGGGCTTCATTTTAACCCTCCTGTGCCGAGATCTGGCCTATTTTCTTGGCCACCCGTACGCCAGACAATTTGGACCTCAGCTACCCGTCTGGTCCATCCCGGGTGCCCGTGATCTGCCATTCATTGGGCCAATTTTGGGCTACCAGAGTCCGGTGGTCTACCTTAGCCTTGCCCTGACTGTATTTTTCTGGTGGTGGCTTTTTGCAACGGGAGCCGGCCTCGAGGTACGGGCTGTCGGTGAGGAGCCCTGGGCGGCTTTTGCCAGGGGTATCAAGGTACAGCGACTGAGGATCATGTATACCTTATTAGGTGGTGCTTTGGTGGGACTGGCCGGGGGAGCCTTTTCATTGGCGGTGAAGCCTGGGTGGGGACGTCCGCAGGGTGCAGAAGGAGCTGGCTGGATTGCGCTGGCTATAGTTATATTTGGGGGCTGGCATCCCCTGCGTGCCGCTCTTGGCGCTTTTCTGTTCGCGACCTTGCAGGTGCTTGGAATTTATTTGCAGGAGCAGTTTCCTGGTTTGCCGGCGCCACTGTTTCAGGTAGCACCCTTTCCTGTGATGATCCTGACCCTGCTCCTGGTTAACGTGGGTAGTACCGGTTGGTTTCAGGACCTAGCCTTTCGATATCCTGGTATGAAAAGGTGGTTGTCTCGCTGGCAGGTGACAGCTCCGGCGGCTCTGGGCCGGGACTTCAGGCCGGAAAATGAAACCTAACGGGCCAACTGTGTGTCGCCTATTCAATGAGTCGAATTTCGGCTTTGTTATTCCGCCGGGGCAGCTTTTTCTATATCCTCGTCTTCCCGGCGGGCCACCGCCTCCACAAAATACGCTGATGAGCAATTGATGATGCGAGTCAAACCCTCTGTTTCAATTTTTACCAGGGGAGACTCATAGGAGACGACCTGGCCGGTGATGCTGGTGTCACCGTGTTCTTGACTAAAATAGAAAGTGTAGGTCTTTCCCGTCTCGAATAATGGTGCCATTCTTAACCTCCTTTACGGTCTCGAGACACCCTTGGGCGAACAAAGAGGGCTAGATGCAGACACTGAGATTCTAGCATAGTCGCCTAAATTTTATAAGGATTTTGATCCAGTGATGAGATCCAGCCTAGCCCGGATATTTCATGAATGGTCTACTGCGACCGCGAAACTGGGAACCCGCTTGCGGGACTGAGCGGAGCGCAGCGAGCGCGAATAATATGGGCATCCTTCCTGACGTCCTTGGGCCTCGCCCCCTGCGACGTACTGTTCAAGTACGCCTCGGGTTCGTGGCCCTGCGGTTGCCAGGTTGCCCGCCCGCCTCGCCTGAGCGAGCAGGCTCGCGACCCGCCTGCCACTGCGAGGCACAAGCGGGCAGGTGGCGGGCAGGCACGCCCATCTCCACGGTCTCGTAACGCCAATTCAGGAAATAGTCGGGCAGATCCTTGCAGGTGCACTTCATTATTCGCTTGCCTTCTGCCAATGATCTTCCTACCATGTGCACAATATCAGGCTGAGGAGGAGACTTCCATGCGGGTTCTCATTTGCGATGGTCTGCGTCAGCAGGGAGTGAGAATTTTCCAAAAGGTCAAGAACCTTGAGGTGGAGGTTCGTGAGAAGATCGAGCCCGAGGAATTGCTGGACGTGATTCCTCAATGCGACGGAGTTGTGATACGTAGTCGTACGAAGATCGGGCGGAACGTTCTTGAACAAGCATCACGCTTACGCGTGATCGGTCGGGCAGGCATTGGTGTAGACAACATAGACATCGAGGCGGCAACCCAGCGCGGCGTGCTGGTGATGAACACCCCTGGAGCCAATGCTGTGGCCGCTGCTGAACATGCAATGGCCCTTATGTTGGCACTTGCCAGGCACATTCCCCGGGCGGACGAGTCCGTGCGAGCCGGTAAATGGGAAAAGAAAAAGTTCGTAGGCACAGAGCTCTACAATCAAACCCTGGGCATAATCGGTTTGGGCCGTATTGGCTCCATTGTGGCGAATCGAGCCCTCGGTATGAGAATGAGGGTGCTGGCGTTCGATCCTTATGTCTCAGAAGATGTGGCCGCCAAACTCGGAGTGGATTTGGTCTCACCACAGAAGCTCTTTCGGGAATCCCAATTCATCACTCTTCACACCCCATTCACCAAAGAGACCGAGGGACTGCTGGACGAGGCCGCCTTTAACATGATGAAACGGGGGGTGCGCATCGTCAACTGCGCCAGAGGGGGGATCATTGATGAGTCGGCCCTTTACGAGGCCATAAAGAAAAAGAAAGTAGCAGGGGCAGCCCTTGATGTTTTCTCGCAGGAGCCGCCGGTGAATAGCCCACTTCTTGCCCTACCTCAGATCATAGCTACGCCCCACCTGGGCGCTTCCAGCGAACAGGCCCAGAAGAATGTGGCCGTTGCCATTGCTGAACAGATGGTGGATTACCTGCAAAATGGGTTGATCAGGAACGCAGTGAATATGCCCTCCATGAGCCCCAAAGTGATTGAGCAGATCCAACCTTTCATGCGACTGGCCGAACGCCTGGGTCGCTTCCTCTCCATGTATTTTCAGGGCAACGTGCGTCACCTGAAGAT
>WOR8_10006424_pt1 | contig 11279 bp, 10 predicted proteins | sample DeeMarSeWOR38_10_FD_19890 | JGI IMG/M metagenome (IMG submission 19890)
ACCACGTGCTTTGTTTAGGTGACATTGTCGGATATGGACCGTACCCTAATGAGCTTATAAAAATCGCAGAAACCTTCGATGCAACAGTAATAGGTAATCATGATATAGCGTGTGCTACTGGAAATGCTACTGGATTCAAGAAGTGGGCCATTGAAGCAGTACTTTGGACATTTGACGAATTAACCACTTATTCTAAGACATTTCTGTCTATACTAGCTAAAAATGAGTTTTTAGAAGTAAGTGAGAGAGGAGTACAGCTTTATTTAACTCATGCTTCCCCTAAGGATTATATTAATGATTATATATATCCTGAAGACTCTCAAACAAGAAAAGAAGAGCTATTAGATATGATTGGTGTAAATCATATACTTATAGTAGGTCATACCCATATTCCTTTTATTTATCAAAGCGAAAAATCAAGAAAAGTAATTTTTAATCCTGGAAGTGTAGGACAACCTCGCGACAATGATCCTCGTGCTTCTGCAGGAATTCTCGAGATTGATTCAAATTCAAATATCAAATTAGATTGGATTCGAGCCGAATATGACATAAGAGAAATTGCACGTGAGATCCAAAAAGTTGGATTACCCATAAGATTAGCTGAACGATTATTTTTTGGTCAATAAGTCCATAATATAAGGAACTACAAATATTTAATCTCATCTATTGGGCTTTTTACCATCTCTAGTTTAATAGAGTTTCCAATTTGTAATCGATTAAAAAAGGTCAAATTTTTTACTTGGCCAACTGGATTGACTGGATATTCCACATCTTTTGATCTGAGGAATATGATTAACACTTGACTTTGAGTCCAATAGGCTACATCCCCTTGATTAACATGTTTCACTGTATTCTCTGGGCCAGCTCGACCTATTTTAAAGGGAATACTTACTTCACCATCTCGAACGACAACTCGGGATTGAATCGGATTTCTTAAACGAAATTCCAGTAATGCATAGGTTTTTGGGGCTAAGTGTTTTGTGAACACTACTTTTCCAATATCTGAATTACCTAAAATAGAGAATTCTAAAATAAATTCTTGATCAGACATATTGCAAATCTCAATGATATAAAAGATATCAATTTATCAATAAAAACTATTTGTGCAATATTTTAATTAATCATTAATAGCTTCCACTACACACTAGTTTTTAACCAAAAAAAATTGGTTAAAAAATCAGATTATTTATAATTGAATAAATTTAGGTTTGATAAATATGAGTTTAACACAATTACCTGAACCTTTTGATACCATAACATTGTTTTTACTTTTTTTTGGTGGTTTGTTGGTTCTAATATATATACTTAGTGGGTTCAGAATAGTAAAAGAATGGGAAAGAGCTCCTGTTTTACGGCTTGGGCGGTATACAGGTTTGAAAGGACCAGGTTTATTTTGGATCTTACCTGGAATAGATAGAATACCAAACATCGTGACAACAAGAATCCAAACATACTCCTTTCGATCAGAGCAAAGTCTAACCAAGGATAATGTCCCTGTAACAATTGATGCTGTTTTATTTTTCAAGGTTATTGATGTTGAAAAAACAATTTTGGAAGTTGAACACTATGTATCTGCAACTCAATGGGTAGCACAAACTACACTGCGAGAAGTGACAGGACAAGTTGAGCTTGATGAATTATTAGCTGAAAGAGAGAAAATTGCAGCTCATCTCGCTGAAATTGTAGATGAGAAAACTGAACATTGGGGAATAAAGATAATCTCAGTAGAAATTCGTGATGTAGTAATCCCTGGTCGATTACAAGAGGCGATTTCTCGACAAGCTGAGGCTGAAAGAGAGCGTCGTGCTCGAATAACTCTCGCACAAGCTGAAAAAGAGGCAGCTAAAGGAATGATCGAAGCAGCAGAACAATATGAAACTTCTCCCATTGCTATGGAACTTAGATGGATTAATTTGCTATTTGAAGCTGCGACCGAAGGCGGAGCTACCATAATGCTGATTCCTGCTAATATTCCTACAGCTGGGTTCAGTTATGCAGGAATGCAGAAGTTGGGTGAAGGCGGCAGTGGTCCAATTTCTCCTTTCGGGGTATACGGAGTAAAACCTCTACCATTTAAGAAAAAAGAAGAAGAAGTAGAGAAAGAATCATAATCTTCTCTCTATTTTTTTTTCTAATTATCCCTTTTTTTTTATGTAGGATATTAGACAGTGGGGAATGGTGACCAAAGGTTAAAATAATGTGACCTACATATAATTTTTACACCTATTTTCAATAGAGCTGACATTTATGTCTCTTAAAGGCTATTATTTGGTTAGTAGACCATTGAATTCATTTTATTCTGGTTTTGCTGTCCTAATTGGAGCAATTGCAGCAATTTCTAATCCATTAACTGAGATCCAAATTATAAATATTTTTTTAGGATATTTAACTACAGCTTTTATAGCTGCTGGAGGATATGCAATTAATGATGCATATGATGTGGAAATCGATAAGATAAATATGCCACATCGGGCAATTCCTTCTGGATTAATCACACCGAAGCAAGCTATGATCTATGCAGTTATTCTCTATATGTTAGGTATATTAATGGCATTAATTATAGATATTTTAGCCTGCATTATAGCAGGTATAGGAGCTTTTCTCCTTTTTCTTTATGCTGCATATTTCAAACGAACAGGGTTTGTAGGTAACTTGTTAGTCAGTATTTTAACCGCAATACCCTTCATTTTTGGAGGGATAATTACTGAAAGTTATGAGACTTTGATCTATCCTGCCCTATTTGCTTTTCTATTAATATTAGGAAGGGAGGTTATCAAGGATATTGAAGATGTTCGTGGAGACAAATTAGAAAATGTTCAATCTCTTGCTTTACGGTATGGTGTAAAACCTGCAAGAAATATGGCGATACTAACACTTCTTTTGTTGGTGCTCTTAGTCCCAATCCCTGTCATATTAGGCTATTATAAAACCCCTTTTTTCTTTGGAACATTATTATTAATCGGTTTAGGGCTTTTTTATACTATTTTTCTTTTATTAAGAAGAACTGATGAAGAAATAATTAAAAATACAACGTCAGCTAAACGAATATTAAAATCATGCATAGGGATAGGAATCCTAGGATTTGTCTTAGAGGGTTTAACGAAGATTTTATATTTATAAACAAAATTTTCATCCTTTAATAATTTTGCACAATTTTTAGCAATTATTTTGCCTTTTTCTAGATTAAGAAAGGTATTTGTAATAGTCGATGAAGTATAGTTTTTCCTCAATGTTTTATTAAATGGAGATAAATCTATCCGATGAAGCTATCTTATCGTTATATAATACTGATATCATTTATTCTAGCCTTTTTTATAGTTAATAATGTCCCTCTAACTATTGCAAATTCATCTAAATCAGTGTTATTTCTGTCAACTTCCAATGATGAAAGATTAGTTGAACGATTCAGTTTAGATCCAAAATATTACATCGAAATACAGAATACATTACCTTCTAACCTAGTAATATTTGATGTTATTATTCTAATTGACTTTAATTTCAATAGTTCCATTTTAGCATCATATGAGGGAGGATTAATCATTTTTACTGGATCAACCTTAACAAATAACGCTAGTAGCTTAGTAGAATTAGGATTAACATCAACACCGATTGGTGTAGTAATCAATAATCCAGCTGTACCTGTTGTAAAACAAGGTACTCCTTCCCACCCTTTACTTAAACAGATAGAATGGAATTCAATCCCAGTAATCACAAATTATTCTAATATACCTCTACTTGGAACAATTTTGGTAGAAACCTCTTCAGATAGTATAAATCCAAATATACCTTTAATAAGCTCAAATAATAATGATAAACATCTTATGGTCAATATCTGGCCAAATGAGCAGTTAAATTCAGAGTTTGTTCAATGGCCCTATTTTAATTATTTTCTTTATCTCCTTTTAGAGATCTCTACAAATCAATCTCCAATGACTTATGCTGATTGGCCATATTCTCCAGTTCCTCATCTTTCTGAATCCATCTTTCTTGGACTCTCTGTTCTTCTTATTACTATTATCACTCTTAGAGGTTATCAGTATGCTAAGAAATATGCTCGTAAAAATCCAATAAATGAAAGAGATCTCCAAGAATTAGCCAAACAAGTCGAAAAAGACCAAGACTGGGAAGACGTAGGTATGCATCGGCCATTGGGAGGTTTTATGGTTCAATTCTTCATTGGAATTCTTATACTTTTACCAAATGTTATAATGAGTGCCTTAGTATTCCCATTACTAATTTTACCATCTCCCCAAGCAGCAGGATTTTATGATTTTACACTCCACTTTTTTGAAGCCCTCTGGTTACTATTTGATTTAGGAACTAGTACGGCTTTAGTGAAGTTTTTTGCAGAACATCGAGTTAAAAGGCCTCAATACGCAGTACGTTTCATTCAAATCTTCATTTGGTTTCAATTGGTTTCGGGTATTATTCAGTTATTCCTGATTTCCTTCCTTGGATCTATTATTTTCCCCCGAACTTTTCTTGCGCATATGTCTTGGGTCTTTGTAACTCATGCATTCTTTCAGTGGCCTGCATTTTTTATTGTATTCATGCTAATTTTTCAAGGCATGAATCGATTAGACTATTATCAGATTTTAAATCTTTTATTATATGGAGTATTTAATATTACAATTCAATACTTAGTAATAATAATTTTCCGTTTAATATTAGGTCCTAACATCATTTATGGTGACTCTTTATCAGGAGCAATTGGTTATAGCATGGGTAATTACGTTGTAATGTGGGCTGGATTTCTAGTGGGGTTATGGTTCTTCAAACGCTTAGGTTTTTCTGTTAAAAGTATATTTCGAGTAGATTTCACTCTTAAAGAGATAAAAACAACCTTTAAATTTGGATCAAAATGGGCGATAGGGAATTTATTGCCACCATTAGGTTGGTTTTGGCAAGTATTCTTACTATCAGCATTTTTACCAAATTATACAGAACAACAAGGCTTTTTCTCAATAGCTTGGTCTTTTGCATTAATTGTCATGTTAGTTGGTTTATTTGCTCAATCTATCCTAGGTGGAGTTTCTGAATCATTTCATGCAGGGAGAAAAAAACTAACACAATACTATGCTGCTAGTTCTTTGAAGTGGTCTGCGTTTTTTGATTTTTTCTTTGTCGCAGCATTACTAACAATTGGACCTAAATTTATTCTAGGTGGAGCAGGTTCTGAATGGGTTGGGGCAGCCATTTTAATTCCTTGGTTACTTATATTTCATGGATTTGGATATTTATCTTGGCTTGGAGATTGGATGTTTGCAGGATCAGATCGTCCTGGATGGGCAGCAATTTCTTGGATAATAGAACAAGGAATCAGAGGTGTTTTATTGCTTCTCTTTATTCCAAATTGGGCTTTTTTTAGCAAAACCTTTGGTAGCCCAATGATTGCAGTAATGTTTGCCTATATTCCAGCCCTAATAATTAAAGATGTATTTATGTGGTGGGGAATACGTCGTTCAGAATTCTTCCGCTTTCCATGGCGTGATGTTGTTTATCAAGGGTTTATTGCTCCGATATTAAGTGGATTATTTATTTTCTTACTTTTAGATTCTTTATTTACCATTATATGGCAAGGTGATATTATAACTTCTGTTATAATTCTTCTTATTGGAATTATTGGCGGATTTTATCTATTTAGTTTTATATATGGATTACTCGGAGGATTTGATGATAATTCACTCATTGAATTCCACCGTGCAGCAAAAATGGCTAAAGGACTCAGTTTTCCAGCAATCTTACTTTATAAAGCAGCAAGAGCAGGAACGCAAGTCTCTCCATTACATAATAGATTTCCAATTACGATTTTTGAAAGTGCCATGCAGGAGGCACAAAGTCTAACAAAAGAGAAAAAAGACCTTGTAATTTAAAAACATCTTTGAATTTAAAGGATATTTAGGATTTCAAATAATAATGTGACAGGGATAACCCATAATATAGCAGGAATCATGTTGACAATAGGAATGTCTTGTATTTCTAAGATTCTAAAGCCTAAACCTAATATTAAAATACCCCCTACTATGTATATCATATCAATTATTGCGGTAGATAAATTTGCTCCTAAAAACATGGCAAGAATTGTAATAGTTCCCTGATAGATTAGTACTATAATAATACTGAATATTACGCCAATTCCATATGAAGTAGCCAGAACTAACGCCATAATTCCATCTAAGGTTGATTTTATAATTAGTAAGGTAAGGTCTTGAGTAAGTCCATCATTGATTGATCCTAAAATGGCCATAGGACCTGTTTCAAATATTATAGAAGCTATAACAAAGCCTTCCACAAATTTTGTCTCTCTACTTTTAGCTTTTGCTTTTAACCATTCGCCAAGATTACTTAGATTCCCTTCAATGTTAATCATCACCCCAGAAATTCCACCTAATACAAGGGAGAAAATTGTAATTAGAAATTCTTTAGCATTTAAACCTTGTTCGGGAGATATACACATATAAATTCCCAAGATAATTGTTGTCAACCCTATGCCTTTGATCGTAATATTCTTCATCTCATCAGAAAAGTATTTTCCAATTAAAAGGCCTCCAAGGGTTCCTAAAACGACCGTAATACAATTAATCAATGTTCCTAACATTTAACTTCTTCCTTGGTTTTTGTCAGAAAGATTAATAAATTTAGGTGAATAAAACATGAAATAAACGTCTAAATTGAATTAAAGAGATATTGAAAAAGATTTAGATTCCTAATTTCTTTTAAAAATTCCTTTTAATAGAAGGTAAATTAATGATTCGAATCCTTTTCTTTATCGAGTATCCACGAAAAGATCATAAAGATTAAGTTTAATGCTTCAGATGAACAAGAAAGGGTTACTGAAGGCACCAATTATGAGTGTATTAGATAAAAGAGTACGAAAAAAAAGAAGATGGGGGAAAGTTTTTGAATACAATAGTTACGAACGTTTGCTGCCTGTTGGTAAAGAATATGAAGATATTTTGAATGAATTAGCTAAAGAATATTCTAAGAAAAAATCTATACTTGTAACTCCTCAAGAAATTGCATCTAAAAGAGATATTCGTGTTTCAGTTGCAAAACGTTTACTTGACGATCTAACAGAAAAGAAAATTCTGAAACAAGAACATTCTTCCAAACGTTTGAAGATTTATACAAGAGCTTAATCTGAAGATATTTAAACTCATAAAATGACCCTTTTTTGAGTAAACTAAGTGAAAATATTTGAGTTTTAGAAATAACCTTCATTTAATGAAGCGACTGTTAAGACAGGGTTGGATTCGGGCGGGAGTTCCATTAAGTTCGATTGAGTCACTTGCTGACCATTCTTGGTCCTCAGCAGCTATATCATATATTTTAGTACAACTAGAAAATGAATTTAGAAAAAGAAATGATAATCCATTGTTAAATGTTGAAAAAGCGGTCTGTATTGCACTTTTTCATGATTTTCAGGAGTCTCAATATTTTGATATTGACAAAAGCCTAGAATATCTTATTGATAACAGTTTATGGGAAAAATTTATCACAAAAATAGATGAATCTGCAATAGATAACTTAATTGAAGATATTCCAAAATCTGTTCAGAATTCAATCTATAAGTTAATGAAGGATCAGGAGAGTGAGGAATATCACATTGCTAAAGCTGCAGATTTGCTTGATCTTTATTATCAAGCAAACGAATATTTTAATCGAAATTGGATAAACGAGTCCCAATATGTGAAATTTATAAAAAAAACATTTTCTAAATTAAAAGGTTACGAAAAGCGATTTCCTTCAATAAGGGAATTATACATTGAGTCTCATGACTAAAATTATTACCTAGCTTTATTTATTCATCTTCTTTTAACTGAGTATACTCAACAACCTCTTTGATGAATTCTATGCTAACATCAAGAAAATTGTTAGAGTCTGGTAGCTTTATTCCTAGTTTAAAAGCGTGTGCTTGTTCTAGCATTGTATAAAATTTTGTAAAAGATGACTTTTCTCCAAATATTTCACGAATTTCTTCATGAATATCTGGTTTAACTAAATCCATTTGCACAGAGTTGGATCCAACCTCATAACACGATAGAGCAAATGCGATATCAATTACAGAACCACCTATTAAATACTCCAGCTCTCCATCTGGGAGATCTTCTTCTTTAGCCGCGCTAATTATTTCATCAAATGATGCAATTGCATCCGCAATTAATATCCTCGCTGATTCTTTCAGTTGATCTTCTGTAATCTCAAGTTTTGTGAAAACATTCTCACCATATTTAACCTCACCATCTTTTGCATAAAGTGCATGAATATGAGTAAAGACGGATCCGAATTTTTCGAGCTGTGGGAGGTCATCTTCCTTTAAAATCATTAAATCAAAGATATGAGCAACCTCAGGAGTAATAATTTCTTCTGCAATTGAATTAATTGACTCAATAGCTTCCTCTTCATTTTGGAGATCAGATCGTAAAACTACCGCGAAATTAATATCACTTTCACCGACAACATGTAATCGCTTTGCATAGGAACCGTAAATAATTATCGCTCTGATTGTATCTTTTAACATATCACTGGTAGTAAGTCTACTGACAACTTGATTTTCTAGCATTTCGTACTCTGTCGATTCATCTCCTCCTAATTCCTCTTCAGAAATTTCAGAAAGATCGTCTTCATCTAATTCATTTGCTTTTTCGATCTCTTCTTTCACAATTGCCATTGAACTCCTGACTATATTTTTCAAATCAGGATTTTCTGTAATCGCCAGTTTTAATACAGATGTAAGTGTGGCTTCGCCTTGTTCTAAGCGTGCTTGAATTGCATAATTCTGAATGAGAGCCCGAAGTTCTGATTCATCCATTGAAAATCATCGTCCTAACGTTATTCATCTCTTACTTCTCTAATTTAGTTGTTTGTAGTATTTTAATATTAGGAAAAATACCTATTTATGGTTTAAGATATGTACTTAAATTTATAAAACTTAAAGCTTTCCTTGAAAGTAAGTTTTACTATTTGATAATCGGTTTAGAAGCTTTGCAACCTCTGAATTGATATTGTCTTTTTCTTGAGGAGAAATTTTTCCTTGTTTTCGTATTAAATTAATAATTTTAGCTGTTATAAATCCTAGATCTATCATATCTTGTTCTTTAAATCCTTGATGAGTCAGCTCAGCAGTTCCAAATCTTAATAATCCATCAGTTACGATTTTATGCTTATAAAGACAATCTCTTAGATACTCTCCTTCTTGAGAGTCTTTTATTTTTAGTAATACTTGATGAGATTCAGTAAAACCAAACTTTTCACCAAATAGTGGGATCTGATTATCATTAAGAGAATTAGCAAAATTTTTAGAATTCTTGACTATTTGAGTAGCATAATCTTCCCCATATTCTTTGAATTCTTCAAAAGATATACCTAAAGCAGCTATTCGAGAGTTGTGAATATTGTCAACAAAACCTATACCTTCTAGGGGATCTACACCAATTAATCGTTCTAATTGGTCATTCTGAAAATTATTTGATAAAATAATACCTCCTTGAGGACCTGGAAATGATTTATGAGTTGATCCTAATAAGATATCTACTCCTTCTCGAAGAGGATCCTGAAATTGTCTACCTGCAATTAATCCAAGAACATGTGAAGCATCATATATCACTACTCCTCCATATTTATGAATTTCTTCAGCGATCTCGGCAATAGGTTGTGGAAACAAAATTAAAGATGCACCTAAAATAACTAAAGGAGGTTTTGAGTTTCTAAGCATTGATTTAGTTTTAGAGATGTCAATATTAAAATAGTCTATGTTATATGGGATATCTATCTTTTTTCGATTAAAAAATTCTAAATTGAGAGGGTATCCTCCTCCAGGGAAAAGCGGGAGAATTGCGATTTGATCATCAGGATTGGAAAAAGCAAAAATTATAGCCAAAAGAGCCATATTACCTGAGAGAGGAGAAATATGAGCTGAGGAACATCTAAACAGATCTTTTGCTAAATTAACAGTTTTTTCATAAATTTCTAAGAAAACTTCGGTCCCTGCATAGAATTTCGCATGATATCGAGAATTTTCGACACTTAAAGCGTATTTTACAGATGGACTAAGACAATTTTCAGATGCAATCATATTTAAGGAAGAGGAACGAATATTTTCATGCTGTTTTACTAAATTTAAAATATCCAAGCTTAGTATCACCTTATTTAGTAAATAATTTTCAGCATCTAGCTGAGAATCATCAAATAATAAATTTCTCTGATGATTACAACGCATACTAATTTTAAAATAATATGACTAATGTCACCTTAGACTTCATCTAGAGGTTAATCTTTATGATTGATTCTCATGCTCATCTTCTCCCTGATTTTGTCCATGATGTTGAACAATTAGTAATTAATGCCCAAAATTCTGGAGTAAAGGCAATTATTAACTCTGCTATTGAACCAAAGCATTATAATTATTCAAAAGAACTTGTGGAAAATTTTAAACAATTTGTTTATAGTACTTATGGTTTTGCTCCTCAGAAAATTAAATCTCTAGATGTAAATGAATCCATTGAAGCAATAAGAAAGATTAAATCATTAGTGGCAATTGGTGAAATTGGTTTAGACTACTATTGGATACATGAAAGAGAGTGGAGGGAACAAGAAAAGAAAGCTTTCTTAAAATTCATCAGTCTTGGTAATGAAATGAAATTACCCCTTGTTATTCATTCAAGAAAAGCTGAAGAAGATTGTATTTCGATCTTAGAGAAGGAGGCCGAAGTACCAGTCTTAATGCATTGTTTTACAGGAACAATTGATCAAACAAAACGAATTATTGATCTTGGGTGGCTTATTTCAGTACCTACTGCAGTCAAAAATAGAAAGAAACACCGAAAGATAACAAGAATTACTCCATTAGATTTTATTGTTGTAGAAACTGATACTCCCTTTTTAAGTCCATTTAAGGGGAGATCTAATGAACCAGCAAATATTAGATATGCGATTCAAGAAGTCAGTGTATTGAAAGATACAACTTTTGAAGAGGTTGAAATTGTCACAACACGCAACGCTAAAAAATTTTTCAAAATCTGACAATTTATAATTATCACAGGTGAGTAAGGTGTCTGAAAAGAGTTTAAAATACCGTGATGAAGTAGTTAAGAAATTAGAAGAAGAAGAGTTCGATATTTTAATAATAGGAGGTGGAATTACAGGAGCAGGAATTGCAAGAGATGCAGCTCTCAGAAAACTTAGAGTAGCACTAATAGAGAAAGGAGATTACGGATCTGGAACAAGTAGTGGTTCCTCAAAACTAGTTCACGCAGGTTTACGTTACCTTGCTCAAAAAG
>WOR8_10006425_pt1 | contig 11279 bp, 9 predicted proteins | sample DeeMarSeWOR38_10_FD_19890 | JGI IMG/M metagenome (IMG submission 19890)
TCGGAAGCGGGACTGCTGCTTATATCATGCTAACTCAATTGGAGGAAAATTCCGCCGTAGCAGAAGTCGTTCCAAAGGATGATTCCCGGCTTCATACGGAATACATTACTTACCCCGGTGCAACGGGTGACATTCGAGCAAGTCTGGCCAGGCCTAAAGATGATAAAAAACTACCCGGCGTCATCGTGATTCACGAAAACAGGGGTCTGCAACCTCACATCGAAGACGTTGCCCGGCGTGTGGCATTGAAGGGCTTTCTGACCATCGCCCCTGACGCCCTTTCGCCGCTCGGGGGGACTCCGAAAGATGAAAATGAGGCCCGGTCCAAAATAGGAAAGCTCGATCGTGAAGCGACTGTGAAGAATCTCGTCGCTGCTGTTAAGTACTTAAAGACACATCCTCAATCTACCGGCAAGGTCGGCTGCATGGGCTTCTGCTGGGGAGGAGGAATGACAAACCAGGTAGCCGTCAACAGCCCGGACTTGAAAGCCGCCGTCCCCTTCTACGGCAGCCAGCCGGCCTCCGAGGACGTCCCTAAGATAAAGGCATCTGTGCTTGCCCATTATGGCGGTCTGGATAAACGTATCAACGCCGGCATTGAAGCGTTCGAATCCGCTCTTAAGAAGGCATCCATTGATTATAAAATCTATATATATGAGGGGGCCGGTCATGCATTCTTCAACGACACCAACGAATCCCGGTATCATAAAGAAGCGGCCGAGCTTGCTTGGAAGCGAACCATCGAATTCTTTAACGAAAAGCTTAGAACCTGATGTTTCGTTGGTAAGTCAGAGGCCTCGCTTTAATCATTTGCCGAGGCAGCACTTTTTGTATTTCAAACCGCTGCCGCAGGGACATGGATCATTTCGCCCCGGCTTATGAGTGGCTCGGACGTTTGCCTTCGTTGATGTCGGCACTTGCTCTCCGAGTCCCTGCCGGTGCCACTGTGCGGCGACCTCAGTAACAAAAGGCCGGCAGTGGGTGAAAAACCGTTTATAGCCTGCGCATAGATAGTTCAAACCTTCCTCGCCATCCGGTGTTCGGCAAAAGCGGTTTTTGGGGCATTCTCCGTTACACATGTCCCGGACATCACACTTCAGACAATAGCGGGGAAGATTTTCTAATTTCGCCTGCCCAAACGCTCTCTGTACCGGACTTTCAAGCAACTCGACTAACGGCGTTTTGGTAATATTCCCAAGGCGGTGTTCCAAATTCACGAAGTGGTCACACGAAAAGAAATCCCCGTTGTGCTCGATGACGGGAATATCGCCGCATGTCGGCCGGAAAATACACAGCGAATGCTCCTGCCCGAACGCTACTCTGGCGGCCTCCTCGAAGATTTGTACCTTGATCCGCCCGATGTCTCGGCTTGCCCATTCATCGAAGATGGTACAGAGAAAACTGCCCCAAGCGTCCGCCGGCACTGTCAGTGCGTTAACACCATTTTCAGCTTCCGACTGCGGCTCGACCATAGGCAGAAAGCTAACGTATGGAGCTTCGATTTGCTTGAAGAAACCGTACACTTCGGCAGGATACCAAACATTGTGAGCATTGACCACACACAAGATATCAGTATTAATTCCGTGCTTTAGCAGGAGTTCATACCCACGCATTGCTTTCTCATGAGTAGATCTGCCATCCTTCGTGACGCGGTATTGGTCATGTATTTCCTGCGGCCCATCCAGGCTCAGGCCTACGGAAAAGCCCTCTGCCGCCAGGAAGCGGCACCACTGATCATCAAGCAGAGTCCCGTTGGTCTGCATCCCGTTTGCGATCCGTCGATCTGAGGCATGATGTTTGCGCTGCAGGGCCACAATCCTGCGAAAATAATCCAGGCCCAACATTGTTGGTTCACCCCCATGCCAGGAAAAGCAGATCATCTCATCGGGACAGGCTTCGATGTGCTGGGCGATATACTGCTCCAGGACATCGTCAGCCATGTGAAATGACTCGCCTTTTGGATAGAGGTTTTCGGTTTGCAGATAATAGCAATACCGACAGCCCAAGTTACAGACCGAGCCGATCGGTTTAGCAAAAACTTGAAAACCACGAGAAGCTTTGGTCTTTTTCATATTCAAAATCTTTAGTCGCAAACTCGATTTCCGGAATGGTTAATATATAATTTTGCCGGATCTTGCTGGTAGAAATTTTTTAATTCATTGTACAAATCAAGATGCAGATCCAGCATCTCCTTAGGTTTTTCGAAAAAACATTCGGTGGCGACAGCGAAGAATTCGGCTGGATTCACGGCACCATATCTGTCCAGAAGTGTAGCATTATTTCGACTAACATCATGCCGGAGCTTCTCGTAATCCATCTCCAGGATGCGTGCCCAAGCGATAAAGGTCGAGTGGTCCTGAACTACCGGGCTGCTGTCACCCTTGGCCCCGGAGCTGTCAAGCTGGTGCGCAAATTCATGAAAGACAACGTTATGGCCATCATGAATATCAGCGGCACTACGGCGCACATCGTCCCATGAGAGGACTACCGATCCGCGACGCCATGATTCGCCCAGACGAACATCCGGGCCTTCAACGACAATACCGCCAACAAGCTTCGGAACACTCGGGGCAACGTATGACCGCGGATATACCAGTATGGAAGGCAGGCCAGGATAATAATCGGTCCGGCGGTGGAGCAGAAGCATACAGGCCTGGGCCGCTATAGTGACTTTTATTTCATCGGTAATCTTCAGACCGCCACAGCCTTCGAAACATTTCTCGCCGATAAAGATTTGAATGTGACGCTGCAATTCTCTTTGATCCGCCTTGGGCAGCAATCTGTAGAGCGGCACATTTCTTTCAATAATCGTCAGCCAATCGGCAGGGAAAGGCTTTGCTGTCAGCCGATTTCGACGTCTTTTTTTGAATCCGAACATACTTTTAAGCCCAACTGTAAATTAATTCATATATATTTATATCAGATCAGCCAATCCGAAACAAACGGCTTTATTTTTGCGGATAAAACGCTTATAATTACTTTCATCCTTGTATATGTGATTTTATGGAGAGCTTGGCATGAAGATCGACGATGACATCGCAAAGGAATTTCTGGATAATATCCTGTCAAGCATGGAGGGTGGACTCTTTACCATAGATAAGGATGCCAGAATTACTTCTTTTAATCGTGCCGCTGAAAAGATCACAGGCTTCATGAAAGAGGAAGTTTTGAATAAGAAGTGTTACACAATCCTCAGGAGTAATATCTGTAAAAGTAAATGTCGCTTGAAAAGAACATTGGAAACGGGAGAGTCCATGTCCAATTACGATGCGATCATTAAGGACAAAGAAGGAAAGGAAATTCCTATCAATGTAACAACATCCGCACTAAGATCCAGCGATAATGAGATAATTGGCGCTCTGGAAATCTTCAGAGATTTAACAGAACGCAAGAAGTTGTGGGACCAGCTACGAGAAGAAAGAGATAAAGCACAACAATACCTGAGTGTAGCCCGTGTTATAATTGTAGCACTCGATCTCAAGGGAAGAATAACTCTCATCAACAAAATGGGCTGCGAAGTCCTCGGATATGAAGATAATGAGATTCTTGGGAATAACTGGTTCGATTTCTATGTCCCGGAAAGCATAAGGGAAGAACTCAAAAGCTTCTATCAGAAATTGATAGCTGGAGAAGTCCAGCCGGCCGAATATTATGAAAATCCAATCCTGACAAGAGATGGGGAGGAAAGAACTATCGCCTGGCATAATACCACTCTCAAAGACAAAACAGGCCAAATAATCGGCACTCTTAGTTCAGGTGAAGACATCACCGAGCGTAAGCTAACGGAGGCGGAATTGCTAAGGTCGGAGAAACTGGCCTCCGTAGGCCAGTTGGCTGCAGGAGTTGCTCACGAAGTCAACAACCCACTGGCTGGGATTCTGGTCTATATTAAGCTTCTTCTTAAAAAGTACGAACAAAATAAATTACAGACCGAAGACACCAAGAAGCAACTTGAAAAGATTGGTAAAGAAACAGAACGATGTTCCCGAATAATCAAGAACCTTCTCGACTTCTCACGCCAGACGGAAGTCAAACTCAGACCGGTTGACATAAACAAAGTTATAGAAGCAACATTCGAGATAATCGGTCATCAAATCAGTCTCGAAAACATAAAAATCAAAGAAAAACTGTGCCCATCACTTCCTCTTATCAAAGTTGATTTTGACCAAATCCAGCAGGCATTGATGAATATCATACTTAATGCTGCTCAGGCAATGCCCGATGGCGGTGACCTGACAATAACCACATCCGTTACCAAAGGCGTCAAAATCGGCAACTCAATTAGAGATGCAGTTAGAATCGATATCAGCGACACGGGAATTGGCATTCCCAAGGAGAATTTAGACAAGCTGTTTACTCCGTTCTTTACTACAAAGGAGAAAGGCAAAGGCGTTGGGCTTGGACTGTCCGTTGTACACGGAATCATTGAACGACATCACGGCAAAATAACAATCCAGAGTAATCCCGTTGACGGCACGACATTCTCGATATATCTGGGGATCATAGATGAAGAAAAAAACTAAACTGCTCATCGTGGACGATGAGGAAATCGTCAGAGAATCTCTCTGCGACTGGCTCAGTTCCGTCGGTTATAAGGTTTTGACTGCCAGTTGCGCAGATGAGGCACTCGATATAATAAAGAACAAAAAAGTCAAGATTATGATTGCAGACCTCATCATGCCGGGCATAGACGGCATCGAATTGATGAAAAAGGCAAGAGAAATCGTACCTACGATATCAACGGTCATCATCACGGCTCACGGTACAATTCAAACAGCAATCACTGCAATGCGTGAAGGGGCTTACGACTTCATCGAAAAACCCTTCTGTCCGGAAAAGGTCGAACTGGTAATAAGAAACCTGGTTGAACATCACAATCTGATTGAGGAGAACATAAGCCTGCGCCAGAAAGTCGAAGATAGACATAGCTTCGAGGGCATTATCGCCAAAAGCCCCAGGATGATAAAGATATTTGAGCTTATCAAAACGGTGGCCCCGACGAATACTACGATTCTTATCACTGGAGAGAGCGGTACCGGCAAAGAAGTCGTTGCCCGCGCTATTCATCGCCAAAGCCATCGCTATAACAAACCGTTCATTGTTACAAGCTGTGCGGCCCTTCCGGAGACACTCCTGGAAAGCGAGCTGTTCGGCTATGAGAAAGGCTCTTTTACTGGAGCTGTTGAACAAAGGAAAGGCAAGTTCGAGGCCGCAGACAAAGGCACTTTGTTCCTCGATGAAATTGGCGAGATAGATGCCAACACACAAGTCCATTTGCTCAGGGCGCTCGAAGAGAAGAAAATCACCAGAATCGGAAGCAACGAAGAAATCGATGTCGATGTTCGAATCATTACCGCCACAAACAGAAACCTGAGAACTTTAATCCAACAGGAGAAATTCAGAGAAGACCTGTATTACCGTTTGAATGTCGTGACTATCGATTTGCCTCCACTGAGAAGTCGGCGGGAGGATATTTTACCGCTCGCTGAACATTTTCTGAAACAGTATTCTAAACAGAACAACAGCCCGGTTAAAACCTTCTCACCTGAAGCAGTAGAATTCATATTGAATTATGACTGGCCCGGCAACGTTAGGGAACTGGAAAACATGGTCGAACGCGGTATAGTTCTCTCGAAGGATAAGGCAATTACATTATCAGAATTTCCACAGGAATTAACCAGCTCAAATCCTGCTGATGGAAAAACCCTCGAAGCACTGGAGAAAAACCACATTCGCAAGGTTCTTGAGGAAAATGACGGCAACATTGTCAGGTCCGCCAAGATATTGGGTATTCATCGCATGACCCTTTCCAATAAGCTGAAGAAGTACAACATAAGTGCTAATAATTTAGACACCTAATGCTATATTTATTAGCACTCCGATTATCCTCGACAAACTTACACCAGCATTTTGGTTTTACCATAAGTTCTTATATCTTCAATATTTAAAAGGATTTCATTGAAAAAACTTAAATCTTTTCGTTTTAGGCACAGTTATTGCAGATTTATAAGTGGTATGTATTTCTAATTAAACAAAATCTCATTGAATAAAACAAAAGAGAGGATTTAAGCCATGAAAAAAGAATCGATTTTGGTCGTAGAGGACGAAGATATCATGCGGGAATCATTAGTTGACTGGTTTTCGAGCGAAGATCACAAGGTTGATGCCGTAGATGACGGTGAGAAGGCGCTCAAGAATTTCAATTTGAACGACTATGATGTCATGATCGTCGATCTCAAGCTGCCCGGTCGTGACGGGCTTTCGGTACTGAGCGAAGTCAGGGTGAAGAATCCAAAAACAAAAGTCATAATTATCACTGCTTATCCTTCAGTTGATACTGCGACTGAAGCGATGCGCAGAGGTGCTGTCGATTACCTGGCAAAACCTTTTGAACTGGAGCGGCTGGGGACTTCAATCACTAAAGCACGCGATATTCAGTTAGTAACGGCTCCTGTAGAGATGCCAGTGCCCGTTGAAGTACCGCCGGTCGAGGAAGAGGTCGTCTCGCCCTGTATCTGGTATCAGGCCGAGGTCGTTAAGAAAAGAATGTGCACATTTGGCTATCAGTGCAGCTCAGGATGCTCGTTTCACGCTGCGATGATGAAGAATGAAAAGAACTGCACCGATGAAAGGATCAAACCTTTCCTCGACAAGCTCAATGCTCTCATAGGCAAAAATCAGTGCCGGTACACAATGAACGGGCAAATCTCTTTCCGTATCTGCCCAAAGCTCTATAACTGCGAACAGTGCGAGTTCAGCCAGATATGCCAGGACCAGGTAGAAAATCAATTTATCCTTAAGACCGCTCATAAAAAAGCTTAACACAGGCCTATAATGAATATCTAAAAGTCATAACGCACCCCTATCAGGGTGCGTTATGACATTAATTACATACTCCAACTATCCGCTCGAAGTTCTATATCACATCCAAGCAGCATTTTCTGCCAATTTCAACCCACCTTACACGTTCGATTATAAGGCCACGGGATTATTTCTGTCATTACAAATATACGAACAATTTTGTGTAAAAGGCTGGTTCGGGTGTAACCTTCTTCTTGCTAGCGCCACTATCCCTGTAGAAGAACCCCAACACGGGGCCCAGATATGTAGTTGTTAGAAAAATTAATGAAAGGAACAACAAATGAAAAAGGTAAAAATTACTACAGCGATCATTATCGTGCTGGCATTGACGGTCCTGGCTGGTGAGGCGATTGGACAGCCTGGCGGCCGTGGTCGCGGCGGACAAGGATGGGGCGGCGGTCCGGAATGGGGACAAAGGATGGCCGGTAGACCACAAATGAATGCAGACCTTGATTCCGCTCAACCGGATAATTCCTGGGTACCGGGACCATATTGCCCATGGGCTCAGGGGCCGAACCAAAACATCCAGCCCCAACAAGGCCCAGGTCGAGGCGGATTCGGCCGGTATTTCCAAGGACCACGAGGTCCATATTGTCCTATAGGTCAGGGCCCGAATCAGAACATTCAAGGGAGACAAAATCGAGGCCCCGGCAGATTTAACAGGGATTTTCAGGGCAGAGGGCCAGGTGGATTCGGCCAAGGTTTCCAGGGAAGAGGTCAAAGACCACGCGGTCAGGGATTTGGACGCCGGGACATAATGATGCAGCGTGGCCCTATTGTCGGCAGAGGTGGTAGAGGTTTCAACCGCAGAAATACACCCCCCCAGAATTGGGGAATGAATAACCGACAGGGACGACCCGGCCCCAGAGGTCGAGTCGGAGAAGGCCCTCGGATATGGCAGCGACAATTCGTACCGGAAGATCAAGACCAAATAAATCAGCCCACACCACTCAGAGGTAGAGGTTGGACACCTGGCTATGGACCAGGAACCAGACGACAAGGATGGGGGCCGGGCTGGAGACAGGACTGGACGCCGGATTGGAATCTGAAACCACAACCGGAAAAAGCTCCGGATGCCAATGCTCCAAAACCACCGATTGTTGAAGACCAACCAGAACAACCGCAGGGTGAATAATGCAGAGATTCTTAAAAAATTTGATAGACCGACAACTTTGCCGAACACATTAACAGAGCTAAGATCCCGCCGAGAAACCATTGCTCGGCGGGATTGCTTTGTCGTTTCAAGGGCTGCACAGAAACTTGAGAATATTTGGAAATTTTATTGCTGAATTGCATATGCTTTCGTATCCTTCAAATATGGTTTTATCGATTCTTCCAGGCCGGATCGTAAGTCTCCGGGCCGAGCGGTTATTGGTCGATCTTATTAACAGCCTAATGGACTCAGAAATCGTCGCAGAAGACCAGCAACAAACGAACGCATCTCTTGCGGCTGAGCTTGAAGACGTTCGCCTGAGTCGCCAGGGCGATTCCGATGCTTACACCCGGCTCATTAAACAGCACCAGTCGCATGTCAGCAGGATATTGTGGCATTTCAGCCGGGACTGTCTCGTCCACGAGGAACTGGTACAGGACGTTTTTGTCGAAGCATTCATGAGCCTGCACAGCTACCGCGAAAAGGCCCCCTTCGATCACTGGCTTTCGCGAATCGCCACTCGCGTCGGCTACCGCTACTGGAAACAAATGGCACGCCGGCACGAGACAGAAAGTTTCTCTCTGGCTGAATGGGACCAGTTGCCGGACAAATCGCCGGATGAAATGGATCCCGGACAGGCCGCCGAGATACTTCACCGGTTGCTGGCGAAACTAAGCCCGCGAGACCGGCTTGTCTTGACTCTGCGATACCTGGAAGGATGCGATGTTGCCGAAACCGCCCGCCGAACGGGCTGGACAAAGAGCATGGTAAAAGTCCAGACACTGCGGGCCAGAAAGAGATTGGAAAAGCTTTTCGCTCAGGCGGGAAAGGAGCTGAGAGGATGAAAAACGAAAACCTTTTCGAAGCATTAGCAGCACGTGCCCGCAGCGAGTCGCCTCCAGAGATTGACGTTGCCGACCGGGTCATAGCGAGACTTAGTGCTGAGCAAAATCGGATAGAACAACTGGCCGAAAAACCCCTGCTATGGCTGGCGGCCGCTTCATCGGCCTTTGCCGTTTCTTCCGTGGTGATAGCTATCATGGTTTACAACGCCTCGACGGGACCTTTATATGAGATTTCACAAGCGATTGCATGGGTGGTACAATGAGCCAGAACCAGACAACCGATAATACAATCGTTAGCCAGATTAACAAAGCCCACATGTGGCGGATGGCATTTTTCGGCCTAATCATCCTCATAGCCGGCATAGCAATTGGTGGCTCATCCATGCTGATTTTTGCACCTGATAAAATCATGAAACCCCCACGGGGACCCGAATTCGCGAGCGGCAGGATGGTGGGCCAGTTGCATCGCGAGCTTCGTCTCTCGCCGGAACAAGCCGAGAAGATCGAACCGATCCTCAAAGAGCATATGGAAACACTACACAATATTCGCATCGATGCCCAGGACGAAATCGGCAAAGCGCTCGAGAAGATGAATAAACAGATATCGAGCATTCTAACCGAGCGACAGAAGCGAATGTGGGAATCAAGTCTGCATCGTGTGCAGAGTCCGCTTCGTGGCGGCGGCCAAAGATGGGGCGAAGGCCCCGGCGGGCCCCGTCGCCGTGGAGGCCAGCAGGAACGCCCTCGAAGAGGTCCCGGCCAGGGTTCGAGCCCGTTCGGACCACGACGCCGGCCAGCCGGCCCGAATACACCGCAAGACGGCGCTATAGAACCTTTCGAAGACCCGCCACAGGAAAATTTTTGAGCAAACTCACGACCTCGACTTTCCTTATGAGAAGACCGGGAGGACTTTAACTTTATAATCAGGGCAGATTGAAATAGCGCCGTTGAAATTATATAATACTACCTTATGAACAGACTGATTACAAAAATGTGTAAGAGGTATATATGAGGTCGGTGCTTCTCTTTGCGCCTTTCGCAAGTCCTACATATACGCCGCTTGGAATCGCAACTTTGTCGTCATTCATCAAAGCAACCTATCCACAATGTCACCTTAACGTTATCGATTTGAACATCGCCACATGGAACAAGCTCATCGACTGGCAAGAGGAATATCAGCCGTTTCGTGACTTCGTCCAGGACAAAGAAAAGGGTTTCTTTGATGAAACACACTACAGAGAGCACCAGCACATCTGGAAGCAACTGATGGAAACCAACGACGACTATATTCGTATGGCCCGCCTTTATCTGGAGCAGGACATTCTTGACGATGGGTTTCAGAAGGTGCTGGATTATTATGCCGGGCTTATCCTGACAAACGATCCGGAATTTATCGGCTTTTCCATAATGTATCCGAGGCAGGTATTGCTTTCTCTGGCGATTGCCAAATTCCTGCATTCGGTATTGTCTGTGCCGGGCCGTGGTAAAGCTATGATTGTTGTCGGTGGCGCCATGATCTCGGCATTGAATGGACAGGACATTCTAAAAGCCTGTCCCTATGTCGACGCCGTGTTCGAAGGCGAAGGTGAAGCCGGTCTTGGAATGCTTTGCATGGGTCGTGACTTCGCCGAAATTCCGGGGCTGTCCTATAGAGCAGCAACGGGCATCCTTACAAACAGAAAAACGGACACGATTAGTTTGCATAAAGTACCACTGCCGGATTTTTCCGATCTGAATCTTGCCAGTTATTTTAATCCCGAGCCGGTAGTGCCTCTTGTTTTCTCACGTGGGTGCAAGTGGCGAAAGTGCCGGTTTTGCGCACACAACTTCTCCTACAGCGGATACAGGAATCGAAACGCAATCCAATTTGTCGAGCACCTGCAAAAACTCAACCGCCAGCTCGGCATCCGGCATTTCTATCTGGCCGACCAGTACGTCGATGCCCCCGACATGGAAATCCTTGCCGAAGAGATTCTCAATCAGGGATTGAATATCTACTTCCACATCATGGGCCGCCCGACGGATGATTATACACCCGAAGTCCTTCAGAAGCTTTCTTCTGCCGGCTGCAGATGGATTAGCTGGGGCATAGAAAGCGGCTCGCAACGGCTGCTCGACATATCCCTTAAAGGAACTTCGGCCCAAACGATTCGAAGAATCATCAAAGATTCGCACCGGGCGGGTATTTCCAACCTGCTGATGATGATTTTCGGCCTGCCGACCGGCACGGACGAAGACTTCGACGCCACCTTGGACATGCTGGATAACCTTATCGATTCGACCGATGCGATTACAGCCAGCAGTTTCCAGCTTTTCGACAGAACGGTGTTTGCCGCCCAGGCCAAAACATTCGGCATGGAAATCACCGGGCGCGAGATACTCTTCACGAGCGAGCACGGCCCGGTCCACTCGAACCGGCT
>WOR8_10006426_pt1 | contig 11278 bp, 9 predicted proteins | sample DeeMarSeWOR38_10_FD_19890 | JGI IMG/M metagenome (IMG submission 19890)
TTAAAATGCTCACATACTCTATGTATGCTGCGCTTTTTCGTCAGCTCACGCCTTGCTCTTGGACGTGATTTGCTATTTTTGAGATAGGTTCTAGATTTATTTTTGATTTAATTGAAAATGGTTTTATACCGCTTGTCATAAAACCGTTCCGATTAAAAGGATGGCGGCATAAGCGGTTGTAGCAAAAAAACCTTCCGCAAACGGAACGTTTTTTTGACAATCGCTATAAAACAGTCAGATTTTGCACGATAGCGAGGCACGAGGAGGAGAAAAAGCGCAGCGTACTTTTAGTACGTAAGCGCATTTCGAGGACGAGCAACAAAGCTATCGGGTAAAAGATGGTTGTTTTAAAACCATTTTACCAGCCGGCCTCTTTCTTGAGGGACCTCAGCAACAACACCAGCGCAGCCTTCAGCGTTGCATTCACATTTTCTCCGGTTACGGCACTGGCGGGAAATGACGGCACCTTAAGCTGGTGATTGTAGGCTTTTTCCATTTCTTCAATGGACATCAGCGGGACACCTTCTGAAGCAAGGTCGCGCTTGTTGTATTGCAGCACAAGCGGCATTTTCATGATATTGAGGCCGTAGCTCTTTAAATTGATTGCGAGGTCTTTTAAGGAAAGGATATTTTTTTCATGGCGGATTCTCAGGGAATCGGCGACAAAAACCAGCCCGTCTACGCCTTTCAGGACCAGTTTGCGGGTCGAGCTGTATTTCACCTGTCCCGGTACGGTATATAATTGAACCCGCACATCGCATCCCTTGATTTTCCCGATTCCCATGGGAACAAAATCAAAAAATAGGGTCAAATCACCTTTTGTCTTAATGGACACCATCTCATCGGTCATTAATTTGCGGCTTTTTTGAAAGATATACTGCAAATTAGATGTTTTGCCGCCCCTGCCCGGACCATAGTAAACGAGCTTACACTCCACTTCCCGTTTTTTTAGATTAATAATGGCCATATCTTTTTAGTGATATTTCTCTAACTATTTGAAATGATGTCTAATAAATATTGATGAAAGTTGCATAAAAGCATCTGTGTGCTGGTCTACCGATGCATTTCGGTTAAAATTCTTTTATTAAATGATTATAAAAAGTTATATGAAAAGTGTCAATCTGAAACAAATATTATATAATAAATTCAAAATATTATAGTCTGTCCGGCTGTCGACTCGCTGCAGAAATACAAACCATCACAATATTATTGGCATTTTGATCACAAATCTTTAATTTTAATAGTAATAATGATTTTTGCAAGCGGTTGCTGTGATACGCTGGCTCGAAAGGGGTGCGGCTGGTCAAAAAAGCGAGCCGAAGTTTGCCCCCGGCTCGCTACCTGATTTTGCATGAAAATAGATTAGAAAATTCATTTTATAGATATAGCTTAAAAAATTTATTTCTTGAAAACGGAACTTCTTGAAGCCGGTACGTCGGTTTCAACGGCCTGTTCATCACCGACTTTGAGCGCTTTATCGAGGATATCGATCGCCTCATCGATCTGTTCTGCGGTGATGATCAGCGGCGGCGCAATCACCAGGGTGTCATACCAGGGGGCCATGTACAGGCCGTTTTTCATGGCCTCGCCGGCAATCTGCCCCGTCATTAAAGCCTTTGCAGTGAGTTTGTCGGCTTTCCTATCAAACGGTTCTTTCGTCTCGCGGTTTTTCACGATTTCAAGCGCCCAGAAATGCCCGATTCCACGGACATCGCCGACACAGATGTGCCTGTCTCCCAGTTCATATAGTTTTTTCTCGAGGTACCGGCTGACCTTTTGCGGCAGTCCGGATTTGAATAATTTATCATATTCGGCTACGGCTGCCGGAATGGCCGAAACAGCCAGTGCGTGATAGGCATAGGTGTGGCCGTGGCAGAAAAACTCATCTTCGAAATGGCTTTTGACGTTTTCGGTGGTGATGGTGATCGCCACGGGGGTGTATGCATTGCTGGCACCTTTGGCGGTTGTCATGATGTCCGGGGCAACGTTCCAGTTCTGCATCGCAAAAGCCGTACCGGTCCGGAACCAGCCGGACATCACTTCATCTGCAATCAGCAGCACATCGTTTTCATCGCATATCTGGCGGACAATCGGAAAATACTCCGGCGGCGGCACGATGCGGCCGTTTGTTCCGACAACCGGCTCAACGATAAATGCGGCCACATTGCCCTCTTCCTTGATCATATAATCCAGGTAGCGGGCACACTGGATATCGCACTCCGGATAGCGCATTTGGAACGGGCACCGATAGCAATAATGATCCGGCGCAAACCGAACGCCCTGCACCGTATAGCGTGCCTGCTCGGCCGGCCAGCGGCGCGGGTCGCCTGTAAATGCCAGCCCGCCGGAGGTGGCCCCGTGGTAAGAGTGATAGCGAGAGATGATTTTATAGGCCGGTGCCTTGCTTTGACGCGTCATTATCAGGGCGCCGTCGTTGGCTTCTGTCCCGCTGGTCGAGAAAAAGAACTGGTTCAACGGCTCCGGCACCACCGTTTTAAGCGCTTCCACCGCTGCCATGGAAGCCTCGGTGACGAACCCCGGTGCGGCATAGGGCAGTTTTTCAGCCTGCTTGACAATCGCCTCGATAATGGCCTTGTTCTTGTGCCCCAGGTTCGAGCACATCAGTTGTGAAGAAAAATCGATGAACGGCTTTCCATCCGCATTGTAAAAATAGATCCCTTCGGCATCGGTAACCAGCATGGGGGTTTTCCAGCCCGATTGTCGATTCCAGGTGCCGAAGGTGTGAGCTGTCAATGCTTTGATTTTTTCGACCGCTTGACTCATTTGTTTGCTCCTTTTTTTTTCGGGTTGCCGTTTGGTTGCCTGATATCCACGGCAAACGAAGTGACCATGTTTACCCGTCCGGAATGGTGGTGGAAATTAAAAAAACCTTTATCTGGAGACGCTCAGGACCATCTGGCAGGCCCTAGACGTCATCCAGTTTCGCAATGTGAGCAGAATGCTTTTTTCCTAACATTCTTAAGGCGCGGGCAACTTCAGGTTGGGCTTTAATCTTTGCGGCGGCCTCGGTATAATAGCGAACGGCTCTGTCTTCCAGGCGTCGTGCTGCATCAAGGGCCTCTGCTGCGTCCATCTTATCGACGCCCACACACTCTTCGCAAAAAGGTGCGCGGATAAAGTCCCTGATCGGCTCCAGGATCATTTCGGTTACATTTTCGCGGCGGGTTCGCTGTACGGTTTTGACATTTTTGTCGATGGCGGCCGCAAACGCTTCAAACATCGGTTTGTAATCCGCGCAGGCGGGGTTGTCCACCAGGGTTTTATAGAACCCGAGATCCTGCAACTCCAGCTCTTCCGCAAAATTGAGGATACTCCCAAAGTTCTCTAGAGGCATGGTTTTCTCCTATTCATAAATCATCGGCAGTTAACGCGTTGCTTCCTATTTTACTTACATCCGAATACGAAACTACTGGAGTGTTGGAGTACTGCAGTAGTGGAGTATTGGTAGAAATTACATCTAAACTGCATACCTTCAAAATACAGTACGCCATAACGCCATTCCTTCATATTCATTCTTAAACAGGCTTTAAGATCTTTAGATCTTGGTCGATAGCAAGGCGCGAGGAGCAGAAAATTGCGCTGCGCATATTTATTGTAGAATGGGTTTTAAAAATTTAGATCATGTCCGCTGGCACGGCGTAAACCGGTTCGAAAGCGGAGCGTACACGGTAGTACGCGAGTATTTCGGACCGGTTTATAACACAGCCAGCGGGCATTAGATGAGTTATTAAAACCCATTCTTAGAACCAGCGCTGAATGACCACTTTAGTATCGGTGAAGAAATTAAAGATCTCCTGACCGTGGGCTTTGGTATCGCCAAACATCGAGCTGCCGGCACCGCCAAACGGGAAAAAGCTCATCGGTGCGGCGATGCCGATATTGATACCCACCATGCTCGGCAGCACGCGATATTTGAACTCCCGGGCGGCGGCGCCGCTATTGGTATATATACAGGCAGCGTTGGCAAAGCCGCGGGTATTGATCAGATCGATGACCTCATCCAGATTCTTGGCGCGAACCACGCTGACCACCGGACCGAAGATTTCTTCTTTGGCGATGGTCATATCGGGTGTGACATTATCGAATAGCGTCGGCCCGACAAAAAATCCGTTCGGGTATTCAGCGACCGTAAAATCACGGCCGTCCATGACCAGGTCGGCCCCTTCTTCGATACCTTTTTCGATATAACCCAGTACCTTTTCCTTGTGGGCGGCGGTGGCCAGTGGTCCCATTAAGGCCTGTTCATCGAGGCCGCTGCCGACTTTCATGGCCTTGGCGGCCGCTGTAAATTTTTCAATCAGTTCGTCGGCCGCATCGCCTACCGGCACCAGCACCGATCCCGACAGGCAGCGTTGCCCCGTGCAACCGTAAAATGAAGTGATCATGGAGGGCATGGCCGCATCCAGATCGGCATCCGGCATGACCGCCACAATATTCTTGGCACCACCCAGGGCCTGAACCCGTTTGCCGGTTTCACCACAGCGCCGGTAAATATATTTAGCCGTGGGGGTGGAGCCCACAAAAGAAATGCCTTCAATGTCCGGATGGTCCAGCAGCCCATTGACCACATCGCGGGAGCCGTGAACCATATTCAAAACACCTTCTGGTAGGCCGACATCTTCCAGGACTTCAAAAATTTTGGTTTGGGTCATGGGTACCTGCTCGGAAGGTTTGACGATGAAGGTGTTACCGGTGACGAGCGCATAGGGCAAAAACCACCAGGCCACCATCCCCGGGAAGTTATAGGGCACAATTGCCGCGAACACACCCAGCGGCTGTTTGTGGCCCATGCAGTCGATGTCTTTGGCGATGTCTTCCAGGGTGTACCCGGTCATCAATGTTGTGACGCCGGTGGCATGCTCCACATTTTCGATCATGCGCCGCACTTCGCCCCTTGCCTCATCGATACATTTGCCCTGCTCGGTGGTCAAAACTTTAGCAATCTCTTCGAAATTTTCTTCAAAGGTTTCCTTGATGCGAAACAGATAACGGGCCCGCGTCAACGGCGGTGTGGTCCGCCATTCCCAGTAGGCGTCCTTGGCGGCCTTGACCGCTTTGTCCACGTCTTCCGCCGTGCCGTAGGCCACCTGGGCGATTTTTTCTCCGAGGGCCGGGTTCCAAACATCGCCAATTGTTTCCGAGTTGGATGTCACCCACTCTCCGTTGATATAGTTTTTCATCAATGGCAATGACATTTCGCGTCCTCCTTTGCTGGTTTCTAATATGCTGTGATCGTACACAAGTTCAAGGTTCACCGTTCAGGATTGTCTTAATTATTAGCTTAACCCGACTCAAGCAGCTCGTCGCAGGCTGAACCTCAGGTGCCTTGAACCCCGAACGGTTTTAAATTGCATATCAATATTCAGCAATTTAAAGCAAATCCTATTTTGTTGTCAAGAATTTATTTTTATTTTTCTGCGAAAAACAAAAATAAATTATCAAAATTATGCGAATTAAAGCAATTTATGTTTTACATATAACGTTTTCAAACAAAAAATTGTTGTTTTTTTAAATTTCCGATGGTAGGGTGTCAATTGAAGAGCCGGCAATCAACATGCGGGAGCGGCATCTTGCCGCTATTTTAGAGACCTCTGCACACAGCCCTTTACGATAATGGGGGTAAAATGAAGCGCAATAATTCAACCAGTAAAAAGAAACCGTTGGATCAAATAGATTGCCGCATGATCGAGCTGTTGCAAAAAGACGGCCGCATACCCAATACCGAGATTGCGAAGCAACTGGGGATATCGGAAGCAACGGTCCGCAGCCGCCTAAACCGCTTGATTGAAGAAGAATACATTCAGATCGTGGCCGTCAGCAATCCGATCAAGCTGGGATTCAAGATTGTCGGGATTCTCAGAATCAAGGTTGATATCACCAAAATTGAAAAGGTCACAAAGGAATTGTCGAAGATCAAATCGATCTGGTTTGTGGTGCATGCCACCGGTGATTCCGATATTTATACGGAGTTTGTGGCCAGGTCACTGGATGAGCTCAATGATATCATTTTCAATAAAGTATATAAAATAGATGGTGTCGTTCATACCGAAACGTCACTCATTTTGAAGTACATCAAACGACGGTATGACTGGGGCACAGCCCTCACTCAAAAGCCGGTCTAATTTTGTATTCACTCCTCACGCCTGTCAGCACTTTAACTTTCATTTAAACAGATGTGACATTCCGCATTCATGCGGGGCCAGTATCAAGATCGAAGATTCATAAAACGCCTTAAGTACAAAATTGCGAAAGATAAACGGTTTTGACAATTTCTCCGAAGCAAAGGCTGGCTGTTATCACTGCGGCACTTTTGGCTCTTTTCCTGGGCGCCATGGATGCCCTGGTCGTGTCTGCGGCCATGCCCACCATCGTAGCTGAACTGGGGGGGCTTCACCTGTACAGCTGGGTTTATTCGTCCTATTTCCTTGCCAGAGCTGTGTCTCTTCCCATTTTTGGCAAGTTGGCGGATCTATATAAAAATCGAAACCTCTTCCTTGCAGCCATTGGCTTATTTACCCTTTCTTCGGTGGCGGCCGGTTTCGCTTTTAACATGATCGCACTGATCATCGCCCGCGTGTTTCAGGGTATCGGCGCCGGAGCGATTTTTGCGCTGGTTTATGTCGTCCTGGCGGACGTATCGTCACCCAACAGCCGCGGGCGCACGCTTTCTTTTGCCAGTTCGGTCTGGGGTATTGCCAGTGTTCTCGGACCCACATTGGGTGGATTTATCGTATCCTATTTTTCGTGGCGCTGGATATTTTTTATCAACATACCGTTGGGCTTGATTTCACTCTGGGGCATCGGCGCTTATCTTCTGGATGTTCGGGCTAAAAAAGATAAGGTTTCCATGGACTTCGCCGGCGTAGCCAGCCTGTCAACTGCTGTCCTGGCTTTCCTGCTCGCCTTTTTGTTGGGAGGAAGGAATTATGCCTGGAGTTCGTCGCTGGTCATTGGCCTGCTGGTCTTTTCACTGGCCTGCATCATCGCATTTGTTGCAATTGAGCGGCGGGCAAAAGATCCGATCATGTCCATCGATTTTTTTCGCATAGGCGGATTTAGAACAGGCAATGCCGCGGTATTTCTTAGCAGTTTTGTTATCTTTTCCATGTTTGCTTTCGCCCCCTTATTTATACAGGGAGCCCAGGGCAGGTCTCCCATGGAAGTGGGTGTCGCCATGCTTTCGCTTAGCCTGGGGTGGTCCCTGGGTGCCTTCGTCTTGGGACAATTTGTCGACCGGATCGGGCGCAAGGGAACCGCCGTTGCGGGAGCCGTGTGTCTAATGGCGGGGTGTGCCGTGAACTTGACCTTTACGCCGGCGACCTCGACCTATTACGTATTTTTGAACTTTTTGGTGATTGGTATCGGTATGGGGTGGGTGGCACTTTCCACGCTTTTGGTGGTTCAGTCATGTTTGGAAGAAAAAGACCTGGGGGTGGCCACCTCGTCGAACCAGTTCGCCAGAACTTTGGGAGGCGCCGTCGGGGTAGGCATCTGTGGCAGCTTCATTGCGGACCGATTCTCCAACCTGTCTGAATCTGTGCACAACTCCGAGTTGATGCGTCATTTACCCGACCAGCTGAGTGAGGCCGGATTCGGCCAGGTAGAGAGCCTGCTAACCCCGGAGGCTCAGGCATTGATGCCCGATGCGCTTCGCACGATGGTCCAGGATGCAGTCATGGGAGGCCTCCGCGGTGTATTCTGGACGGTGACAGTGGCCGCCGGTTTCTGTTTGCTGCTCTGTCTGTTTATTCCGCGGGAAAGGAAAAAAACAAAACAGGTTGATACGGACTGAGTTTGCCTGATACCCGTACCGGTCGAAACGTTCCGGAAATTATTAATTTTTAAATAGTAAAACTGGTTTCAAAGCCCCAGATCATGTTCGAGGCCAGGCGTAAGCCGACTCAAAAACAGAGCATACATGTTAGTATGTGAGTACTTTGAGTCGGCTTATAACGCAGCATTCGGACATTAGATGGGATTTTGAAACCAGTTTTAGGCGCCGCCTATGCCGTATTCGGTTTCATCCTCACCCAGCACCCCCCAGACTTCCTTCCATTTATCTTTTGCCCGGGATATTTTGCCATCGATGTCGCTTTTGTCATCGCTCCATTCAGACGGGCATTCTGCGGCCAGCGTCGCAATGCGCTGATCGATATCATCCATGATGGCGTTGAGCTCTTTTACAATCGGCTCGGCTTTTTGCCTGTCCATATCTTTGAGTGCGGCAGCCTTCTGTGATACAGAATTCATTTTCGCTTTCCAGGCGGCCAGCTCATTGCCCACACGTTCACAGTAGTCTTTAACTTCCATGATATTTTCCTTTTTTTATGAAAATTAATGTATAGTTAAATGTAAAATTGATTAATGAGATGTCAACCGGCACTGAGCTGTTGGTGAGTGCGGCTTTGACACCGGTTTCGTGTGCTACTACCGTGGGTGGTATTCACTGAGAAGTGAGGATTTAGGGCTTCTCCGGGAAACTGCGTCCTGAATGAAATAAATGCGAATTTTCAGACGCGCAGAATCAATTACTGGCGGGATAAACGGGGGCATGAAGTTGATTTTATCATTGCCCGAAGGAACCAACCGCCTGTCACAATCGAATGCAAATGGGCGACCTTAGATTTCGATCCGGCAGGGATCAAGGCGTTTCGGAAACAATATCCCATCCCCCTGTTTGTCGAGGACAAGGGCGACGACGCGTAAGAGGACGATTTTAGAAAATTCAAGAAATTAATCCTGCTTTTCCTGACATGTCCTCCGTAGTTTTAACGAAGGAGGAAGTATAAGCGAGGAGAAAACCCTGAACGCGGAACCCTGCTTGTCCTCCGACATGTCCGGCATAGCTTCAGCGAAGACGGAAGCCTCGAAGAGGCGAAGTAGGAAACCTTTGAACCTTACTTCTTTTTGAGCAGCGCGTTTTCGATGGCCTGCATCCACTGGGGCGGGTAGGGGACTTTAAAGGCAGCCGTGTCTTTGTGACCGTGCTCGTTCAAAAAATCAATTTTAACCAGGGATTGATGCAGGTCGACGCCTTTGTGGACCCGATCGTGATAAATGCGTGCAATGCGCGATGCCGGGATTTCCAATTCTATTTTTTTAACGCGGCTGCGGTAAAACAGAGCGTCGGAGAGCAACAGCAGAAAGCCGCTGCTGCGACGGGGCTTGCCCGGCTCGGTGGCGTTTCCGAAAAAGTTCACGCCGAAGCTCATGGCCAGAATCGGGCGGCTGCCGAAACGCGCCTCAATCCATTTGCGGTCGCGCCAGCGCATCCAGGCGATGTAGCCGATGATCCCAAAAAAAGCGACCGCAATGAAAACCCACTGTTGTTCCGCTATAAAATGCATAACTGATTCTATGAAACCAATGAAATTTAACCTCACGCAAAGTCGCAAAGACGCCAAGAAGCGCTATTTAGTTTATAATATCTAAGCTTTGCGCCTTTGCGTCTTGGCGTGAGACACTATCAAAAACGCAATTATTCTTCAGTTACCTGAATTCGGAAAGATATATCAATAGCTTCTTTCTGGCCATGTTATGCTTGTATCCGCTATAGCTGCCCATGGCCGCCAGGATGGCCTCCGCTATTTCTTCATCCTTTTTGCCTTCAGTGCGCAGCTGCCGTATTTTTTCTGCGTTCAGCGCCACCAGCTGCCGGAAGCTTTCCTGATCCCGGGAAAAGAAAACAAAAAATCCCAGGATGAAAACCAGGACCGAGGAGACGATGGCGACATAGAGGTCATATTGGGGGTCCGGGAAAAACGGCCGCAGCAAACTGTCCGGGTTGCCCGCATTCAGCAACGAATACATGGCCACCAGCCCGACGATGATTATCAGAACGTAAATAATGTAGAGTAGCGGCTTCGGCAACGATTCCAAATCCTTTGAAAAATGCAAAAAATGGGGAAAAGCACCAGGGCTTTTCCCCATCTCTGATCAGGGTATAATTTGAGTAATTGTCACAATTTGAAATACTCAAAATTAAACAGGTCGTGCTTCCCCTTCCTTCATTGCGGCCCATTGCGCTTCAGCTTCCTCCCAGGCTTGTTCGGAAGCTTCTTTTTCCCAGACTTCGAGGCCGCGCTCCGCCCGGGTGGCGCCGGGCAGGATATTGTCCAGGAGGATGCCAAGCAAGGCGGTCACCGCCATTCCGGTGGTCAAGATGGCCTGCAGGATTTCGCCGATAACCTTGATAAAGGCACCGCCTGCGCTCCAGTCTATGGGTACCGCATTGGCCGAAAGCATCGGGCTGAAATGATAGGGCACCGATAACCCGGCGAAAAAGGATATGCCGATGATAAACAGGTTGCGGGAATTGTTCAGATTGACGATCTGCAGGTTGGACAAACCAACCGATGCGATCATGCCGAACAGCCCCACGAACATGGCGCCCACCACCGGTTTGGGCAGGGTGGCCAGGATGGCGCCGAACTTGGCCACAATCGGAATAATCAGCATTACCGCCGCACCGCAGCGCACCACGCGCCGGCTGGCCACACGGGTCAAGCCGATGGAGCCGATATTTTCGGAATAGGTGGTGGTCCCGTTACAGGTTTGCAGGATACCGGCAACGAAGCAACCCAGTCCTTCGGCGCCCAGGCCGCGGGAAATCATGCGGCCGGTCGGCACCGGTGCCTCTGAAATTCGGGCACAGGCGTAATAATCACCGATGGACTCGATCATGGAAGCCAGATAGCCGGCCAGCATCCCGAATGCCCCGGCCCACAGCGTTGCACTGCCGAAATCCGGAAAACCCCACTTAAACGGCATCAACGGCTTCAGGCTCAACCAGGGCGCCGCCCCGATCAGGTCGGTTTTCAGATAGGCCGGGCTGTCCGGGGAAATCATGCCGCTGACAGTGCCGATCAGCGATGCCAGCCAGCCGGTGACAATGGCCAGCAGGACCGGAAAGAGCATGAAGACTTTGGATTTTTGTGAAAACACCTGGGAGTAGATAATCAGGGCAAACAGCGTGATCAGGGAGATGATCCAGTTGCTCGCCATCCAGGGCGCACCGATGCCGTACAGTGCCAGCCCGATCATGGCAATCGTAGGTCCAATGACGATCGGGCTGATGATTTTGCGCACCTGACCCATGATGCCGGTATACCCCAGGACAATTTCAAACACCGAGGCGATCATGATCGCACCGGCCACATGCTGGATCTGAATTTGCCACATGGGTTCCGGGCCGGTCAGCTCCTTGGCCGCCACCATGCCGATAATGGCAAATGTGGGACCCAGAAACGAAAAGGTT
>WOR8_10006427_pt1 | contig 11277 bp, 8 predicted proteins | sample DeeMarSeWOR38_10_FD_19890 | JGI IMG/M metagenome (IMG submission 19890)
ATCACCGGGCCCAAGTCCGTCGCCGTGACGACCCCCGATGGCAAGACCGAGAGCTACACCGCAACCAAGGGCATCATCGTCGCCACGGGCGCACAGATGATCACCATCCCCGGCTTCGAGCCGGACGGTGACAAGGTGATCACCGCACGCGAGGCCGTCAGCCTGCAAAGCGCCCCGGACAGCATGCTGCTGATCGGAGGCGGTGTCATCGGGCTCGAGCTCGGCATGGTCTACCAAAAGCTCGGCACGAAGATCACGGTCGTCGAGCTCATGGATCAGCTGCTTCCTGGCACCGACCCCGATCTGGTCCGCGTCGTTCAAAAGCACCTGAAGGCCGCGGGCGCGGACATCCACCTCAAGAGCAAGGCCGCCAAGCTCGACAAGAGTGGACCGAAGGCCAAGGTCACCATCGCCACCGAGGGCAAGGAGCATGTCGTCGAGGCCGATCGAGTGCTTGTTGCCGTCGGCTTCAGACCGAATTCCGCCGGGATCGGTCTCGAGGACGTCGGCGTCGAGCTCGACGACCGGGGCCATGTCGCGGTCGACGACCAGATGCGCACGAACGTGCCTTCGATCTTCGCCATCGGCGACGTTGCCGGAATGCCCTACCTCGCGCACAAGGCCTCGAAGGAAGGTGAAATCGCCGCCGAGGTGATCGCCGGCCACAAATCGGCGCGCGACTACCGCGGCATGCCTGCAGCGATCTTCACGGACCCGGAAATTGCGACCGTCGGCATGACCGAAACCGAAGCGAAGGCGCAAGGCAAGAAGGTCAAGATTGGGAAGTTCCCGTTTGCCGCATCAGGCCGTGCCATGGCTGTCAGTGAAACGGATGGCTTCATCAAAGTGATCATCGATGAGAGCGACAACCAGATACTCGGCGTAGCAATCGTGGGCCCCGAAGCGAGCGACCTGATCAGCGAGTCGGCGCTAGCTCTGGAAATGTGTGCGTTTGCAGAAGACGTGGCGCTCACCGTCCACCCACACCCCACTCTCGGCGAGGGCGTCATGGAAGCGTTCAAACACGCGTTGGGTGAGGCGGTGCACATCATGAACCGCCGCTGAGCCATCGACGTGCTGTTCTGCCGCCTCGGACCCGTGGACTACGCCGATGCGCATCGCGTTCAGCAGGAGCTTCAAGCCAAGCGCATTGCGGGCGACATCGACGACACCGTGCTGCTGTTGGAGCACCACCCGGTATTCACCCTCGGGCGGTCTGCGAAGGCGCAACACGTCTTGGCCCCGATGGCGTTGCTCGAAGCCCGAGGCTTCGCGGTTCACGAAGTCGGACGTGGGGGGGACGTCACCTATCACGGCCCCGGCCAACTCGTCGCGTATCCGATCATCGACCTGAAGCCGAACCGAAAGGACGTTCGCAAGTACGTGTGGTCGCTCGAGGAGGCCATGATTCGCACCTGCGCAGACTTCGGCGTGCCAGCCACACGCAGTGCAGGCTTGAATGGCGCTTGGGTCGAAGACCGGAAGGTGGGTGCCGTCGGGGTACGAATCAGCCGCTGGGTCACGATGCACGGCCTCGCTCTCAACGTGAGCACCGACCTCAGCCACTTCGATCTCATCGTCCCCTGCGGAATCCCGGACAGGGCGGTCACCTCGCTGTCGGCCGAGCTTCAGCGGGCCGTCGCCCTCGAAGAGGTCGTCGAGCCTCTCGCCATCCATTTCGCGGGGCTCTTCGACGCCGACCCGGAATGGGTGGGGTCTCTCCCAGGCGGGATCACGCTTTCAGGAAGTACTTGATCGCGCTCTGGCCCATGGCCGTGGTGCCGGCACCTGCCACCCCAGCTGAGACGACGTTGCCTGCGCCCGGTACGAGCTTGGCGATCGTCTGCGCCGAAAAGCGAAGGCCCATGCCCAACCCGCCGACGACCCCCAGGCTCCCGACCCACTCCGCCGCTGTCTTCTTGTCCCACGTGCGCCCGCTCAAGTAGGCCAGCGCGCTCACCATCATGGCCTGAAGCGGCCCGAGCACGACCATGTCGGAAAGGGGAATCGGTGTGAGTCCGACGGTGACTGAAACGGCAGTGCACGCTTGCACGATCTCGTTGCCGATTCGCAATCGGGCCTCCTTGGCGCGGGTCAGCGCCCGGGCGGCTTCCAAACGGGTCTCTTCTGGCAGTGCCAGGATCATCGCTTCGGAAAGTCCCTCGAGGCCGTGACCGCTGATGGCCGACACTGCTCGCACGGGGTCCGCATGCAGACCCGTGTCGACAATCTTGGCTTCTAGGCCGGCGCGAGCGGCCTCGATGTCCGTAATGCCGTCGCCGATGAGATCGGCGTGCGTCAGCACCGGAAACACTCGCAGCGGCGAAGCGCCTTCGGGTAGATCGGGAAGAAGGCTCTTCGCTCGCTCGATGATCCGCGTGGTGTCGTCGAGATTCTTGGGCTCGAACGTGAGGAACACGAGATCGGGCATCTCCTTTTCGAGCGCGCTCTTCCACTGCGACCGCGCCACATCGTCGGCGACGTCGATCTCCAGCCAGTGAACCCGCGCCCCCTCATGCTGGAGGTGAACCCATTGACCGTGGTCTGCGTGTAGCGGCTCACGAATGGCCCGCCGTTCAATCAACGCGCGCAATAGCGACGAACGACCGCTGCCCGGCAGGCCAAGCGCTGCGATGCGGGGCTCACGCCGATGGAGCAACAGGGAGCGGAGCCCGCCCAGATCGTTCTTGATGCTCGACACCAAGGGAACCTGGTCGAGCACACGGGCGAGTTGATCCAGCGCTACCTGTTTGCCGCGACCGACCATCGAGCAATTCATTCGCCGTGCGGTCTGTGCGCGCAACCCGAGTCGTGTTAGCGTCGGCGCGGGCAAGCAGATGGGGGCGGACTGGCTCGATGCATTGGAGGGCGTGGGGGGGCGGCTCGTGCCGGCAGCGCGCCTTTTCGTGGATTCGCAACGCCCGCCCCTGCCCGGCGCCGGGGCCCGCGGTGTTCGCTGGCTCACCGCCCAGCTCGAGGATTTCGTCGATCGCGATACCGGAGATGGAGAGGACGATCGTTTCGTCGAGGGTGCTGGCTCGCTCCTCGGTCTTCTGCTGATTCAGCACCTGGGGGGTCGGGCACGGGAGCGGGACGGCTGTCACAGGGTCCAGCTCGGGCGGTTCGGCTGGTTCGACCCCTTCGATGCGATTCAGGAAGCCCTCGACGCCGAAGCGCCTCGAGATTGCTTGTCGCGCCATCTCTTCATCGCAGAGCGCGAGGCGGCCGACGAAGGACCGGTGTCGCGAGTCGTGCGCGCCTTCGCAGCGGCTCTCGAAGACGAGCGCCCCGATCTCGGCATCGCGTCGCATTTCGAATGGACGGTGGACCTCGACAACGGAGCCAGCGTGGATCTCAGCCGCCTCGCGAGAGTCGCCCGGGCCGAGGACACCGAAGCGACACAAGAGGCAGCGCGCCGCATCATCAGCATGCTGCCGGGGGCGCACGCCCGAGAAGCGACTCCTTGGCAGGAGGCCGGCACTCGCTTGTTGCCGAGACTCGTCTCCCAACGGTTTCTCGACTCACTCCCCGGAGAGCAACCCCTCTATGCGGACCAAGTGGGACACGACGTTCACTTGGCGCTCCAGCTACGCTACGGCGAGCGTGCCCGCTACCTACGCGCCACCGAAGTCGATGCTTGGTCGCTCGAGCAGGGCAGAGCACGCCAGCGAGCGATCGAAAATCTCGCGTCGAAGTCACGAAAGCTTCGCCTGGAACGGGTCTGCGATGGCGTCCTGCGTGTGCGGCAGGGCGACGGCTTGGACGGTACGCGTCTGCTCTTGCCAGATCTGGCAGCCCGACTTGCGCGCTTCGCCGAGGCTCAGTGGTTCGCCGCAGCACCGCACCGAGACGCGCTCCTCCTTGGGTACGGCGATGGGGTGGAAGAGCTCACGAAACGGGCCGAAGACGCCGCTCGACGGGCGCCTCATGCGATTTCGCCATCGCTGTTTGCCGTGACACGAGAAGGCCCGCGCGCTTTGCCGCGCCGACAGAACCAGTCACACTACCGCGGTGCCTGAGCCGCAACCCATGCGGGAGCACCCGTACGCGCCGTTCATCGACCGGGTTAGGAAGCCCGCCCAATACTTGGGCGGCGAGCAAGGACAGATCCGCAAGAGATGGGACGACGTTCGCTCTCGCGTCTGTCTCGCGTTTCCCGACCTCTACGAAATCGGGATGAGCCATCTAGGCTACAAGATCCTGTACGACGTGGTGAACGGGCAGCCAGACCTCCTCGCCGAGCGCGCGTACGCGGTCTGGGCGGACATGGAGCAGGAGCTCCGGCAACGTGGCCAACCCCTCTGCTCGCTCGAGAGTGCGCACCCACTTCGGGACTTCGACCTCGTGGGCTTCTCGCTTCAATACGAGCTGACGTACACCAACATCCTACAGATCCTCGATCTCTCGGCGATCCCGCTTCGCGGCGCGGACCGCGACGAGGACGATCCGCTGATCGTCGCGGGCGGCCCGACGGCGACGCACGCAGAGCCGATGGCTCCCTTCATCGACGCGTTCCTCATCGGCGATGGGGAAGCCAAGCTGCCCGAGCTCATGCGGGCCTGGGCTGACATGAAGGCCAACGGCATCCGACGCGCGGAACGCTTGGTTGGGATCGCCAAGCTCGGCGGATTCTACGTGCCCTCGCTCTACCGAAGCGTCCCAGACGACGACACGAAGATGTACGTGGTCGAGCCCGACCACCCCGAGGCGCCCTTCCCCATTCGCCGAACGATCGTCCCGGATCTGAACGAGTTCCCCTTCCCCGTCGACGGTCCAATCGCCAGCTGCGAAACCGTATTCGACCGCGCCTCCATCGAGGTGGCCCGGGGCTGCACCGAGGGATGCCGCTTCTGCCAGGCAGGCATGATTTACAGACCGGTGCGGGAGCGTGAGCCCAAGGCCATCATCGACGCGCTCGTCCGCTCCGTGGAGGAAGCCGGATATGACGAGGCGTCTCTGACGTCGCTCTCGACCGCGGACTACAGCGCCATCGCCCCACTGGTACACGAGTCAATCGAGGCGCTCACGCCACATCAGGTTTCGCTCAGCGTCTCCTCGTTGCGGGCCTACGGACTCAGCGAGGACGTGCTCGACGACATGAAGCGGCAACGCGCCGGCGGCCTGACGTTCGCACCCGAGGCTGGGAGCCAGCGCATGCGCGACGTCGTCAACAAGAACATCACCGACGCCCAGCTCATGGAAACCGCCGAGCGCGTCTTCTCCCGGGGTTGGAGCAGGATGAAGCTCTACTTCATGATCGGCCTGCCGACGGAGGAGGATGACGACGTTCGCGACATCGTTCGCACGGGGGCGCGCGCACTCGACGTGGCGCGCCGCGTTCGACGCGACAAGCGCGCACGAGTGACGGTCAGCGTGTCGACGCACGTCCCAAAACCGCACACGCCTTTCCAGTGGTGTGCGATGGATTCCCATGCCGAGATCCGCCGAAAGCAATCATTGCTCGCCGACGAAGCCCGAAATTCTCGAATCCACCTGAAGATGCACGACTCGGACGGTTCATGGCTGGAGGGAATGCTCGCGCGAGGCGACCGGCGACTCGCCGACGTGATTCAAGCTGCGTATCGCCATGGCGCGCGCTTCGACTCATGGGACGAGCTCCTCGACCTAGGTGTGTGGAAGGCGTCGCTCGGAGAGCACGGCCTCGACCCTGCGTGGTTCCTCGGCACGATCCCCGTCTCGGCGAAGCTTCCCTGGTCGCATATCGAGGTCGGCCTCGAGCAGGGCTTTCTCGCCCGCGAATACCGAAAAGCGCTTCGCAACCGTCTGAGCCCGCCGTGCGGCAAGACCGTCGGAAACTTCGTCCACCACACGAATGTGAGTGACGCGGAGGCCGAGAGAAAGCGTCTCGTCTGCTACGACTGCGGGGTCGCTTGCGATCTCACCAAGATGAAGGAAGAGCGGATCGATTTCCTTCGGAGCATGGACGCTCTTCGGCCGCGCACTCCCGTGGAGGCCCGCGACGAAGACGACGATCCCATGGTGGATCGGCGTCCCTTCCACGACGTCGACCAAGGGCCAGCGACGCGCATTCGGCTGGGGTTTCGAAAGATCGGCCGGCCTGCTTATGCCTCCCACCTCGATCTCGTCCGCAGCTTCCCGCGCATGCTCCGGCGCGCGGGTCTTCCCCTTTATTACAGCGAAGGGTTTCGCCCTCTTCCCAAGCTCACGTTCGGGCCGGCGCTCCCGGTGGGAACCGCGAGCCTATGCGAGCACGTCGACGTGCGCCTGCGCGCGGCCGAGTCCCCCGACTTGCAAGACCTCTGCGAGCGATTGAACGAGCTGGCCGTCGACGGCATCGAGTTTTTCGGGTGCCGTATCCTCGGCCCGAAGGACGCCGCATTGAACCGAGTGATCGAGATGACGGATCTCGTCGTTGCTCTCGCCCGTCAAGAGCTCCAAGAGCTCGGCATGGGCGACGAGACCGCACTGCAGGCGATGCTCGATGCGAGACCGTCGAGCCTCTACCACGATCGGGATGTACGCGGCGTGAAGAAGCGCGTCGATGTCGGCGCGGCCGTCGTGGACGTGCGGGTCGGTGCGGGTGCGGAGGCGCTCGGTGCAGCAGGATTCGCGGGAGACTTGCTTCCGATCACGGTCACTCTCAGGCTCGACGGCAAGACCACGCCGCGTCCCGACGAAGTGCTTCGCGCCCTCACAGGCGTCGACGACCTCAATGCGCGCGTCGTGCGCTCGGCATTCTTCGCGCTCCGCGCCGGTCGAAGGGTCGAACCGTTGCAGCTCGAGGCGCTTCGGGGCAAGAATTCGCTCGAGGCCGCCGAATGACCGATCGCTTCGACATTCTTCGCAGCTTGGTTCGCGCCGCCGCTGATCGCGCGATCGATCGCGTCAAAGGCACCCGCGTCGCCTCCGCGACGATGCAGCTCCTCGAACGGCTCACTCAGCAAAGGTGGCGTCTGAGCGACGAGGCGCTGACAGCGGCCGCCGCCCACGCCGAGGGCGTCGACTCCGCGATGGTCGCTTGCCACTCCGGCCGCATGTTCGTCGACGCTTCGATGACCAACGGGCGAGAGGTGCAGTTCAGCCTCACACCTCGCTCGGTTCGGTTCGCCCCGCGCGGCGCCAAGGAGATCTCGTTCGACGTCGAGCCGCCGGACGCCCACGACGCGTCGATCGTCGGCGCTCTGGCTGGCTGCATCGCCAAAGCGACCTGGCCGATGATCGCACCTCTGGACTCGCCCGACGTCGGAGGCGCCATCGTCGAGCGGGAAAGCCCGGGCCGACTGCGCGTCGACCTCCGGAGTGTTCCGGCAGTGCGTCGTTTCGCCTCCACCCAGGCGGCCACCATGATCTTCGACGTGCTCGAGCTCGAATCGCTCAGGGTCGAGCCAGGCGCCCTCTCCCTCAAGCTCAGGTTGCCGCAGCTCGCATAGCCTAGAGCTCCTCGCGCCACCTCTGGGACAACGCGACCTCCGCCTTGTATGCGTCGATGGATCGCTGCTTCTCTTCGTCGGACCAACCGATTAGCTCGGCCATGCGATCGGCCACTTTGTCGACGGACTGAAGCCCCTGCTGGTGATCACGGAAGAAGATCTGCGTCCGACGCACCATGACGTCGCTCACGCTCGCCGCCAGCTCCTCGCGGACCGCGAAATCTACCTGTGCCATGATCTCGATGCGTCCCGGAACGATCGGCTCGAGCAGCGCCGGGTGCTCCGCGCACAGCTTGGCGAGCTCGAGTGCTCGCATGCCGTAGGTGTCGACCAGATGGCGCCGGGCGGCTTGCGAAAGGTCGCACTCACAGACCTCCGAGATCTGTGCGGTGACCTTGTCGTGGTCATCATCCTCGGGCCAACCCACTGCACCCGGCAGCGGGAACTTGAATGTCTGGCCGGAGTGGATGTCTTCGGGAAGCTGCCCGGTCAACTTGAGAATCTGGACGGCTGTATCGACACACTCCTTGGCCATCTTTCGATAGGTCGTGAGCTTGCCTCCAGCGATGGTGATCAAACCGTCTTCACCGATGTGGATCTGATGCTCGCGGCTGACTTGCGACTCCGCCATGTCGCCCACGTCGGCTTCCGGCGCGATGAGCGGTCGGAGCCCAGACCACGTGGAGATGACGTCCTCACGGCCGATCGTGTCGTTGGGGAAATAGTGATTCGCCGCAGCAATGAGGTAGTCGACATCTTCCAGGGTGGCGTATTCCTGGCCTGGGATGCCATCGTAATCGGTGTCTGTCGTGCCGACATAGGTGCGCTCCCCCCATGGCAGCGCGAACAAGACACGCTCGTCTGTCGGGTGAAACAAGACGACCGCGTGCTTCACGGGAAGCCGCTCACGCTCGACGACGATGTGAATGCCCTTGGTGAGACGCAACATCTTCGATGTGCGCGGGCCACTCATCGCGAGCACGTCGTCCGTCCAGGGCCCGGTCGCGTTGATGACGGTGTGCGCTTTGACCTCGCGAAGACCTCCGTCCCGAGCATTCTTCACGACGACCCCCGACACACGGCCCTGCTCGTTCTTGGTCAGCGCATCTACCCGCGCCCAGCTCACCGCAACACCGCCGTTCTGGACCCCGTCGATGATCGTCTCGAGCGTCAAGCGCGCGTCGTCGGTCGAGCAGTCGTAGTAGACCGGCGCGCCCTGAAGGCCTTCTTGCTTGAGGATCGGCTCTTCCTCGGCAACTTCACGCGGTTTCAGCGTCTTGTGGCGCTTGGGAGAACGGAACAACGCGAGGCCGTCGTAGAGCCACATACCGGCCGTGATCATGCGCAAGCTCTTTCGTGCCCCTTGATACACCGGAAACAGGAAGGCGAGCGGATTGACCAGGTGGGGCGCCAAATCGAGAATCACGCGGCGCTCGCTGACCGATTCGAACACGAGACTGAATTCGTAGCTCTCGAGGTAGCGGAGGCCTCCGTGGATGAGCTTGCTCGAGCGCGAGCTCGTGCCGTACGCGATGTCGTTTTGCTCGAACAAGACCACGCGCAAACCGCGGCGAGCAGCATCGCGAAGGATGCCTGCGCCGGTGATTCCACCGCCAATGACGACGACGTCGACTTGCTCCGGGACTTGCTCCCACATTTCTTCGCGCGAAGGCATCAGGACTCTCCTAGGATATCGTGGTCTTCGAGGTAGCGAATCACCTGCCGGGCGGCTTCATCTACGCTGAGGTTCGCCGTGAGAAGATGCACCTCTGGATGCTCGGGTGCTTCGTAGGGGGCGTCGAGCCCTGTGAAATTGGAAATTTCGCCCGCCCTCGCCCTCTTGTATAGGCCTTTCGGATCGCGCGCTTCGCAAATCTCCAGCGGCGTGTCGACGAACACTTCGACGAACTCGCCCTCGCCCAAGAGGCCCCGAACGCGGTCGCGGTCGCTTCGATAGGGCGAGATGAACGCCGACACGACGAGGGCGCCTGCATCGGCGAACAGCCTCGCGACCTCGCCGATGCGGCGAATGTTTTCGACGCGGTCTTCCGCCGCGAATCCGAGGTCACGATTGAGCCCGTGTCGAATGTTGTCTCCGTCCAGAACGTAGGCGAACGCGCCCCTGTCGATCAGCATCCGTTCGACGCGGTGCCCGATGGTGCTCTTCCCCGATCCGCTGAGGCCGGTAAACCACAAAACGGCTCCACGGTGACCATGCGCCGCCCGTCTCGCATCCTTGTCGACTTCACCCACGTGCCAGGTGAGGTTTTCTCCTTTGGGGGCGCTCATGGCGCGGAACATAGCAACTTTGCCAGCGCCTGCACCGTGAGCGGCGACGAGCCCTCGGCCTTGTTGTTGACCAGCACGTAACACTCGGCGTCACGCTCGAGCGCAGCCCTCAACAGCGCTACGACTTCGCGACGCATGTCCTCCTGCGGAGCCACCAGGCGATCGAAAGGCGCATACTGCTCCTTGAGGTCGGCGTACCGTTTCCCAGGAGGCAGCAACAAACGCGCGACGACCAGCGGACCTTCGAGCAGCTCCTCGTGCCGCATCTGCTCGGCGATGCCCGGCATGCGAGACCAGTAGTTGAAGACATGCGATGCGTCGTGCTCGCGCAGGGTGTGCGCATACGGCTTGGTCAGCAGTCCACGGTCCCGCAGCTCGATGGCAAATGGGAAATCGCGCGGGACCTCCCGCAAGAACGCCCCGAGCCTTTGGGAGAACCAACTCGGATCGACGGGGAACGGACACGGCGCAATCTCGACGATCCACGGGCCCATGTTCCGCGCGAACGAGGCGAGCACGGGCGCGTGAACCGACTCGACGAACAGCGCGGGGTTCAGGAAATCGGGATTCGGCCTGCCGGCGTTCTCTCCGTAGCGGGGGTGCCTCGGGAAACCGGGCATCGTCACCTGCTGCCAGACCTTCATCGCTGCGCGGAAGTCGTCGGGCAGTTGGCGCGCGTAGGTCGCCAAATCTTCTGCGGGCACGGGCGTGTAATAACCGCGATCGATGCCGACGGTGCGCATCAACGGGTGGGAGGCGTACTCCCCAAGTGACTCTCGGAGGAACCTCTTCTGGCTGCCGTAGCGTTTGGTGTATACGAGCCCCGCCCAGCCCGGGAAGGTCCAGCTCGAGGTGCCGAAGCGGACTTTCGAGGGAAGCCGGTCGCGCAAGGACTCGAGCTCGGCCCGGAGAATCTGCGCGCGGTCCGGCTGCTCGCTCTCGTTCCGGTCGTCGAAGAGGCCGAGCTGCGGCTCCTCTCGTTCGAACAGCGTGCTTCCAACGCGTCGCGACCGTGTCATGGCGAGTCGTTGCGGCGGACCGCGATGTTGTGTTGTCGAAGTGTCTTGCTGAAGTGGTGGCGCCCACTTCCTCGCGCGACGAAGTAGAAGTAGTCGTGCTTTTCCGGGTCGATCACCGCCGTGATGGCTGCCGTGCCCGGGTTGCTGATCGGGCCGGGTGGGAGCCCGGAATGCCGATACGTGTTGTACGGGTTCTCCGGGTCATCCAGCATGGCTCGGGTGATGCGGCCGTCATAGCCTCTGCACGAGGGCGCGGCTTCAGGAACTGCGATGCAGCCGTATTGGACGGTCGGATCCGCCTGCAAGCGTCGCCGCGGCAGGAAGCGTTTCGATTTGAGCCGATTCCAGAACACCCCGGCAATCCTCGCGCGCTCGGCAGGTACCGCGGCCTCCTTCTCGACCACGGACGCGAGTGTGATGATGTCGTGCGTCGTCCATCCATCGAGCGCTGCAAGCTGATCCGCGTACTGTTGTTGAATCTCCTCGAAGCGGCGGGTCCAATTCGCGAGCATTCGCTCGACCACTCGCCGCGGCTTGCTCTGATCGTCGAACTCGTA
>WOR8_10007031_pt1 | contig 11276 bp, 10 predicted proteins | sample DeeMarSeWOR38_10_FD_19890 | JGI IMG/M metagenome (IMG submission 19890)
TAAATGGTATTATCACTAGAGGAACAATCAAAACTTCACGGGGTTAAAACATGGTGGTATCAGTTTCTAGCAATGACCAAGAAGGAATTTATTGTCTTAACTCGTTATAAATTTTCATTTATTATGAGCTTTTTACAGGTTATGGTCATTATGTTTATTTTTACGTTTGCAGCGATAATTTTAACCCCACCAGATAAAAAATCGTATGGAGTGGGACTTATGTTCTATTCTTTTGTCCTATTCATGTTTTTTTCGACTTCGTTATGGGATATTGGCAATTCTCTGCGTGAAGAACAATATCAGGGAACTCTAGAGTCCCTTTTTATTGCTCCGATCAATTATTTCTCAAGTTTAATTTCACGAATATTATCAAATGTGTTATGGACCATTTTGAATATTTTAGTTAGTTTTATCTTTATAGCTCTTGTTTTTGGCCGACTACATGTCGAAAATCTAGTAATAGGTATGATTATTTTACTTTTAAGCCTTTTTGTTTGTTTTGGATTCGCTTTTGGCTTTGCAGGGTTAGCTCTGAGATACAAAGAATCCATGAATACTTTAACGAACTTTCTACAGTTTATGGTCATGATTGTTTGTGCTATGTTCTTCCCTTTTTCAGCCCTGCCAAAAGTAATTCAATGGATCGCACGAATCATACCCTTATCCTACTGTGTTGATTTATTTAGGACAACAATGATAGGAATTTCACCTGAACTTCTACCCTTTGAATGGGAATTTATAATTATATTCCTCTCTGCAATCTTGTTGCCAATTCTGGGAGTAATATTCTTTCAAAATATTGTAAAAACAGCAAAAAAGGAAGGAACCATTGCTGAGTATTAACAAGGGATGCTAGGAAAAAAGAGAACAATTTTTAATCAATATGCATACCAATATAGTGATTTAACCAAGGACAGCCGATAGGATTGAATTCTGCTCCTACATTACATTGATCAAGGTAATCACAAATTAAACAGGGAGAATCCCAAGGTTTAGTAAGAATAGGATAATTTTCAAGCAATAGAATCTCATCCATAGACAACATTTATTCCTCAAAATAAGTCTAAATCAGTCATTGATCAATTTGCTTTTGAGAATATTTCTTTTTCTCAAAAAAATTCTTAATCAAAAAGATAAGAAATTCTCTTTAATAATTTTAAAAAGGTTAAAAAGAAAAAAACATTTAGATCAATATATTTTTCACTTTGAAACATTAGAATTGTACTTGAAATAAATATAAAACTTAAAATATCTGCATTCGGTGAAAAAAATGGTACTATCAGGAGTATTTATTTTTCCACACGGAAGCTTGATCCTAGATCCCACAAAAAAGGGAGTAGATGAATCAGCAAAAAAACTCAATGATAAAATGATAGAAATAGCAAGAAAAATAAAAAAATCATCTCCTGATTTATGCATTCTGATTACTCCACATGGGATAAGCCTATCTCATGATTATGGACTCTATGTTAATGAAACTGCCCAAGGCACAGCAGAATGGGAAGGGGATTATTCAGAATATAGGGCCCAAATTAGTTTAAATATTGAAAAAACAAATAAATTATTTCAAAAACTCCAAGAAAAAAAAATTCCAGTAAATACTTTTACAGCTTTTACACATAGCGTCAATGCAACTTTAAGATGGGGTGAAGTTGTTCCACTGTTTTTTTTACAGGAAATAAGCATGCAATATATCATTTTTTCTCTTCCAACACGGAGATATTCTCAAATTAACGATATGATATCGGAATTACTTCAAATAGGCGATTCTTTGCGAGATTTTGCACAAAATAGTACTGAAAATGTCATTATAATTATTAGTGCAGATTTAGCACATACTCATGATCAAAATGGTCCGTATGGGTTTTCTGAGAAAGCAGAAGAGTTTGACCAAATAATTGAAAACTGGGTTCAACAAGGAGGACAGGAAGACTTGTTACTAGTTCATGCAAGCAGTATTCTTGATCAAGCACTGGTTTGTGGATTTGCAGGGTTTGTAATAGTACAAGGAATATTGAAAAGAACACAATTAAGATCTCATTTTTATATACGAGCACATCCCACATATTATGGAATGATGATTGCCAGTTTTACCTAATAATACAGTAATTACGCTTTCTTGTTTAATTCAATTGTGTCACTAAGAACGGATTTCCGAATTAGAGTATCTTTAGGAGTTCGTTGTTTTCGGGGATAATCTACTGTATAATGAGCCCCACGACTTTCTTTTCGATGTAAAGCTGACTCAATAATCATCTGAGCAACATCAGCAAGATCTCTCAACTCGACTAAATCAGAAATTACCTTAAAACCCCAATAATACTGATTAATTTCATCCTGCAATAATCGAATGCGGTTCATAGCACGATGAAGCCGTTTATCAGAACGCACAATTCCAACATAATTAGTCATCATCAACCTGAGTTCCATCCAATTCTGGCTGACAACAATAGATTCCTCACTGTCAACTGCATTCCCTGTATCACGCCAAGGAGAGAATGATCTAATAGGACGATCTTTCTGGAGAAGCTGATTACATTCTTTTGCTGCATAATGGGCCATAACTGCTGCCTCGAGAAGAGAATTAGAAGCTAGACGATTTGCTCCATGGAATCCAGTACATGCACATTCACCGATAGCAAAAAGGTTTGGAACATCAGTTAATCCAGAGTAAGTGGCTTTTACTCCCCCAATTATATAGTGGGCAGCAGGTACAATGGGAATAGGTTCGGATGTAATATCAATTCCCAAAGATTGACATTTTTGGTAAATACCAGGAAAACGCTCTTTTATTAGGTTGGAGTCTTTAAAAGAAATATCGAGAAAAAGATGATCGACTCCTGTACGCTTTAGCTCAAAGTCAATAGCACGAGCAACGATATCACGAGGAGCCAGCTCCAATCGCGAATCATATCTCTCCATAAAACGAACTCCCTTCTGATCCACTAAAATGGCACCTTCTCCACGTAGTGCTTCTGAAATTAAAAAAGACTTAGCATAAGGATGGTAAAGAAGAGTGGGATGAAATTGAACAAATTCCATGTTCATAATGGTGGCTCCAGCACGATAGGCCATAGCAATTCCATCTCCACTGGCAACATCAGGATTGCTGGTATAGAGAAAGGCTTTCCCTAATCCTCCAGTGGCTAACACCGTCACTTTAGCAGCTATATTCTTTACTATATCATGCGTTTTATCTAAGACATACGCTCCTAAACACTCCCCAGCACGAACTTTAAGATTGATTGCAATATGATTGTCCAAAATAGTAATATTGGCCTCATTTTTAACTTTTTGAACTAAAGCACGGTGTATTTCATTTCCAGTTAAATCAGAAGCATGAACTATCCGACGATATGAATGGCCAGCCTCAAGACCTAAATCAAAATTATTAGTTTTATTTTTAGAGAAATTAACCCCCCAGGAGGATAATTCGCGAATTCTTTCAGGAGCTGATTTAACCATCATCTCAACAACGGGCTTATGACACAAACCATCACCCGCTATTAGGGTATCCTGAATATGTTGATCGAATCCATCTCCTGGTAATAAAACTGCTGCAATACCAGCTTGAGCAAGTGTAGTTGCACAATCAGCTAAATTAGTTTTCGTTATAAGCAACACTTTTGCAAATTTAGCTGTTTTTAGACAAAAAGAGAGGCCTGCAAGGCCAGATCCGATAACTAAAACATCATATGCTAGTTCAAATGAATCAGAATCCATAAAAGCTGCCCTTTTCCTAAAAAATACTCATTTTCTTCCTTTCTAGCTTATTTAAATCTAAAGAATAATCAATAAGAGCCTTTTCCCTTCCCACAATAGAAGTTGTTTGTTAACCTTAGTAGTCCATTCATTCTACTTTTCAGGATAATCGAGCTGTTTTTCAAAATGGAAGATCATACTCTCTTTATATTCCGAAACATCTACCTTTATTCATTAAAGAATGGAGTATTGGGAGAATATGTCGCATTTTGCCCAAAATTGGAACATCATAAATACATTTCATCCAAACTCAGAAAGAGACATTATATTCACTAGGCATAAGCCACTTATAATCCATAAAACCATGTTTCTTGATAATTTTCTCAATAGCTTCTCTGTTCATTGAATTTGCACCTTTTAAGCTGTTACTCGGAAGTTTATTTTTATTATTCTAACCTTAGATTAGAAATGTATATTACATTCCAACGAGTTGGAGGACTAACTTGTGATTGGTCTAAACATGAAGATGGTAGAACTTGCTCCTAGTTTGAAAAAGATCTATTCTGACATTAAATTTGGAAGTCTTATTGTTAAAAACGTCCAAAATGAGAATAAAAGTGAAGTGTTAGAACAACAGAAACAGAAGTTAGAACGAATGATACAAAAAAATTCAATGGAACCTAATCAAGACAGATTAATACAGAATTACAATTTTTTCTTCAATCGTTGGGGAAAAACATATCCGATTGAATTTCAGATCAAAACGATTAAAAAAGGTGGAAAATTTCCACAAGTATCTGTACTAGTAGATTGCATGTTTCTGGCTGAACTCCAAAACCGTATTTTAACTTCGGGTCATGATTTGGATTTAATCCAAGGAAAACTGGTTTTTGACATTACAGAAGGGGGTGAACAGTATTTAAACATAAATGGGAAGAAACAGGAATTAAAAAAGGATGATATTATACTTAAAGATGAGAATGGAATTTTGGCAAGTGTTCTCTATGGCCCAGCAAAGAGGACAGCAATAATTCCTAAAACAAAGAACGCTCTCTTTTTTGCATGGTGTCCCTACGGGATGGATAAAGAGCTTCTCACGAATCATTTAAATGCAATTCTTAAAAATCTGATTCTAGTATTTGGTTCGGTATCCTCGGAGCTTAATATTCATACATAATGTTATTCAAAGAATAAATTAAAAGAAGCTAATATTCTCCTATAAAATCATTTTTTATTGGTATTATTATAACAAAGGTTGGAAAGGAAAACTTGAATCAAAAACCCATCTTAGTTTTAGGAGCAACAGGCTATATAGGTGCTAGATTAGTCCCTGTGCTTCTTCAACACGGATATCAGGTTCGAGTTGGATATAGGTCATTGAATAAACTGAAAAACAGAATTTGGAGCAATCATCCAAATGTTAAACCATTTAAATTGGATATATTTGACAAAGAATCACTAGAAAAGGCAATGAAAGGGTGTTCAATTGTTTATTATTTAGTGCATTCAATGGAGGGCTCTGGAAAGGATTTTGTCAAAAAAGATCGAATTGCTGCTCAAAATACTGTTATCATAGCTGACAAAACTAAGGTTAAACGAATTATTTACCTTGGAGGACTTGGAGAAACACAACGTGGAATAAAACTTAGTAAACATCTCCAGTCACGAATAGAAGTAGCAAAGATTCTTGAATCATGTTCCATCCCTGTCACAACATTAAGGGCAGCTATTATTATTGGAACTGGAAGTGCTGCATTTGAAATAATGAGGTATTTAACAGATCGTTTACCTGTAATGATTACACCCAGATGGTTACGGACTAAAAATCAACCAATAGCTGTCGAAAACGTCTTAACTTATCTTTTACAGCTGTTAAACAATCCTGAAACAATAGGTCAAACATATGATATAGGTGGGCCAGATATTCTTTCATATAAACAATTTATGGGATCCTATGTTGAAATTGCACAACTACCAAGAAGATTTATTCTTCCAATCCCGATTTTTTCCCCTAAGATAAGTTCTTATTGGATTAAATTTATCACAGGAATCCCTTCATCCTTAGCACGTCCTCTTATTGATGGTATGAAGAATGAAGTTGTTGTAAAAGACACACGCATTCAAAAACTTATTCCTCAACGACTTCTTGGTCATAAAGAAGCTATTCTTAAAGCATTAAATCCGAATCAATATAAAGAAGCATTCTCATACAATAGGAAGAAGCATATACCTCCAGAATGGTATCATCCAGGAGATATTGAGTGGTCAGGAGGAACAGTTTTTCAAAATTATAAGGCTATTATTTTTAATTCCCCTATTCACAGCAATTATTCCCCCATATTGGAAACAATAAATAAGAGAAACAAAATTGACTTCTTCAATCTTTATTATAAATTTGGCTCCCTACTAGATAATTTGTTCAAAAAGACGATTATTTTTTCCTCACGACCTTGGAGACTGATTGAAAACCGTAATGATGATGTTATTCAGTTAACAACTAGTAATAACCTGCCTGGAAAGACATTTTTAACATATAAGATAAGAATGGTTGGAAAGCATACTATTCAAGTAGATCAAATATTCAGAATCATTCCTAAAGGAATCATAGGGGCATTATATTGGCTCTTTTTTGAGCCAATCTTTAACAAATTTTCTCAAAGGTTATTATCAACCATTGCTAGAAACTTTGAAGGAGCCAAAATTAAAAAGATTAAACACATGGAAATGCCATCAAAACCTTATGTATAATTCCCGATTTAACAAATCAATCCAGTAGGGAAGTATTTTTTAAGTGTATTTCTTCTGTTTACATTTATATGTTTGAAAAAAGGGGCCTTTCCAATAGACAATTTTAAGAGGACGAGCTTGAATTTTAATATAATTTGTATCAATATCAATACCTAAGACCTTTGTGACAATATTATCACCGTACTTTTCACGAAGTAATTCAAAGCAATTTTGGATATGTTGATTTGAGGTACTTAATTTAACAATTGCTTCAATCATAATTCCTGTATTTGAAAAGGGATTTTCAGGATCAGTATTATCAATTGTCAGAGCGAGATAGGGATGCCGTTGTAAATTTTTGATAACATCAGAATTAATGTTTTGGATAAAAGATAGTAAACACTTACCTAGTTCATTGACAAACAATAAAGGGTGAATCTGAGGATTGTTGGTGTCATTCAATGTTGCACAATAAATGAATGATGCACTTAGAATGAACTGTGAAATATAATCAGGAAGAAGACATTCCTGACCATTGAGTTCACAAACTACTTTCATTGTTTATCACATATAATTAGAATCTTACTTGATCAACACGCGATGCTTTCCAATAGAAAAAATGTTCCGGGACAATTTTAATAATTGTCCTGCTAACAATGGGTAGTACCTGCCAAGCACGAGGGATTTTCTCATGAAATCTCCAATAATAATTGATATAATTGGGATACTTTCGAAGGAAAAGCATAAGTACACGTATTAGAACGGGGGAAAATAATAAGACAAATAGAAATCCAGTTTTAGAATCATGACCATAGATTTTTGACCGTCCCATTATTTGAACACCAAAGCTTTGTGTCATATCCTTCTTCTCTTTTGAATCAATGAAGAGAGTTATTTTATTTCTTTTTTGAAGATTCCTAACCTTTTTACTACTAAGTGATGTTGAAATGAAAAAATCTCTGCCGTCAAATATAAAAAGAGTAGGAGTTACATGTGGAATTTTATTCGATGAACTCACAGAGATTGTTCCTATTTGTGCAAAGTTGGAATTCCGAATGAGGGTCAATAATCCATCAGGAATTGCCCGAACATAGAGAATACGAAGATAAATTATATTAATACTGGACAACAAGAAAGCAAACATGATATAAGCCAGTAACATAAACATTAGAAATCGATCTAGATAGCCTAAAGGTACTAAAGCAAGACCACTACTAATAGCTAGATAATGAACGACATCCGAGTTTTCCAAGCTCCTAATATCTGTTGCTGAAAAATAAGCTTTTAATGAAGGATTTTTCAAATAACGGGCAAGAATAAAATCACGACGGAGTTGAATGAAGATTATAAATATTGTGAGACCTAGTCTGTAGCAAATATCAAATGTCATCAAAAAAATAAAAAAGATGAGTAAGGGAGGGAGAGAATTAAGGGCCATATCGTCTTGGATATAGATAAGAATATTGTTTAATCCAAAAGAACTTGAAGAAAAAAAATAAGTTAATACAAGCAAAAAAACAGCAATACTGATGACGATAGAGGAGGGATGGAATAAATATTCTAAAAATTCTACATGAAATTTTTTTGTCACACTATTAAGACGTTCAATTTCAACATTTCTTAATTTCTTTGCATATTTAAAGATACTAATTGTCCATAAGAAGAGACCAAAGGCACCACATACGCCAGCAAACAAATAGATAAAGGGAATGTTATAAGTAAAATAAAGGGCCAGACCCCAGCTAAAGTAAATCAATAACAAAAGAAAGACATTGAAGGGAGGCTTTAACCGACTAAAAGGCCAAGTCCCCTCAAAAACATGTTCTTGTAAAAATTTATACTTTTTGGGGGGTTGCATTAACCCTAATTTCACAGGATCTTTGTCTCCTTGAGATTTAATCTCAGTCCATATAATTTGTATTTATTATTAAAAAATCCTACTTGAAAGGTTTTCGATGTTTTTTGTTAACTTCGGTTTTTAGCTTACTAATCTAGAATAGATTTTTATTAAAGGATCAATGGATTTCAGGCTCCTCAGGTGGAAAACCGATCATTTCCTTGATGAATTCCTGTTCATTGTTAAAATGTCCAGCACCAACTTTTAACGCATAAAAAGCTTCAGCCATTTCAATTTTTCCATTAGAAAGGGATCCCTGTGCTTGAGCAACCGTATTTAACAATGATTCCAAACCGACACGTAATTTTTGCTTTATTTCATTATTTAAACGCGTTGGGTCAGCTCCTTCAACGAATAGGTCAGCTAACATCTCTACTTGAGATTTATGACAAAGAATAGCTTCTATCTTCTTATTAAAGGTCTTTGAAATATCAACAAGACGATTGGGCTTATGTTCCATAGGGGTCATAAACCAAATTTCTTTGGGTTGGTGAGGATCCAATCCTTCTTTTAGATGGTCAGGGTAGAGTAATGGAAAACATGAAAAAACAGCTGCTTCTGATGCTATTTTCCCTATCGATACATGATCTGGATGAGGTTCATACTTTTTCCATGGATCAAGAGTTACAATCCTATAAGGTTTTAGCTTTCTAAACCAATACACCAAATGTTCTTTCAGTTCATCAGGATGTTTTTGAATTAAACCATCTGGAAAGTTAAGAAAAATAGGCTTTTTTGCACCAAAAACATTCATTGCTTCTTCCAATTCATTTTTACGCATATTAGCAAGATCTTGAGACTTAATCAATCTATTTCTTGTCCCTAGGTCTCCATTAGTTGCACAAATCGCGTAAACATCATGGCCATCTTCGACCCATTTAGCTAAAGATCCTCCAGCAAGAAATTCGGCATCATCAGGATGTGCATATACAAAAACAATGATCATTAATTTCATCTCAAATTCTGTTTATTAACAACTTACATCAGAAAATATTTTTCTAGGATAAATTTTTTATCCATTTTTTGAATCTTCTCCTATTGAGGGGAAGATTTAAATGACGTTCATAGGAAATTTCTTTAATCAGAGAGAATTAATGACTTTTCTATTAACCCGACTAATGATTAAATATAGAAAAGAAACGGTAAATAAGCTAATAAGGAAGAAAGCCCCAAAAAGATTAATAAAACCCCATTGTTCTAAGATTGTACCAACAGAGAAATATGCAAGCATCATAATGAAAGAATTAATCGATCCTCGCATTGATTGTTGACTTGCTCGTTTTTGTGGATCAGTATAATCATATACAAGATTAAAGAAGGCAGAATATAATAAAACCATTATAAAAATTCTTAATAAATAGATAAAGAAAAATAAGGTCACTTTAAGATCAATTGCTAAATCATACTCTAAAATGACGGCGATTGAAAGCCAAGAAAGGGGATATGTGAAAAACATCGATAATATATATAACATTGGGGGATTCTTGAATAATTCTACAACTCTTTTAGACAATCGTGTGGTAAACATTGACACTAAATTTCCTGTGGATCGCATGCTTGTTAAAACGAGTAAAGTAACGCCTAGTTCAAGATTTAAAAGGGGTGAAAATAACATAGAATTAAAAATAAATGACATAGAATCCGTAACAGTCACTAAAACGATTACAACGATGAAAATTAGCATTCGTTCATCAAAATATTCATTTAAAAAGGACTTTATTCTATTAGATATTTTTTTCATACCTTTTAAATCAGAGAAAGCTTTTTCCTCAGGATTTTGTGTCGTCTTTTGATCCTTTATCCAAAAGAAACCAAATAGAATACCAAATACTTGAAAGGTACCCTGAATAACAAAAATAGAAAAAGCAATTTCTTGATCTATAACTTTAGTGTCCCCTAATGCCACCCCAGACAGAAAAATAAATAAAACAACTAAGGCTGAATAGATAAATAAGGCATTAGACATAATACCTCCAATTTTAGGGATTTTTTGCTTTTGGTTTTTTTCTGTCTCGAATTCTTGCCAAGTATCCATATACCATGCATCAAATGACCCAGTCCCGAACGCATTACCAATCCCTGAAATGATTTCAAGTAATAAAAACCCAGAAAAGGAATTAACAACCAATAATAAGAGAAAGTAAAGGCAATACATAAGTTGGGAAAGAATGTAGGATAATCTTCGCCCAAAAATATCTGCAAAAAGGCCTAAAGGAAAATCAAGAAGAAAGGCTACCAATAAACCTGCAGAATAAACTAAACCAAATTCATAATAATTAATAAAATTTAGATACCATAAGGAGAGCCAAGCTTTACTCAAGCTAAAGCCACTTAATATAATTAGAAAAAATAAATACTTTAATGATAATTTTCTTAACGCAGACGACAGTTCATTGAATCCTAGGATTCGGCTTATGAAACTCTCTCTCGTATTATTTTGATCCACTATTAGCCTCCTTGAAAGTAATGATTCATTAAACAAATTAAAATAATTTCATTAAGATAGTTTATAACGCTCATGGTAGATTTTGGCTGATCTAACAACCAAATTAAGCAAATTTCAGATTGTTTATTCCTATAACACCATATTTACAAGATCCGAGGAATAATTTTTTAGAGATCAAACTTTTTCACAGAGTGAAAATGCATCATATTAAGTTTTACTATAAAAATTATTTTCAGTCAGAAATTCATAATATTGGTTAAGAAAAGACATTACTTCATTTTGATGAATCTATCAAAAAACCATTCGCGTACTACTTTAGTAGTACCCTCTAGCTAACGTTCATATGAACATTATAAATTGTTCACTAGAGAAATTGTACGCAAATATCATCTAAAAACCCTCTTAAAAGGATTAAATTAAATTCATCAAGTTTAGAAGAATTCTGATCTTGTTTAACTCAGTAATTAGTTCCATTTTTTAATATATCGGTTACAGAAGTTAATA
>WOR8_10006436_pt1 | contig 11269 bp, 8 predicted proteins | sample DeeMarSeWOR38_10_FD_19890 | JGI IMG/M metagenome (IMG submission 19890)
AATATCACCTTCCCTTCATGAAGAAACACTGCCCGGTCGGCTATTCTAAGTATGCTGGCCACTTCGTGAGAAATTATTATCATGGAAATGCCAAGCTGTTTTTTCAAATTGAGGAGGAGTTCATCAAGTGATGCCAGGGAGACCGGATCCAGACCGGCCCCGGGTTCGTCACAAAACAGTAATGGAGGATCCATCACCATGGCCCGGGCCAGGGCGGCCCGCTTCAGCATACCCCCACTAAGCTGGGAAGGATATAAATCGAACACTTCTTTAAGGTTTACCAATTCCAGCTTAAGATTCACAATATAACGGATGATATTTTCATCCAGATTGGTGTGCATTTCCAGTGGAAGCGACACATTTTCACCAACAGTCAATGAATTTAAGAGACCTCCATTCTGATAGAATACTCCCATTTTCAGATAAAGCTTTTTCAGATCAGATTCTTCAATGTCCGCCACATTTTTACCTAAAACGGATACCGTCCCTTCCTGAATATTATACAATCCGAGAAGGTGTTTGAGTAGGGTCGTTTTTCCTGAACCGCTGCCTCCCAGAATCACCAGAATCTCCTTTTCATAAGCCATAAATGAAATATTATCCAGTATTCGCCGATCATCAAATGAAGCCGAAAGACTCTTTACTTCTATTATGCGATGGTTTCCTTTCATATTATCAGTAAAACATCAATCCCAATATGCTATCGGCAACGATTACCAGGGAAATAGCTACGACAACCGCGAGGGTGGTGACTTTTCCAACACCTTCCGCACCCTCTCCTACCCGTAAACCAAAAAAACTCCCGGTCAATACGATCAAACTGGCAAATACAAAACTTTTAAAAATACCGATCAGAATATCCCGGTTATAGAGCGATTCTCCCATCCGATTGATAAATACGGTTGGGATAATATCAAGGTAAAGATAGGCAATCAGCATTCCTCCTAAAATACCGAATAAATCAGCCAGGATGGTTAAAAATGGCATGGTAATGATGCTTCCATGCATTTTTGGTACAATGACAAACCTTACAGGATTCAATCCCATCGTTTTTAAGGCATCCAGTTCCGAGGTTACTTTCATCGTTGCAATCTCAGCGGCAATCGCAGAACCGCTTCTTCCGGCAACAAGAATAGCCGTAATCAAAGGTCCCATTTCCCGCATCATGGCGATCACCGTTAAATCGACAATAAAGATATTTGCGCCGAAATTACGAAGCGGTGCAACGGATTGCAGGGCCAGAACCAGCCCGATAATAAAGGCCATTGCAACCACAATATATACTGCATTCACACCAATATTTACCGCCTGATTATAAAACTCGCCTTTCCGGGTTGTTTTTAATTTAAAGATATCGGTAACGGACCAGTAAAGTACATTTGCCGTGAGGGTAAAAAAAGCCAGGATATATTCATAGTAAATATAAAACAAATAATCACCCAGGAGAGCTAAATAGGGGATTTTAACCGGTTTTTGAAGGATCTCGGGCTTTTCGTATTTAAATATTTCAAGTTTTTCCCGGATTGAATCCGATCCCCCCTCAATCCTGCAGTTTATTTTTTTTTCAGCTGATTTCTCCTGAAGATAATAGATACCTGTAACTCCGGCACTGTCAATTGAGTCCAGATTGTCCAGATTAATGATCACGGTGGATCCATGGAATTTCGGGAGATCTTTAAGTACTTTTCCGATCAACTCCTCAATATGAGGAAGCGTCATATGCTTTCTCAGGAACAGTATGTTTTCATTCCATTCGTATTCAAAATCAGATTGATTCGTAGGACTTCCTTTACTGGTATTCTTCATTAATTAGGTAAAATATTCGCGTTCAATGGAAAATCATTCAATCATCCTTTGGAATCTCTTCAACAATCTTTATAGAAAATTTGATAAGTTCCCTGTAAAAAATATCTCCGATGGCGGAGGCCAGCAGGTTAATATCCTTTTCCTCCAGTTCCATTTTCTCATCGGCTCTATGATGGAGCAGTTTTGTGCCGTTGCTGGCATTCAAAAGGCTGAATTCAAGTTCCAGATGTGCCGAGAATGCATTTTTTTCCTGGATCACTTCCAGATGATATACTTTTGTCTCAATTTTATAAGTCGGTTCCACCCTCCAGAATCGGTCGGAAGCACTTTTAAAAATAGGTTTCTGCGTAAAAAAATCAAGGAGGATGCGGGTAAAGGATTCTGATGGCCGGATTGCCCATTGGTGATGTGCATAATAGGTAATCTCACGTAAATTACTCCGATTGGCAATTTGTGTTGAGGCATAGGCGGGATATACATCCACCGGTTGGATTTCACAATATTTATCAATATGGGCCTCGGGTTTTGAATTATCGGTTTCATCAGCTTCATCGAATACTTCAATGACATAATATTTTGTGGTAATGGCTTTCTGGCCCCCGCATCCGGATGAGATATATATTGAGATGGCCAGTAATATTATTATTCGAATCATAAATTATTTATTTAAATCCTGGTCTGGGATATCTTTCTGGTTCGTTCCTCGGATGAGTATCGAAGGATCATCATTGATTTTCCGTGAAGCATCCGCCAGATTATCAAGCGTAACTTTTAACAACCGTAAGCTCTCCGTGAAATCCTGGCTGCTTCGATCCAGGTCGCTGTCGATTTTAAGTAAAAGATCCTCGGTTTGCTGAGCCACCTTGGAAATATTTTCAATCATTGTACCTACTTCGGCTTCTTTCAGTTTAATGGAAACGACCCTGAAATTTGCAAGGATATCGCCTACCGTGTCGCTTCTAACCAGTCGATTTACCTGGTTAACCGTTTCCTGTATGGATAGGCTCGATTGATTCATACGGTCACTAATCTGCCGGACCGTGGATACGGTTCCCCTGATATCCTCCCGGTTGGTTAATATAATCGAATCCACTCTTGACAGGGTCAGATTTGCATTATCCGCTAGTTCTGCGATATTTTCAGCGAGGGAAATAAACTTATTCAATTTATCCGGTTCAGTAAATAGCTGAAGATTGTTAATCACCTTTTCAATTTTTTCAGCAATTATTTCGGCTTTTCCTGTGATTTCTTCCGTAATCGATGAACCAGCCTGTATATAGGAATCCGGTTCAAGAGACTTTGACTCGTTACTTCCGCCTCTGATTTCGATGGTCTTTAATCCGGTAATACCGACTGATGTGATATCCGCTACAGCATCTTCTTTAATGGGAGTGCCTTCTTTCAGAGCCAGTTCTATAATTACCTTATTAACATCTTCCGGATCTATGGTAATATCCTGAATGGTACCAACTTTTATCCCGAGGTATTTCACCGGACTACCAACCTCCAACCCTCCCACCGATACGCCTTCGTAAGCTATAAAATAAGTATCCTGCTTTTTAAAAAATTCCTGCGCAGTAAAATAACCGACAAGAACAAGCAGGATCACAGAGCTGATCACTAAAAATATACCTAACCGGATTTTTTGCGCCTGGTTTTTCATTTAAAAATTTCACACCGGCAAACTTTTCAAACGATTTTGAAGCAGACGTTTTAAAGCAGCCAGATCGATGATAATTAATTATTATATTAAAAATATAACAAATTTTTCATCCTTTAATGGAAATATCATACAATTTTTATTTCCTTTTCGAATTGAGGGATAATCCTCAAATCCATTTTCCGCTGATCCTGTCGGTCGACTTATCAGGTAAAGGTCTTAAAAAAGAAATGGAAAAATATATAAGTAAAAAAGGTATTGGCCGATAAAACCAATACCTTATTTTATTTTAAATCATTACGATGCCTATTGGGTGCTCACTTTAAAATTGACCTTAAGGTCAGCCCAGAGTAAAGCAACCGTTCCATTTTTATCGATCTCAAAGGTTAATCTTTCCGTGGCAGCGGAAGATGCTTCAGGTTTTACTTTAACTTTCAATACGTCCTTCGAAGGATCATGATTAAATGACCCCCACTGATTGGGTACACTGTTTAATATTATCGTCCATTCATCTTTTTCAGGAATGGTAAAGAGCGCATACTTACCTGCGGGAAGTGTTTCTCCTTCTACTTTCACATCAGTACTGACCTCAAAAGTAGTGGCTTCATTCGCACCGGTCCTCCATACTTTTCCGTAAGGTACCAGGTCGCCCCATATGGTCCGACCCTTAACAGCAGGCTGACTGTAATCGATCGTGACGGTGGCATTACCGATCTTTTCAGAAACCTGTGCAGGTGGACTTGGGCGTTTTGATTTGTCATCCTGGGCAAAAACTGAGAATGATTGTACGAAAAGTGCTATAACAGCAACAATCGAAAATACAGTCAAAATTTTGTTTTTCATGTTTATTTTGATTTAGGGTTAAGGTAAGTTACAGGTTAAGTTGGCATTTGATCCATATGAGCGTTAAAATTAGGGTAATTTAACTGGATAGACCAGTTATGGTGTTAATGCTTTAACGAACATTAGAAGTAAGAGTTTTGCATTTTAGTAATAATATAGAAAAATATTGATTGATACCAGAAATTTTATTGCCGATGAGGTTTTGGTTTGACAAGAACTTATTCTATTATTAGAAATCATCCACAATAATTTTAATTTTATATTCACTGAATACCATGAAAAGTATCCTGTTTTTAATCAAGATCTATTTTATAACCTCATTTTTCCCTTTACCTGCACAGAATGAGATTACATTTTTCGATTATTGGCTATACTATTCCGATACCGAAAATTCTCTTTATAAGCATCATTGCAATACACTGTTCAGACAACTTTCGGAAAGAAAGAATGTGATCGACAGGATATTGACAAAAGCAGACTGGGAAAAAAGAAAGGCATTTTCCCGGGAAAAACTGATGAGGGTCATCGATGTTATGCCTGAAAAAACACCACTTAATCCCAAGGTAACGGGGATGCTTCAAAAGGAGGACTACCGGATTGAAAAAATTGTTTATGAGTCCCTTCCGGGTTACTATGTTACAGGCGCAATCTACATACCCGACGGGATCCATGAAAAGGCACCCGCCATATTTTATGCCTGCGGCCATAGTTTAGAAGGATTCAGAGCTGAAATTTATCAACACATCATTGTCAATCTGGTAAAAAAAGGATTCGTTGTTTTTACCATAGATCCTATGGGGCAGGGAGAACGTTATGAATACTGGAATAAGGATGAAAACAAGCCCGTATTTCCAGTTCCCGATCATCAGCATTCCTATGCAGGTGCACAATGCCTTATTTCCGGGTATTCAGTGGCCTCCTATTTTATCTGGGATGTAATTAGGGGCATTGATTACATGATATCCCGACAGGAAGTAGATCCGGACAGGATTGGTATGACGGGCAGGTCGGGTGGTGGAAATTTAACGGCCTACCTTGGTGCGATTGATGACCGTATTGTTGCTTCTGCTCCAGAATGTTATATAACAAATTATGAATATTTATGCAAATCCATTGGCCCTCAATGTGCAGAGCAGAATCTCTATCAACTGATCCTGCAGGGGCTCGACCATGCAGATTTTATAATTGCCAGGGCACCAAAACCCACCCTGATACTCAGCACTACCCGGGACATTTTCAGCATTCAGGGCGCACGTGAGAGTTATATAGAAGCAAAACGTATGTACGATATGCTGGATTCGGGGGAAAAATTAATTATGGTAGAGGACGATACGGTCCACAGTTCTACCAAAAAAATGCGTGAAGCCATGTACGCATTTTTTCAGGAACATCTAGAAAATCCAGGCAACCCGGAAGACCTTATCGTAGAAATACCCGATCCGGATGAATTACAGGCTACAGAAACAGGACAAGTTGTTACTTCTTATGATGGAGAGACCCTGTTTTCAATGAACAAATTGATCACAAATAAACAAATTGCGGATTTGGAAAGATCGCGAAAAAATAACGGAAGATATCTGGAAAATATACCAATAAACGCGAGGCTATTGTCTGGATTTAAATATCCCGGTGATTATGGAAAACCGGTTTTTTCGGGACGGATTTTGAAATCCGGCTATTCGATTGAAAAATACCTGGTTCCCGGAAGTGGAGATTATATGCTCCCCATGGTATTACTGAAACCAAGCGTTTTATCTGCAGAGAGGATCGTCATGATTTTAGATCCCCAAGGAATAAATCATGCTTTAAATCAGGATAACCTGGCTCATTTATTGCTGAATAAAGGATTTCAGGTACTGTTGTTTGATCTTCCGGGTATTGGCAGCATGGGACCCGGATATCTTAAGGGAGATTCCTATATTGAAGAAATATCTTATAACCAGTGGTTTGCTGCAGTTCTTGCAGGGAATTCCCATGTTGGTCTGAGATCGGAGGATCTTGTCAGAACCACTCGATTTATCAAACACAATCTAACTGAAATCACCCATATCTCAGCCATTGCCATCGGACCCCTGGGAAGTGAGTTGCTCCATGCGGCTGTTTTTGATCAGGATATTAAAAAGATTTGTCTCATCCGACCGTTTCTGAGCTATGGAAATATTGCAACTACCCGGTTTTACAAGCCGGAGTACATTCCTTTTACGGTAGCCGGTGCGATTGAAAAGTATGATCTGCCCGATCTGATGGCGGCCATAATTCCTCGAAAAATACTGATTTTGAATCCTAAACGGGCTGATGGAACACCCGCTTCAGATTCCGATATACAGGATGAATTCGCATTTCCATTACGGGTTTATTTAAAAGAGAAATTTGAATCAAATATTTCGGCTGTCAGTAATTTTGATAATGAGCGGAATCATAATGAAGTATTATTGTGGCTTGAAAAATAATTATGAATGGAGGTAATTTTCGCTGAAGCGGAATTATATGTTTTAACTATTATTCTAATGCTGAAAAAATAATGAAACCGCTCCGAGGTTTATCTTTTTATTTCTTGGCAGCTACCATAATGCAATCCCTCGGGGTAGCATTATGGAGTTTCTCAAATTTCATCTTGTTTTTTGATGTGGGCAGATTGTTGTTGTTTAATTTGAATTATCGATCGCCTTAACCAATTAAAGCAAAACATAATTACTACCTCCTGGAGATTGTATTATTGTAATATAAGGAAAACCGGAAATTTCAACCTCGGAGAGGGTGAATTATTGTAACTTCAGTAACGCAAGCAAAAACAACCTCGGAGAGGTTTCATTTTTATATCATGATTCGGCTGTCAGTAATTAAGTCAAAAAAATTCCTGATTTAAGCTCAAAGCAAGCTTTACATTCTCCTTAAAATTTGTTTTATTTTCTATTGAATACCGATTTAAAAAACATTAACAATTCTTAAAATGGATCTTCAAAAAAATTCCGGAATAACCAGACGAGGTTTTATTGCTACCTCTGCTTCGGCTATAGCAGGTCTTACATTCGGCGTGAGTGCTAAATCATATGGGCGCATTTATGGAGCCAATGACAGGATAAACATTGGATTTTTAGGATGTGGGGCCCGTAGTCACGGACATATGCGTATGGTCAAAGGATCCTATGAAGATAAAAATCTCCAGGTTGTGGCTGTTTGTGATATCTGGAAGTTAAACAGAGAGAAGGCAGCTTCCTTATGTAAAAAACAATTCAATACGGACGTGACGCAGTATAAATATTCTGAAGATCTGTTAAACGACAGGGAACTTGATGCGGTAATGATTGCCACCGGAGATCATCAACATGCGAAAATTCTGGATGAGGTAGTAAAAGCAGGGAAAGATTGTTATTGTGAAAAACCAATGGCCCAGAATATTGAAGAAGCGAAGCTTGCCCGGGATTCGGTATTAAATTCAAATCAGGTTGTACAGATGGGATCTCAGTGGGTGAGTGAACCGATCCATTTGAAAATAAGGGAAATAGTACGGTCAGGCAGGTTGGGACAGATCACGAAAATTGAACAATGCTGGAACGATAATAACCACCGTTGGCATGATCCCAATGATCCCGATGTGGCAGCGATCCGTGAAGAGGATACCGATTGGAACAGATGGCTGCTTGGAAAATCTTTTGAACCATTCGACCCATGGAAATATTTTGAATTCAGAATTTTTAAGAAATATTCGGGAGGCATTACTTCCCAATGGATGAGTCATGGCATAGGCCTCGTTCATTTTTATACGGATACTGCCATACCGGACACTATGGTAGCCAATGGAGGCATTTTTGGCTGGCCGGACATCCGTGAGAATCCGGATACCTTTCAGGCATTGGCTACCTATCAGAAAGAAAATTTTCTTTATTCGTATTCATCCAGCTACGCCAATAAATTCGGCGATCATACCCTAATCAGAGGGAAAGATGGTACCTTATTTGCACATGCCGGGGAGAGTGGCCCCCGGTGGTTCTTTATACCGGAGCATCTGGATTTGCCCGCCGGATTTGATTTTTATAAAGGAGTAGAAGATGCGGTAAAAAAAGGTATTGCCGAACTGATCACTGTTCCTGAATTTAAAGGGAAACTGCCACCTACTGCTATAAGCGATGACAGCAAACCCCATCTCGATAACTGGATTGACTGCATTCGAAGCCGGGAACAGATGACTAATGGCCATATCATGACAGGTTACTGGCATTCGATAGGTATTATTATGGCTACCCGGGCGTACAGGGAGGGCAAAAAATTGTATTGGGACCGCATGAAAGAAGATATTCGTGATTCGCCTCCAACGGGCAACTAAAATGGTATACCCGAAAAATTATTAATTTTTTCTTGTCTGAAAAAGAGCAAGCACTCATACCGACTTTCATCGGTCGCCACGGAATTATTCCGAAGATTCAATGTGAGCAAGGAACCACCATTGTCCCTTTCAACGTAGCCACAACATTTTTAAGAATGAGGATTTCCTATGATATATCAGATTGAGAAGTAATAGGACAACAACTATTTGTTTTTTATTTTTTTTAGAGCTTATCGATAATTGGAATTAAATCTTTAAATTAATTAGCCTTAAAGGCTATCGATTATTTAAAAAATAGCTAAACATATCCTCTTTGTCGTATTAAAATGTTACCAGGAAATAAACTAAGAATCCAGAATATCCTTCTTATAATCCTCATGAGCCTCCTATTTGGTATGCTGTATAATTTATTCTTTTACCCACATACACTTTCTGAATTTCTGGAAGCCGGTAGCATTAGCATATTAATAGGTTTCTTCGTGGGTATTTTAGAAGAGTTTGTTTTAAAAATGATATTTCTCAGAATTTCTCTGTATAAGGTATTATTCATTCGAACGCTTTTATATTCGCTCCTAATTTGTACTATTTTAACACTTGTCTTATCAGTGGAGATTTCCTATGCTGAGCAGATTATATATTCGGATGCACTTTTACAATACATAAAAAGTCCGCTATTTCAAAGAGACTACCTATTCAGCATTTCAATCGTATTTTTAATTTTATTCATCATCCAGATAATACAACTCATAGGAAGAGCCAACTTCTTCCGACTAATATTTGGAGTTTATCATAAACCACGAGAGGTTTATAGAATTTACATGTTTCTTGATTTAAAGGATTCGACGGAAATAGCAGAAAAGCTGGGTAACAGGACTTATAGCAATCTTATTAAGGATTTCTTTTTTGATATATCGGATGCTATAATTTTGTATAAAGGGGAAATTTATCAATATGTCGGGGATGAAATTGTCGTTGTCTGGCCGATTGATTATTCAAATTCAGCATGTATTCTATGTTTTTTCAAAATGAAAGAGATAATTGAAGATAAAAAAGACATGTATAAATCAAAGTATGGTGTGGAAGTTCAGTTTAAAGCCGGAATTCATGCCGGCAAGGTAATTGTTACAGAAGTTGGGAAAATAAAAAAAGAAATAGTTTATCATGGGGATGTATTAAATACAACCTCAAGAATTGAAGGCAAATGTAACGAACTGAATCAGCAATTATTAATTTCGGAGGACATGTTAAGCCACATACCTCCTGAAAATGATTTTATAATTGAAGAAGAAGGTCAGATCGAACTAAAAGGGAAATCACAAAAACTGCGTTTATACGGTGTTCATTAATTCAGAAAAAATACGGAACAACATTATAATCCATAGCATGAAAAGGTTATCCCAGAATTTTCATCTTCACGCCGATGTCCATAGGGTATCCCGGTATATTGATATTAAAAAAACCTGCCCAGATTGAACAGGACCAACGCAGATTCTTCTTCGGAAAATCCTAATGCCAGATAAAGGACAAATTGCTCCTTTAGCGGAACCACATAAAACCCTGCACCATATCCTTTATGCCACCGGGATGAATTTTCTCCTTTCTGCCAAACCCTACCCATATCAAAAAAACCATGTAGACCTATCCGGAACGGCATGATGGACGTGTGAGCTTCCGCCACCTGAACGCCAAGGTTGGTGTTTAGATAACCTGTCCAGTCACCGGTAAAACGATTACGCAAATACCCTCTCAAATTATTATGTTGACCGAGATAGCGGAGATTATAAAATGGAACTGACCCATAATTATGCGATCCGCCCACCCTGACTCCCAGGGTGATGGGATTATTCCAGTAGTTGGAGACATACTGTTCCAAATAGAATTCAGTCTGACCAAAATTACGATTGTATTCGGAAGTCACAAATCCATTTTGGTGATCCAGATAAAACTGCATCCCCTTTTTGGGAATATAAGGATTATCCTTAAAATCAAAATTCAGTGTCATGCTACCCTGTACGAGATTCAATGGATCCCGTCCTGCCACATTCCCAAGTTCAGGATCATCAAGTATCTTTCCCTGCTCAATGTTGGCTTTGTTATTTTGATATTCAATCCCAAATGAAAAATAACATCGTTTCCAGAATTCACGTAATATTTTTAGCCTGACAAAATAAGAATCATAGTTGGTACGGTAATAATTCTGCTTAAACAAACTATCCAATTTTACTGTCTCATTGCCCAGTCCAAAGAAATAATTGAATTGGGCAGGTATGCCCAATCCGCCACCTGCTTGGAAATCCCACTTCTGAATTGCATGATGCAGACGCGTTTCATATTCAAATGTAACGTTACCTTTGCTGCTTACAGCGGCTTGAAGTTCATGTTTGGTACTGTAATCTGGCTTTCCATACCGCTGCCGGGTAAACTGGATTCCCAGGTTTAATAGAAATCCATTATCTGCATTATAGGCTACATACGGGGTGGGCAGATAGGTATTGTAGGCAAAAGCCCGTCGATCGTAATGGTACGCATTTAAAAAAGGGATGTCCATTATTTTACTTTCCCGGCCTGGTTTGATATCCGCTTGTGGATCCTTTTCATAAATGAGAGTACGTTTCATCCCTCTTTGTACATTGGAA
>WOR8_10009031_pt1 | contig 11269 bp, 9 predicted proteins | sample DeeMarSeWOR38_10_FD_19890 | JGI IMG/M metagenome (IMG submission 19890)
AGTGCAGTATCCAACGAGTGGCGAGGGCATCTTGCCCTCGTGTCCCGAAGGCGTCCCGCCTTCGGATCGCGGGCGGGACGCCCGCGACACGCAAGGCCGAGACGGCCTCGCCACGGTTCTGTCTGTATTTGTTATTCTATTCATAAACATACCGGAATTTCTCGCTCTGACTCAAAAACTCGATAGGATTTCTGTATGTAATCTTTTCGATCATCTCCTGCGAATGTCCTCTCTGCTTCATTTCGAAGCGCATCTTCGGCACTGAAAGCGGGTCGCTATGGCCCCAGTCACTGGCCGAGTTTACCCAGATCCGGTCTGGGCCGTATATTTCAATAATGTCCACCGCCCGCTGCGGTGTGCATTTAGTGTTGGGATAAATCGTCAGGCCCGCCCAATAGCCTCGATCCAGTATCTCAACAACCGTGTGCTCTTCGGCATGATCGATAAGGATCTTGTCCGGATTGATTCCGCTGAAAGACCTGATAGCGTCCATGATAAGCCGTGTGCCTTTGAGTTTATCTTCCAGGTGCGGCGTATGCACAAGTATCAATTGGTCGTATTTTTCCGCAAGAGCTATTTGCTCTTCCAATATCATCAATTCGTTCTTCGTATTCTTGTTCAGGCCGATTTCTCCGATTCCGACCACGCGAGGAGAATCCAAAAATTCCGGGATGATGGCGATTACTTCCCTGGCAAACACCGGGTCGTCGGCCTCTTTCGGGTTGATGCATATCCAACTGTAATAGTCGATATGGTATCTTCCCGCCCGGCGGGGTTCGTACTCGGTCAGTTGCAGGAAATAGTCATGAAAGCCCTCGACGCTGCCGCGGTCGAAACCGTTCCAGAAGGCAGGTTCGGTAATACAAACGCATCCGGCATGGGCCATCCGCATATAGTCATCTGTTGTTCGTGAGACCATGTGAATATGTGGATCTATGTAATTCATCGGGAATCGCCCTCCTCTCTCGCAGCGCCTGTCGCACTCTTGGCGCCGTTGGCCGACTGCGGCAGTTCCGTCATTTTGTCGCTGAATATCTCGAGTACCCGGCCGGCACGGTTTGTCCTGCCGTCAGACAGAACGTTCAATGCCCTGAACAACGCGGCTATACGATAGTCACTTGCTGCAATGTCGTGATCGCAGGTCCGGTCAAGACGGTCGAGAAACGCCGCCAGGTCGATTAATTTAGCCCGGTGCTCTAAAAAGTAGCGGTCTATTACATCCTGTGACTTGAGCGTATTATGTGTCAGCACTTTCATTGTTACTCCCTCACTTGTCAAATCTTTCCAGGTACGATATTGCGGCGAGCATTTTGTTCGTATCGATCTCGAATATGTCAAACGCCCCGCCGATTTTACTGATTGAAGGGATGGTGAGTCTGCCGCCGAGATGCTCCTGGAATTCGTCCAGCCCGCCCAGCAGCGTTTTGCCATGCTGCATTGACCGATGGTACAGTTCGAAACCCATCCCATCGAGGCATTCCAGGATCCTCCGGTGCTCGACGTCACTCAGCCAGCCCATGTTGTTTGCGTAGGTAGCGTCGATTGCGATTCCGATAGCGACCGCCCGGCCGTGCGAAAGCTCGAAGCCGCTCATCTGCTCGAGTTTATGCGCCGACCAGTGCCCGAAATCCAAAGGCCTGGCGTCCTGCAGCTCGAACGGGTCCCCGTTTAATGTGATATGGTCAAAATGCAGTTTTGCGCTTCGCCTGATGACAGGGATCGAAATATCGAGATTTCGTGCCCTGATGCCGTCGCAGTTTCGATACATATACTCGAACAGCAGCGGGTCTTTGAGCAGAGCGACTTTGACCGCCTCGCTAAAGCCCCCCAGCCAGTGAGGCATAGTCAGTGTTCCGAGCGTTTCTTCGTCGTTGATAACGGCCCAGGGAGTATAGAAAACCCCCATGAAATTTTTCTTGCCGAACGCGTTTATGCCGTTCTTGACGGCCATGGCCGAATCGGCCTGTGACAGTGTCGTTGTTGCTATCCGGACCAGTCGCAGGCCCCGATGTGTGATTGAAGCTGCGAATCCTACCGCGTCCAGCACAGCACCTCCGCCCATTGCGATAACAAATGATTTTCGGCACAGATGCGACTGCTCGATAGCATCCAGGATTTGTTTGAAATATATCTGGTCATTCTTGACCTGTTCGCCGCCCGGTATTACGTGGATTTTCGGCGAATTTTCAGGCAAATATTTTTTGAAGTAACCGTTGATTTTATTAGTAAGATTAGCCCTTGTCTTAGCGACATTTGCGTCTATAAATATTGCTATATTGGAACAATGTCGGCTTTCACGGGACAGAATTTCCAAAAGAATCGTGTTACCGGCGGCAAATACGTTCGCAGTGAATCTCAAACGGTGAGTAAAATTGCAGGAAAATACGGTATCATGACCGATATTATAGGCCGTCGTATCAAGCTCGACAGGCGGTAGAATTGATTCGGTAGTGCTGTAAGCTAAATTATTGTTCATCTCCCTGCCCCCCAACTCAGGCATTAATATATCGCCTTGAGAATTATTATAACATATTTTGACCGTCAAAATCAAGTGAATTCTGACAATTCGATGCCCATGGCTCGATGCTGGATGCCAGATGGCTCTCCCTATGGGACGCCTTATGGCGGATACTCGGCAAGAATCCGGAATCGAGAATCCGCACTTGAACTATAAGCTTCAGTGTGAGAGAATAGACACCAATGAGCTTTTTCAATTGAATCGGTGTACTTCGAAGGAGATGGTAAGTGAAAATTTACTCCATTTGTCTGACCGTCGTGTGTTGCTATATTGTCGCCTTCTGCACAGGTTGCCCGCCTGCTAACAGGCAAAACAAAGAGCTGCCAGTACTTCAAAAGCGAGAGGATTTCCGCTGGCCAGAAGGAAAGCACGCCGCCATCAGTCTTACTTTCGACGATGCGCGGCAGAGCCAGATTACCCGGGGCATACCACTGCTTGACAAATACGACACGAAAGCCACTTTCTATGTTTCGATTAGCAATCTTGACCGAATGCTGGATGCATGGAAGAAAGCGGCGAAGAACGGTCACGAAATAGGCAATCATACGCTTAAACATCCATGCTCGGGCAACTTCTCCTTCATATATGACAGGGCCCTCGAAGATTATACGCTCGATAAGATGCGGCACGAATTAGCGGAAGCAAACAATATCATCGAAAACCTGCTCGGAGTCACGCCCGTTTCATTCGCCTATCCCTGCGGGCAGAAATTTGTCGGACGGGGGCGAAACCTCAAAAGTTATGTGCCGCTTGTGGCAGAACAATTCATGACCGGTCGCGGCTGGATGGACGAGTGGGCAAATGATCCGACTTTCTGCGATATGGCGAACCTGATGGCAATGGAGCTGGACGGCAAGGATTTCGAACAGGTCAAACAGTTGATAGACAGGACTCTAAAAAACGGCGGCTGGCTGATTTTCTGCGGCCACGAAACCGCCGAAGTCGGACGCCAGACTACTTACTTATCGACTATCAAGGCCCTCTGTGAATATGCCCAGGACCCGGCCAATGGTATATGGCTCGATACCGTTCAAGCAATTGCCAATCACATCCACAAACAACGCACTGATAAGAGGGAGTTTTAGCTATGAAACAGATGAAAATCAATCGTCGCAGGTTCCTTAAAAAAGCAACCTCAGCAGCTTTAGCAACAGCAGGCTTTCCGTACATTGTCCCCGCCGGGCACAAACAATATGAGGGCGTTCTTAAATCAGCCTGATGTGCAGGTTGTCGCCGTCTGTGACGTCGTAAAAGCCAGCAATGAATATGGCCACTGGTACAAGAACGGCTGGCAGGGTCCGTGGTTCGGGCGTGATTCCGCACAAAAAATAGTGAACGATTATTATTCCAGGAAAACCCCGTCCGGCCGCTATAAAGGCTGTGACGCATACGTTGATTTCCGCGATATAATCGCAAGAGACGACATCGACGCCGTCTGCATAACGACCCCCGACCACTGGCATGCCATCCCGGCAATATCAGCAGCAAAAGTCGGCAAACATATCTATTGCGAAAAGCCCTTGAGTTTAACTATAGCAGAAGGTCGTGCCATGGCTGAAGCAGCCAGGCGTTATGGCATCATCTTCCAAACAGGCACGCAGCGAAGATCGAGCCAGCAGTACAGGTTCGTCTGCGAACTGATTCGCAATGGCCGAATCGGCAGGCTCAAAAAAGCTATCGCTCCCATTGGCTCAAATAACAAAGTCGCCTCGGCAAGTAACTGGCAACCTATGCCCGTGCCGGATTGGTTGGATTATGACATGTGGCTTGGCCCGGCGCCTTGGGTCCCCTACCACAAGGACCGCTGTCTCTACACTTTCCGGTTCGGCCTCGATTACTCAGGCGGACAAACCACCAACCTTGGTGCGCATGCGATCGACATTGTCCAATGGGCGAACGGCACAGATAATACCGGGCCAATCGAAGTCGAAGACCTGGGGGGCGAATTCCCCGAGGACGGTCTTTTCACAACCGCTACGAAAGTGCATTTCAGAGCACGATATAAAAACGGACTCGAACTGGTATGTAAAACGCAGGATGGCGGCCCACTCCGTCTCGAGGGTACCCAAGGCTGGATTGAGATGCAAAACGATAAGCCAACATACTACCCGGAATCTCTGAAAAATTCCGTCATCGGGCCGGAAGAAATCCACCTTTACCAAAGCGACGATCATCATCGCAATTTCATAGATTGTATTAAGACTCATCGTGAAACTGCCGCACCGGTTGAAGTTGGTCACCGCTCCGTTACTATCTGTCACCTTGGTAATATCGCTATGACACTCAAGTGCAAGCTTGAATGGAATCCTGAAAAAGAACGTTTTACAAACAGTGAAGAAGCCAACCAAATGCTTGCACGTTCAATGCGCAGTCCATGGCGCCTGTGAGAATTATTAAATTGCTTTATAAATTGACACAATAGAACAAGGGACACTTAGGAGGCTAAGATGGACTCTGACAAACACCCAGTACCAGCAATCGGGCGAAGGGAATTTCTCTTAGGGCTTTCGGCCACTGCAGCATGCTCACGATTCGTCCGTGCCGGGACAGCCCAAACAGTGCATAAAACTTCACCCGCCACGATGCTACCAACGATAAATCTTGGCGAGCATAAAATTACTCGATTAATCGCCGGCTCCAATCCAATCAGCGGATACTCCTACATGGGCCCCATTATGGACCGGCACATGAAGGATTATTTCACGCCCGAGCGAATTGTCGAATTCCTTTTAAAGTGCGAGCAGCAAGGAATCAACACCCACCAGTTCAGTCGCCCGGCAGAAATGAGCAACGTGTTCCGGGAATTGAGGGAGCGGGGCTCGAAGATGAAGTTCATCTGCCTGCATGCCGGCGGGCCGGAGAGCATACCGGTCAAGAAGGTGGTACGGGACACTCAGCCCATTGCGATTGCCCATCACGGCGGTGTCACCGACAGATTGTTCCGCGAAGGCAAGAGCGACCAGGTTCATGATTTTGTAAAACGCGTTCACGAAGCAGGCGTTTTGGCAGGCGTCTCAGCACACAATCCCGACTGCATCAAACGGATTGCCGATGAAGGCTGGCCGGTCGATTTTTTCATGACTTGTTTTTACTACCTGACCAGGACGCCGGAGGAGCTTGAAAATATGCCGCCCGTCGTGACGGCCGAGGTTAGCTATGCCTTCTTCGCTTCCGATCCTATGACTATGACCAAAGTAATCAGGCAGGTTGACCAGCCCTGCCTGGGCTTCAAGATTCTGGCGGCAGGCAGAATGTGCAGCAAACCCCAAAAAGTCGAAGCGGCATTCAAATTTGCCTTCGAGCACATAAAGCCGACCGACGGAGTCATCGTAGGTATGTACCCACGCTACCATGACCAGATAAGCCGGAACGCCGGATTCACATGCAAGTTTGCATTTACATAGTAACAATAGGTTGAAGGAAGGTTAACCAGAGCCCGGACTAACCTCTTTTCTGCTCATTATTGTCTCTCATGGAATTACGTTGGTTTCTGCCCACAGTGAGTTTATGGTATTAACGGTATGGTCGACAAGGACATTTCCGCCTTCCGGACCCACTAGACTGCTGTGGACAACTGCGCTGTAGTGGCCTCCTCGAATTGCCTTCTCCGTGGGCAGATAGGTTCCCGGCCCAACTAATTGCACGACAAATGTCTGAAGCGCTTTGCTACGTGCCTTCATTCTGATCCCGTAGTCGGTGAACAGCTCGAAAGAATTTGTGCATATAGCGACATCTCCGATCCGCAGCACATGTAATTCCATCTCGTATGTTGGTTTTGGGTTTGTCCTTTGTCGCTTGAATCGGTTGACTGTCACCTCGTACCATTTCATCCTCCGTTGCTCACGCACAGCAGCCTCAGAATTTTGCTCTATCAGGGCGGCAGCCTTTTCGGCTGCATCCTTTGCTTCGACATATTCCGCTTCAGTGACCAGACGCATTGGCAATTGAATCTTTTCTACTTTATGGATCAGGGGAACATCGACGTGTCGGTCATTCTTGACAGCTTCGTAGGTGTCGTCCACAGCCCTTACGATACGACGGGCAATCTCGTCCATACGATCCAGGCTGCGAAGTCTGCGCATTCTCTCATCGGCCTCTTTCCTGTACATTAAGTGTGGAGATTGATCGCCTGAAGCGCCTGTCCAGGCCAATATGCACAGTTGCTCACCATATCGCTCCCACAAAGCTTTGCGCACCGGATGCCAGAAATCGGCGTTGACAGCAGACCTCGATTCCACTTCCTGCGAGGGGCAGGAAACGTTGACAACAACGCCTATGAGCCGGCCTGAATCGTCCCAGAAAAACAACGTGTTAATATCGTGATCTTCGTATCCTTCAAGATTCCGGAACTCAGCTATATCAGTCTTGCCGTACATTCGTGCTGAGCCGTCAGCGTATACTGCTCGGCGGTTATAGGCAACTACGGCATGACTTAGTCCCCATGTAACACTTCCGGCACTTCGATTGTTCCACGCCTGCACTATCGCATCCGCGACTCGCTCAGCAAGGAAAGTTCGATACTGTTCAACCTGCATCACTCCCTGTTTTGGAATGGGATATTTGTCCAGCAATAACACGGGGGCTGTATGCGTGTGCGTACCATTGAGAAATAGCTTGCTGGTATCCAAATTCGGCAAGCGCTTTTGTACAGAATTGCGGACAAGTTCCAAAACCTCTGAGGGTATGTACAGCAGGTCGCACGAAACCATTATCGCAAAGTCACAAGACGAATTCTTTTCGCGAGATTCCAACGCAATCACATTGGCTGTGATCGGTGTTTCGACAGTTTTGGCGATTCGCAGATGGAATTGGCCTGAAACCGCAACCGGCTCAGCGGCAGTTATATCAACCACTGCCGTTCCGACCAACAATTCGGCAGCTAATCCTCCTTGCAGCGACAAAAGAGTATTTATTAGGAATCCGGTTATGACAAGAGGTTTCCAAAACATTACGTCCTCCTTTCGATCTGGCTATAGAAGATCTCTTTAACTTTTCAGGATAAACACTTCTTATTTAACATTTCATTTGAAGCTGGTATTGTCTGTTTCCGACATTCCCTTATATATCATACCAAAACCAGCCAGGCTAATCCAAATCAGAAGTATTATAAGTGGACAAGCTGCGATATTTTGCTGATTAATCGTAATGAGGGTGTCTAAAAAATGCTGACAACAGATATTATGCCGCCCTTGAACTCTTGATAAGTGGATGGTTGAAAATATAGGGCTAACAATACTATTAAGCTGCTGGTCTTCACAGTATATAGGATTTGCCCGATAATTTCGATTGACTTTCATGATCTATATTGATAAAATAGATAAAGAATTTGTGCAGAACTTAATGCCCTCATTGTCGATAACTGCGACTTTGGGGATGAAAAGTTATTGATAAAACCAGGGTCACCAGTCTATGACAGCGGTGAAGATGGAGGCAGAACATAGTAGTGTCTTTGAAAGTTCCTTTCCTACCATTAATTCTTGTTATTTTTTGGGCTTTTTCTGTTTTTACGGCAGAAACTGCTGCTAATACCACCCTTGTAATTAATGAATTGATGGCCGATAATGCCGGCTCTGCTCGTGACCAGGCCGGCGATGACGATGACTGGATAGAGATTTATAACTATGGTGATTCGTCCGTAAATATCGGACGAATGTATCTTACGGATAATCAAACGACTGACGCCGGGTGGCGCGTGCCCGATAATAATCCCTCTGTAACCACTATACCACCGAAGGGCTTTTTGCTTATTTGGGCCGATGATGAGGCAAACGAGGGTACGCTGCACGCCGGCTTCAAACTTGGTTCCGGCGGCGAGAATATCCGTTTATTTGCTGCCGACGGCAGAACTTTGATCGATGAGGTGACTTTTAGCCGGCAGGACGAAGACCGCTCCTACGGCCGGATACCCGACGGTAGTGAGGACTGGCAGACTATTGCTACACCTACTCCGGGCAAATCCAACACCTCGGCGCCAATATCAGTAGTAATCACGGAGATTATGTATCATCCGTATCATGCGGAAACAGCACCCGAGGACATCCGCGCTGAATATGTCGAGCTTTACAACCGTGGGATTGAACCTGTCAGCCTTTCGGGCTGGCGGATTAGCAGCGGCGTGGACTTTGTATTTCCCGATGTGACGCTTGGGGTGAAGGAATATCTCGTTGTGGCCGCGGATGTGGATGTTTTCAACGCTGTATATCCGTCAGTTACCAATGTTATTGGTGACTGGATGGGCCGGCTCAGCAACAGAGGCGAAGCGATAGTGATTCTTGATGATACGGGCGTCCAGATCGACAGGGTACCCTATGCCGATGAGGGAGACTGGATGGTGCGCGAGCTGGGACCGGTCGATCGTGGCCATCGGGGCTGGATGTGGGCTACCGAGCACGATGGCGGCGGTCAATCGCTGGAATTGATAAGTGCTGACATGCCGAACGAGTACGGCCAGAACTGGGCTGCAAGCGATGTCAATGGCGTGACACCCGGAGCGATCAATTCAGTCACCAATGACAATGTTGCTCCCTTTATTCTGGATGTTGCACATACACCGATTATACCGAAGAACGACGATACAGTAGTAGTCACGGCTCGCATTTTGGATGAACTTCGGACAAACATTTCTGTGACATTACATTATCGAATTGATGTCTCGGTATATGAGGACCGGGACATCTACCCTCATCACGATCCGAACAGTTACAACCGACTTACAATGTTTGATGACGGAGCGCACGGTGACGGTGCGGCTGGTGACGGAGTGTATGGGGCATCGATACCGGCCCAGCAGGATGGTAAAGTCGTGGAGTTTTATATCGAAGCAAAGGATGCCGGCTCCAACTCGCGAACATGGCCGGCGCCGAGTATAGTGGACGGAATACCCCAGCAGGTGACAAATGCTCTATATCAGGTGGATAATTCCTTTGACGGCGATACGTTCTGGCAACCTGGTCGCCAACCGATTTACTACCTTATAATGACGGAGATGGAACGCGGAAGGCTGGATCACATCGTAACTCAGAGTAATCTGTATGGGCCGGATTCGCAGATGAACGCTACATTCATCAGCGTAGACGGCGTTGATATAAAATTGCGTTATAATCTCGGAGTGCGTAATCGCGGGCACGGTTCGCGGAATGATCCGCCGATTAACTATCGTCTGAATTTCCCACACGACCGTCCATGGAAGGGCGTCACAGCAGTCAATTTGAACTCAAAATATACATATTATCAACTGGCCGGGAATAAGCTTTTCCAGCTCTCCGGATTGCCGCAACCCAATGTTACTGCCGTGCAGGTCAGAGTTAACGGCCAGAATCTTGCCGAACCAGGCCAAAGGATGTATGGCTCGTATGCCCATGTCGAGGTCATTGACAGTGACTTTGCCGAAAATCATTTCCCGGACAATGCTGACGGCAACGCATACAAATGTATGCGGGATTTTGGACCGGCCGACCTGCAATACCGTGGAGATGATTCTGATGATTACCGCAACAGCTACTATAAGACGACAAACGAAGCCGAGGATGACTGGTCGGACCTGATGGATCTTTGCTATGTTATGTCCGAGACGCCGGACGATGTTTATGTCGAAGAAGTCAAACGCGTTGTCAATGTGGAAAAATGGATGCGTTATTTTGCTTTGAATGCTATGCTGGACAACGGCGAAACATCTCTCGCTAATGGTTATGGCGATGATTACTTTCTTTTTCGTGGTGTAGGGGATCCGCGGTTTGTGCTTATCCAGCACGATCTGGACACTATTTTCGGCCGGAACGGCAGTCCCACGAGTAGCATATTCCGTTCTTTACCGATCCGTACTGTGGAGCGATTCCTTACGCATCCTGAGTTTATAGGGCGATATTATTACCACCTCAGGGACCTGATCGAGACAACTCTCTCCACTGAGCAGCTTGGGCCGTTCCTTGATGATCTATTGGGTGATTTCGTGCCGCCCAACCTGATTCAGGATATGAAGAATTTTGTTGAGATACGTAACCAATATGTCCTTTCGCTGATCCCTTCTGAATTGACCGTTGAAACCGATCTTCCGCAGTCAAATGGATACTATCAGAGCAGTACTAATTCTTTTATCCTCTATGGGACCGCTGATGTTATCAAGACCCGTTCTGTGCTGGTCGATGGTCAAATGGCCGAGTTCTTGCCTGTTGAAGGAATATGGGGCTTTGGGAATCCGGAAGGTATTACAGAAACGTTGATAGATAGCGGTTCGGTTTGGAGATATCTCGACGATGGTTCCGATCAGGGCACGGCACAAGATGGTACAAACTGGTTTGCCGATCCGGATTACGACGATATGCTCTGGCTCGAAGGACCGGCCGAACTCGGATACGGCGATGATACTCAGGGCCGGCCGGAAGCGACCGTCGTCAATAGCGGGCCCAGCAGAAATCATTTTATCACGACATATTTCAGGCGCTCTTTTAATGTTGACGATGCGTCACTATATACTCAGCTAAACCTACGATTACTGCGTGACGATGGCGCAGTGGTGTATCTTAACGGCGCCGAATTAATGCGCGATAATTTGCCTGAAGGAGTGATTGATTTTCTAACTCTTGCTAATAGTAACATCGCCGGGGCCGAGGAATATACGTTTGTAGAATTTGAAGTGGATCCAAATCTACTGTTAACCGGCACTAATATCATAGCGGTCGAAATACACCAGGCTTCGGCCTCCAGTGCCGACATCAGCTTCGATCTCGAACTCAACGGAATCATACCATCCGG
>WOR8_10009490_pt1 | contig 11263 bp, 7 predicted proteins | sample DeeMarSeWOR38_10_FD_19890 | JGI IMG/M metagenome (IMG submission 19890)
TATGAGGAAGCTTATCTATTGATCGACGAAGAAATGACCAACGCCTGGACAAGCGTCTACCCCTCCGAAATCGGCGCGGACGGCACGGATATGTCGGGAGAGAACCGTATCGATCACATCTTCTTCTCTAACCCACTGTTGGTACGTAACCCTGTTTATGTGCTACCCCCCAAATCAGCCACGGACCATCCAGTCCATTGGGCTGAAATATATTGGGAAGAATAAGCAAATCCCACTTTGCCTGCGCCTGAATTTCCTGTACAATGAAACCACACCCATAGTGGGGTAACAAATCATGTCCCACATCTTCATCTCCTACTCCCGCAAAGATCTTGCCTTCGCCTGTAGCGCCTCAACCGCCCTATCGGGCTCCTACCACTCCGTTTCACTTCGGGTACGATGTCCCCCAAATACGTAATGGAGATTTTTTATAATTATTCCACTGTCAGCTTTCGGATTTGGGGGAGGCAGGAGGGGGCTGACGAAATCGAGAAAGAACTGGATGGGGCGCTCCCCTGCTGGGATGATATGGTCCGTGCTGAGAGGTTGCAGGATTGAGGGGAAGTTCCTATGAAATCACCATCTCATCCTGACCTATCACAAGGCAACCATTCAACAATGAACAACCGGTTTTTCCGATTGGCCATATTTTTTTTGGGCTTGCTGTTACCACTTGTCAACCGCACAAATGGAAGGCTGGTGTCACTGGGCAGGAAACGCTCCTACTTGCTGTATGTGCCTGAAACCTATGATCCTGCCACTCCCACCCCGCTCGTAATCAGTCTACACGGTTTTGCCGAATGGCCCGCCCACCAGATGCAAATCAGCCGATGGAACGATCTAGCAAAGCAACATGGTTTTATCGTAGTTTATCCTTGCGGAACCGAGATCCCATTGCGATGGCGCATTTATCGTTTTTCAGGCAGCGACACCGAACTCATGGAGGATGTCACTTTTATCTCCGATTTGATCGATAAATTGGATACTGAATACAATCTGGATCACACACGGATCTATGCGAATGGATTATCCAATGGCGGGGGCATGGCAATCACCTTGGCTTGTAAACTTCCCGAACGGATTGCCGCCGTCGGCTCCGTCGCAGGAGCCTATCCTTTCTCGGTGAGTGAGTGCCAACCGTCAAGGCCGGTGCCAACCATCGTTTTCCACGGCACAGCAGATCCTATCGTCCCATATCTGGGTGGCCAGGCCAGGGCGTCCGGGTTTTCTATGCCTTCCATTCCAGATTGGGTTGCCGACCTTGCTCAATATAATGGGTGTGCCAATGATCCCATTAAATTGCCGGCTGTTGGTGATGTTCATGGTATCCAATACACAGACTGTGCTCAAAATAGCGATGTGGTTTTTTACATAATTGATGGGGGTGGGCATTCTTGGCCGGGAGGAGGTTCTTTGCCAAGAATCATTGTCGGGAACACCAACCGTGATATCGATGCTACCGAAGCGATGTGGGATTTTTTCTGCAAGCATCCTCTGTTGGAAGATGAGTAAGATTTGTAATGTTGGCGATTGTTTTGCGTTTGATGGGAGTTTATTGTGAGAAAATATAAGTTGAAAAATAAGGTCAGGAGATAAATACTCCATGTCAAATGAATCGGCAACCATCGTCCAACGTCTCTGGAATTATTGTAACGTGCTGCGAGATGACGGCGTCAGCTATGGCGATTACGTCGAGTAACTCGAAAACTTGCCCGCTCCGGATGTGCTGGCTCAGGAAATCGTTGAGAGTTTGCAGTCCGCGCTAACGCAGTTTGAAAACATTGCCGAAGAGTTGGGGGAAGAGTAAGCGGAAATTTGTTCGGTCACGGATTAAGCTGGCTTGTAATTCTTTTATAGACTAACTCTATACCCTATGAGGAGGGACCCATACCATGTCCCACATCTTCATTTCCCACGCACGCAAAGACTGCCCTGAATTTCCGAGCCTGGGTTAGAAATAAGGCACTTCCCTTGACCATGTTATAATTTCTCTACCCTGGGGGCACGACAGACAGCGCATGTAAGATTAATCGTTGTACGTCACAACTTACCATGAATATCTACCTGCGACCAGCAATTCGAGTCAATGGTGTTTTTTTGTCCCCACACAATTGATTAACTTACTGGTGAAAGGAGTTACCATGAAAACTGTCATTGCCGGCGCGTTGGGCGAATGCGTTCATGTAGCTGGCATTTCGAAATTTTTACGGTTGGCCGAGCAAGCCGGCTGGAAGACCGTTTTTCTTGGCCCGGCTGTCTCTCCCCAGAAGATGTTGAATGCTGTCCGGCAGGCGCAGGCCGAAGCGAATGGCGACCAGGTTTTGGTCGGTGTTTCATATCGTCTGACACCGGAAACCGGGGAGCGCTTGCTGGGACAATTCGCTGAAGAAGCATCAGATTTGCACGAGTCAGGTGTCCAATTTGTGTTTGGAGGCACGCCGCCAGTTGTCGAGCGCGCTGAGAAGATCGGATTTTTTGAGCGTTCCTTTGATGGGACAGAGCCGGTCGAAGAGGTATTGGCTTATCTCAAGGGGCAAACGCATGAGATGAGCGCGGACGATTTTCCACAGGCGACGGTCGAGCGTATCAATTGGAAATCCCCATACCCGATTTTGCGGCATCATTTTGGATTGCCTACCATGCAAGACACCATCGAAGGTATCCAGCAGATTGCTGATGCAAAGGTGCTGGATGTGATCTCGCTCGGAATCGACCAGGATGCGCAGGCTAACTTCTTCCACCCTGAGCGGCAAGACGCACGACGCACCGGGGCGGGGGGAGTACCTGTTCGCAGCGCTGACGATTATCGCGCGCTCTATCAGGCCAGCCGACGGGGCAACTTTCCGTTACTGCGTACATACTCAGGCACGGACGATTTCCTCGAACTGGCCGAAATGTACATGGAAACCATCAACATCGCCTGGTGCGCCATCCCGCTCTTCTGGTTCAATAAAATGGATGGGCGCGGGCCCTGGGATTTGGAAGGCTCCATCCGCGAGCACCAAAAAGTGATGGCGTTTTATGGAGAGTGCGGTATCCCAGTGGAACTCAACGAACCGCATCACTGGGGTATGCGCGATGCGCCAGATGTGGTTTGTGTGGTTTCGGCCTTCCTGTCAGCCTACAATGCACGCGCCTTTGGAGTGCAGGATTACATTGCGCAGTTGATGTTCAACAGCCCGGCAGAGTTATTCGACAAAATGGATCTGGCCAAAATGATGGCCATGTTGGAGATGATTGCCCCCCTGACCCTCACCCCCGGCCCCTTATCATCCCCGCAGGGGGCTCCCTCGAAGGGAGAGGGGGGATTTCGTATTTACAAACAGACCCGCACCGGCCTGCTCAGCTACCCGGTCGAGATCAACGCCGCGCGGGCGCATCTTTCGGCCAGCATCTACCTGCAAATGGCGCTGCGGCCAGACATCATCCATATCGTCGGGCATACCGAAGCTGACCATGCGGCCACGGGGGGTGACATCATCGAAGCTGCGCGTATGGCGCGTCGAGCCATCGAAAACGCGATGGGACAGCCGGATTTAACGGCAGACCCGGATGTGATGGCGCGAGTAGCCGAATTGGTGGAGCAGGCCCAGGTCACGTTGGAGGCGATCAAGTCCATTGCCCCCGCATCTGTCTCGGACCCGTGGACTGATCCCGCTACATTGGCAAAATCCGTATCCCTGGGCATCATGGATGCACCCCAGTTGAAAAATAATACTTTTGCACGCGGTGAGATCATTACCCGCACTGACAAGCGCGGCGCATGTGTTGTGGTAGATAGCGCCGATAAAATAATTTCAGAGAGAGAACGTCTCCAAAAGTTTCTCTCATAATTCAGAGCGATTGCTCCTCAGGAGGGCTGCATGACAAAAAAACAACGATACTCCGTATTCGGTGCCGGGCATGGCGGGAGAGCTATGGCTGCGCACCTAGCCCTGATGGGCTTTGAAGTGGCTTTATATAACCGGACGCCTGATCATATCGGAGGGATCAGAGCGCGCAAAGGCATCGACTTGGAGGCCGGGGAGGGTGGACCGCATGGTTTTGCAGAACTGGCGCTGGTGACTTCGGATATAGAAGAAGCAGTCAGACATGCAAATGTGCTCATGGTGGTTATTCCGTCCTCAGCGCATGCCAGCATCGCCGCCAACATGGCGCCTTTCCTCAGAGACGGGCAGATCATCATATTACACCCCGGCCGCACATGTGGGGCAATCGAATTCGATAAGGTATTGCGCGATTCAGGCTGTAAGGCTAATTTCATCGTTGCAGAAGCCGAAACCTTTATTTATGCCAGCCGCGCCGATGGTCCTGCTCAATCACGTATATTCCGGATCAAGGAAGCGGTTCCATTGGCAGCGCTTCCTGCCACGAAAACACCCCAGGTACTCGAGGCAATTCAACCTGCTTATCCGCAGTTCATTGATGGGATCGATGTATTGCATACCGGTTTGAACAATATGGGTGCCATATTCCATCCAGCCATTACGATCCTGAATGCCGGTCGTATAGAGGCTACCTACGGTGACTTCCAATTCTACATTGATGGAGTTACCCAGAGCGTTGCCCGCATTTTGGAGGTGTTGGATCGAGAGCGAGTGACAGTCGCATCGGCGCTTGGAATCCGCGCACGCACTGCTTTGGAGTGGTTGCATCTTGCTTATGATACCCAGGGTGATGATTTGCATGAAGCTATTCACAATCAGCCAGGTTACTATGGGATCAAGGCGCCCAATACACTCAAGCACAGATATATCTTCGAGGATGTTCCAATGAGCTTAGTTCCTATGGTGGCTATTGGTACTCGCTATGGTGTCAGTGTGCGTGGCATGGATAGCGTAATTCGCCTGGCGGATTTTATTCACCGTACCGATTACTGGCGGCGTGGCCGTACATTGGATAAACTGGGCATCGAACATTTCAGCGTGTCAGAGCTAAAGGAATTTGTCCGTGAAGGAAGTCCAAGCTGATAAAATTGACCCATGGATACCATTCTCTTTGAACACCTTTCTAATTTCGACTGGTATGTATGGGTCGGTTTGCCCCTGTTGATTTTCCTGGCCCGGGTTTTTGATGTAACACTGGGAACATTGCGCATCATTTTTACATCGCGAGGTATGCGGAACCTGGCACCTGTGCTGGGTTTTGTTGAGACATTTGTTTGGATCATTGCTGTTTCCTCGCTCGTTAAACATGCACAAAACATAGCTGCATATGTTGGATACGCAAGCGGATTTGCCATGGGCACTTTTGTTGGCATGATGATCGAGAACAGGCTGGCAATGGGAACTCTCACGATTCGGGCTATTATTCGACGTGACCCAAAAGAGTTGATTGAAACACTGCACAATGCTGGCTTTGGAGTTACTGCTGTGGATGGGCGTGGCTCGACTGGTGAAGTAAAGATCATATACTCAACGGTCAAGCGAGCAGATTTGCCGGCCATCATCGATATATTTCACCGAACATTGCCCGGCGCGTTCCTGTCTGTAGAGGAAGTCCGCTCAACGGAACAAGGGGTATTCCCCACAACAAAAAACAATTTTGCCCGCAACCTGAGCACAAAAAAATAGGAGTCCCGATGCCGCTTTTATTGTTAATCCGTCATGGCGAGAATGAATATGTAAAGACCGGCAAGATGGCTGGACGCTTACCTGGTGTTCACCTCAATGAGCGTGGAAAGAAACAGGCTGCCGAACTGGCCGAAGCATTGAAGCAGGTGCCCATCAAGGCAGTTTATGCTAGTCCGTTGGAGCGCGCGGTTGAAACGGCTGAACCGATCGTGGAAGGTCGCAAGCTAGAAATTCAACTTCGCCCTAGTCTGATGGATAATGACCTTGGGGCATGGCAGGGACGATCCTTGAAGCAGCTAAGCAGGATAAAAAAATGGAAAATTGTCCAGCAGGCGCCTTCTCGTTTCACATTTCCAGAAGGGGAATCGTTTCTCGAAACGCAGGCGCGCATCGCCTCCACTCTGGACGAAATAGCTGCTTTCCATAAACCGAAGGATGTTGTGGCCGTTGTCTTTCACGCCGACCCAATCAAGCTGGCCGTAGCCCATTACCTGGGCATGCCGCTCGACTACTTTCAGCGCCTTGGGTGTGACACAGCTTCTGTTACGGTGTTGTATGTCAGTGAGACTGGTGCCCACCTCATCAAACTCAATCAGAGACCCCCGTTCGATTTTTTGCCAAAGATCAAAAAGAAAAAATAACCAGTCTTGCTTTGGCCCGATTGGAAAACTATTTTGAGTACCCTACCGACTGGAACAGTAACCTTTCTCTTACAGTAACCTTTCTCTTCACCGACATCGAAGGTAGTACAAAAATCGCGCAACAATATCCTGACGATATGCCTGCCTTACTCGCTCGCCACAACGAAATCCTGGATCAAGCCATCGAACGTTACGATGGCTTTCTGTTTAGGACGATTGGTGATGCCTACTGTGTTGCATTCCATGATGCGGACGAAGCCTTAAAGGCTGCTTTAGATGCACAGCAGCAGCTACATGATGAAACATGGATCCCTGTGCCCATCAAAGTACGTATGGGGATTCACACGGGTTCAGCCCAACTTGAAGGCGAATCTAACTATTCAGGATATACCACGCTGGCCTTGAGTCAACGAATCATGTCTGCCGGACATGGAGGGCAAACTTTAATTTCACAAACTGTTTATGATTTGTTGGTGAATGGTTCCCCTGAAAATGTAAAACTCATTGATTTGGGGGAACACCATTTGAAGGATATATTGCAAAGGCAACACCTTTATCAATTATCCCTTCCCGACCTGCCATCAGATTTTCCACCGCTTAATACGCAAAAAATACTCAACCATAACCTTCCCGCTAAACTTACCTCTTTCATTGGCCGAGAGCGTGAAATTGGAGAGGCAAAAACAAAGCTCGCGGACTCTCGCTTGCTTTCGCTCATCGGTCCCGGCGGTACCGGCAAGACGCGTCTCTCCATTCAGTTGGGTGGTGAGCTATTAGCAGAATTCCCCGATGGAATCTGGATGACCGAACTCGCACCGATATCGGATTCGGCGTTAATACCCCCAGCCATTGCTTCAGTGTTTGGCTTGCGCGAGAGCCCTGAACGCCCGCTGATTGAGCTCGTTACTGATTATCTGCGCGCCAAAAACCTGCTTCTCATTCTTGATAACTGCGAACATCTCATCGAAGAGTGCGCTCGTATCGCCGAACGCCTTGTGCAAAACTGTCCGAACCTGAAGATCCTTGCCAGCAGTCGCGAGGCGCTTGGCGTTTCCGGGGAAACCACTTATCGGGTGCCTTCGCTTTCTTTGCCCGATCAGGTTATGAGCACGCTTGAAGCGTTACAGGGATGCGAGTCTGTTCAGCTATTCGTGGACCGGGCCATAGCTGCGAATCCAAATTTTCAACTATCCGAGAAAAACGCTTTTTCCGTTGCCCAGGTTTGCCGCCGTCTCGATGGCATTCCTCTCGCCCTCGAACTGGCCGCCGCTCGTGTAAGAGTATTATCCGTCGAGCAAATCGCCGAACGGCTGGATGACCGGTTCCGATTATTGACAGGTGGAAGCCGTACTGCATTGCCCCGGCAGCAAACTCTTCGCGCACTCATTGACTGGAGTTACGACCTTTTAATTGAACCAGAGAAAGCCTTATTCCGCCGGCTGGCAGTCTTTGTTGGCGGTTGGACGTTGGAAGCAGCAGAAAAGGTTTGCTCAGGCAATGGAGTTGATGAATACGAAGTTCTTGATCTGCTCACCCAGCTTGTGGATAAGTCACTTGTAATCGCCGAACAAAATGAAGACAATATCAGGTATTACCGCCTTGAAACTATCCGTCAATATGCAAGAGAAAAGCTTCTCGAAACGGACGAAGCAGTCGGTGTACGTAACTATCATCTTGATTTCTTTATCGATATGACGTTCCGCAGCGACGAAGAATATATGAATCCCCGTCAGGATGATGTGTTCAAAAAAATGATCAGTGAATACGATAATATTCGATCCGCATTATCCTGGGCCGCGGAAAGTAATCTTGAAAAAGCGATAATTCTCCTGACAGCGGCAAGCACAATTTGGCCTTGGATTCTCCAGGGAAAAATCACAGATGCCAATGAATGGTGTAAACATATACTTTCGCAACTGAATTCCCTGTCGCAAGATGAGCTGGATAAAATAAAAGATGTCTCCAAATTGAAGGCTCGTGTTTTGAATCGGTATGCTCAGGTTTTGATGAATATGGGAAGCCATCAAGCCAGCCGGATCGCCGTTGAGGAAAGCATCAAACTTGCTGAGGAAACAAGCGATCAGGAAATTCTCGCGGAAGCGCTTGCCACTTTTGGACACTGTGCATTATACGCAGGCGAGCCGGACTCCGCATTAGAAGCCGCCGAAGAAGCTATCAATATCTGTGAACGGGAGGGGTATACAAAACTTCTTTTTTGGGCCTATGATGCCATGATTCATATTTATACCGTGACGGACAGGAAATCGGAAGCAACACGGTACTACAAAAAAGGCATTGACCTGCTGAAAAAAGCTGGCGTTCCGGTTGACCCCATCAGCACAGCGGTGGGCCTGACCGAGGATCCCTTCAGGGACAATGACCTTGATGGAGCGCTAAAGTATATGGATAATGCCATTGAGATCATGACTGAACGTAACGATAAGTACGGTCTTACTTACATGCAAAGCAATTTTGCGCACACCCTGCGCGAGCACCGCGAATTTGAAAAGGCATTGATCTATTATCGCAGGACCATAAGGCTGTGGCAAGATTGGGGTCACCGTGCTGCGATTGCTCATCAATTGGAGTGTTTTGGATTTATTGCGCAAGCGCTGGAAGATACTTCCAGGGCGGCACGTCTGTTTGGCGCGGCGGAGACTATTAGAAATTCTATCAATTCCCTGCGAACGCCTTCCGAACAAAAGGAATTCGAAGAAGTGAAATCTCAATTGCAAGTAGAGATGGAAGAGATTGAGTTCAACAAGGCTTGGGAAGAAGGCCGTTCAAGCACTATAGAACAGGCAATTGAGTTTGCGTTGGAGGAAGAAAATGAATAGCCCTTCAATAAACTCAGGACGGCGTCTTCCTTCTGGCACCGTCACCTTTCTCTTCACCGACATTGAAGGCAGTACCAAACTTTGGGAGAAATATCCCGAAGCGATGAAGTCCGCGTTGGCGAAACATGACTCCATTTTGGAGGACGCGGTTGAGTCGAATAATGGGTATATCATCAAAACCACAGGCGATGGAATTCATGCAGTGTTCTCGACAGCACTTGATTCTGTCAAGGCCGCTTTGTATGCGCAACGGAAGATAAAGTCCTCCGAGTTTTTTAAAAACTCGGAGATCGCGATTCTCGTGCGCATGGGCATTCACACCGGCGAAGCGGAGTTGCGCGATGGCGATTACTACGGCGGGGCGCTCAACCGCGCCGCGCGCATCATGTCTATCGGGCATGGCGGGCAGATATTAATCTCAGAAACAACTTTACAGGTTGCGCGTGAACATTTTTCTGAAGGTGATTCCGCCCTCGATCTTGGGATGCATTATCTCAAAGGCTTGAACCGCCCGGAGCATATTTACCAGCTTAACGGATCTGGTTTGCAGCAGGAGTTCCCCCCGCTCAGGTCGCTCACTCATGCAACGAACAACCTGCCTGCCCAACTATCATCGTTTATCGGACGTGAGCGTGAACTTTCCGAAGCCAGATCAAGGCTCGAAAATGCACGTCTGCTTACATTGATCGGCCCTGGCGGAACGGGCAAGACTCGCCTTTCAATTCAGCTCGGGTCTCAATTTCTTTCCACGTTCAAAGATGGCGTCTGGTTGGTTGAGTTTGCGCCCATCTCTGATCCGTTACTTGTGATGCAAACCGTCGCGTCCACGCTCGATATCCGTGAAATTCCCGGTACGCCGCTCAAGGTTCTTGTGCACGATTATCTGCGCGAGAAACAACTCCTGCTTATTCTCGATAACTGCGAACATCTTGTTGAAGCCAGCGCCAAAGTTGCGGATGAATTTCTCCACACGGCGCCGGATATTAAGATCATCGCCAGCAGTCGCGAGGCGCTGGGCATTAACGGCGAAACGGTCTATCGCGTGCCATCGCTTTCTTTGCCCGAGCAGGCTGAAGTCACGAAAGAGGCGGCGATGGATTTTGAATCTGTACAGTTGTTCGTGGAACGCGCATCTGCTGCGAACCCAAAGTATCAACTGACGGACGAGAACGCGTCATCCGTGGCCCAGATTTGCCACCGTCTCGACGGTATTCCCCTTGCCTTGGAATTAGCCGCTTCGCGCACCTCGTTCTTTTCACCTGAACAGATTGCCAAACGGCTCGACGACCGTTTCAAACTGCTGACAGGTGGAAGTCGAACCGCCCTGCCACGCCAACAAACTCTGCGTGCCTTGATCGATTGGAGTTACGACCTGTTGGAAGAACCCGAGCGCGCATTATTGCGCAGGCTCTCGGTCTTTGCGGGCGGCTGGACATTCGAATCCGCTGAAACGATCTGCAACAACTTGGACGTGTTCGAATACCTGCCGCATCTGATTAACAAGTCATTGGTCGTGATGAACGATGAGGGCGATGAACCGCGCTATTACCTGCTTGAAACGATTCGTCAGTATGCGCGCGATAAATTACTGGAAGCTGGTGAAGGCATGGGGACACGAGATCGCCATTTTGCATATTATCTCGAAATGGCTGAAACTGCACGCCCGGAACTGCTAAAGCGAGAACATGAAGTGGAGTGGATCAAACGGCTTGAAAGTGAATATGATAATATCCGTACAGCGATTGAATGGGGACTGTCCAACGATCCATTTGCAGTGTCAGGAATGATCTATTCATTGAGTCAATTTCTCCTTGTAACAACATTTGCCATCGAGGGACACCGCTGGGCAACTGCCGCCCTGAAGCAGATAGATTCCCTCACGGAATCTGGAGAGTCTTTGACCGCCGACAAACTTGCGCTAAAAGCCAAGGGAATGGCAAGTTTGTCGTTCTTGTCGTTTTCTATGGGAGATACCGTGAAATCAGGGGAGGAGGCTGAGCAAGCCATCCCCTTGCTGCGCACAATCGACGACAAATGGTCTTTGTCACTCATATTGACATTTCTTGCGGGGGCAAAAATGCAGGCAGGAGAAATGGAAGCTGCCATCGAAGCAACGGACGAAATGCTGAAACTTGCAGATGAATTGGATGATCCCTATATTTGGGGCATCGTGTTAGGGGGCGTCAGCATGATCGAGGCGTATGCGCAAGGA
>WOR8_10006440_pt1 | contig 11261 bp, 6 predicted proteins | sample DeeMarSeWOR38_10_FD_19890 | JGI IMG/M metagenome (IMG submission 19890)
ATCGAACCGAGATTGCCCGGGACGGTGCGTTTGTTAAGCTTGCCAAAGCCGAAGATGTAAAATTCGGAAATATTAAGCTCCCGGAGACGATAACGGAATTTTCCGCAGGCGGCGAGAATGGATTGTTTACTCGTGAGTTGAAAAATGGTGTAGCAAGCCTGCCTGTCGGCAAATATCGCATAGACCACTGGGAGATAGACCGCAAAGATGATAATGGCAAGAATTGGACAATGCGCGGCAGTTCCTTCTCTGATCGTGGTGATTTCGAAGTAACAGAGGCAGGCGAGACGGCCCTAGAAATCGGCGAGCCGGTAACAGCAGGACTTCAAGTGAACTTAAATGGCACGAACTATGAATTTTCAAAAGTTATACGAGGCTCGCTGGGCGAGTATATCAGCCTTACATCAGCCGGAAGGGATGTGAGAGATTCGTGGAAGATGTCCGCCAAGAACACGGACGGCTCATTCGCGAAGATATATCCGATCCCGGATCAGTGAGGCCCCGAATGTCAGCTCTCGCGTCGAGAGTTAATGAAAGTCACAGGCGCCTTAACCTTTAATCTCGAACCACTCGGGCCTTTCAAATTCGTCAGTAAGCCTTACGTATTGTCATTAACACCGGTGATAATACCAGAAGAAGAGCGAAAGCTGGTTGCATGGTGGAAGTTTGACGACGCCGATGGCAGTAACGCAGTCGATTCATCTGGCAACAAACTCACAGGCACACTTGCCGGTGATCCACAATGGCAGCCGACAGCAGGTAAGTTTGGTGGGGCGCTGGAATTTGACGGCGATGGTGATTTTATCGAATGCGGGCACGATGAGGATCTGAATATTACCGGTGGAGTCACGATAGCAGCGTGGATAAAACTGGCCAAATCAACACCCGACCAAAAGATAGCCGGTAATCAGGACAATGTTTCCGGCGGTTACAAGCTCGGTATATTTTCCGACAAAGCTGAATTTGAGGTTCGGGATTCCGGCAACTTACTGAGAAACAACAGGTTTGTTGACGGTGGAACTGTTTTGCAGCCGGATGTTTGGTACCACATAGTAGGCACATACGGTCAGGGCGAATCTATAAAGACCTATGTGAATGCAAAACTGGACAGGGAGCAGGAAACACTAAACATACTTGCTCCTTCGACGGGGCCGTTGAAGGTTGGCTGTGAACCCTTCAATGGCGGGTGTCAGTTCAATGGACTCATGGACGACCTTCGCATTTACAATTATCCGCTGTCTGATGCCGAAGTGATGGCCCTTTACGCCGGCGAAGAACTGCCGACAACCGATCCCGAAATTCTCGCTGCGAGTGGCGAAAGAACAGGGACGAGCAATTACTTAATATTGGTTATAGCCGTTGTTGTTATTGCTGCCGTGGCAGCAGGATTGGCAGTCCGTAAGAAAAAACCAACGATTTAAGCAAGGCAGCAAAAAAACAAAAGCGATGCGTACAATAAAGGAGAATTGTTATGCGCAGAAATTACATGGTAGTGTCGTGCCTGGCTTTGGTCATTATCTTCTTCGCCGGTATATACGACGCCCAAAGTGCCGAAAGCAAAGAGGCAAAACAAGTAACCTGCACCGGTAAAGTAGTCGATGAGCAGGGCCGGCCCATAGCTGGCGTCAAAATCACATTGTATGAGATGATTTACAATGAAATAACTTACTCATACGATATTAAAAATCCTGGTGAAGTAACAACTAAGAACGATGGCGCATTTTCTTTTAGCAGACGAATCGAGAATGACCGCTATCGATATGCATATATTATTGCTGAAAAAGAAGGACTGGCGCTAGGCTGGGCTAACTGGAGAATGCGGGATGGCGATGCGGATCTTGAGATAAAAATCGGCCAGCCTGACGCTTTAGCAGGGATAGTAGTTAATGATAACAATGAACCTATCTCACAAGCGGAAGTAAGCATCTACATGCTACTGAAGGGTGAGGGGGAAAATAAACAATACCTTTCCGGCGGAATGGCAACAAAGCTCTTTACGGTAAAAACAGATGAGGAAGGAAAATTCATATTCACCAAATTGCCGGCTAAGGCAACAGCAGACTTTCTGGTCAAAAAAAAGGGCCTCGCCACGATCAATACATGGAAGACCAGCGCTTCCCTGACTTATACTGCTGGTCAGAGGGACATCAAACTGGCGCTGCCGGTGGAGGCAAAAATTGAAGGAATTGTTGTAGAAAAGGAGACAGGTAAACCTGCGGCCGGAATCACACTGATTGTCAGGCAAGACCGCAATAGACCGGCTCAAGAGCCATTTGACTCAAAAGACGATGGGACATTTAGTGTAGGTTCTCTCGCTCGAGGTAGTTATATAATTGAACTTATGCAGCCAAGTGATGAACTGTCCGACTGGGTGACCGATCCGGTAGAAGTTATCACCGAGGTGGGCAAAACCAAAAGCGGCCTAAAGATCGAGCTGAGCAAAGGAGGCGTGCTGGAGGTTAAGGTCATCGATGCCGTGAATAAAGAACCGGTTGAAAATGCGAGCGTAGGTGTTAATAATCGGATTAGTGATAGGTATTTATACAGTCGTTCCGACAAAAAAGGCATAGCGAGGATGCGATTGATGCCGGGAGACTATCAGATGAACAACGTTTACAAGCAAGGTTACTCACAACAGAGACTTCAGGATACGGTTACGATTGAAGATGGTAAAACCGAGCGCCTTGAATATGAGCTTGTCGGTATGCCGAAAATTATGGGTGTCGTACGCGACGAAAAGGGTGAGGTATTAGAGGGAGTAAAATTGAAGATCTGTCCAACGGGTGGAAAGGACGATGTCACAACGGATTCTGAGGGGAAATTCGAAATGACATATGATCCTGCAGGATGGGGTGGACCACAAATCCCGATCATGTATCTTGTATGTCGACACGAAGAACGCAACCTGGCCACCGCCGTACAGATAGAAGAAGATAACAGGTCAATCGATGTTAAACTCAAACCAGGTGTGATGTTAATTGGAAAAGTGGTGGATCCAAACGGCAATGGCATTAAGGAAGCAACCTTTTATGTGAATCTACGGGCATCGAACTGGGGCTCACCAATCGGACGTGACTTTCCTGTGACTGACGAACAAGGAAGGTTCGAAATACAGGCAATACCTGCTGAACACAGATACAATCTCCGTGCACAAGCCGAAGGTTACGGTGAAATAAGTAAAGAAGTTGATATAGAAGAGATTGTGAATAACTGCTTTGACGCTGGAACAATAACTTTGCCTGTAGCCAACCTTTCGGTTTCAGGCGTTGTAGTGGATGATAATGATAAACCAGTTGCGGGAGCGAGAATTTTCTGCTATGGCGACAATCAACCCCATCGCGATACACAGACGGATGTTGAAGGTAAATTCACAATAGAGAAAGTATGTGCTGGAAGAATTCGAATCAACGCAGACAAAACTGGCGCAACACGTCTTTATGGTTACATCGAAACCGAAGGCGGAGCGACTGATGTCAGGATTGTAATAAGTGAAAGACCAACCTCGACTCGCTACGAACCAAGGCGGCCATCCTCGCTTGTGGGCAGGCCGTTGCCCGAGCTAAAAGAGGTAGGCATTGACCTGCCGTCTGCCGATATCGACGGTAAGATAATGCTGGCCTGTTTGTTTGATATGGAGCAGCGGCCTTCCCGACATTGTGTTACACAGCTCGCAAAACAGGCCGATCAGCTCAAAAGCAAAGGCATCACAATCATCGCAGTGCAGGCCTCGAAGATAGATCAAACGGCATTAATTCAATGGGTGGAAAAATACAATATACCCTTCCCGGTCGGAATGGTCAAAGAGGATGCAGAGAAAGCCCGTTTCACCTGGGGCGTTCGTTCGCTGCCGTGGTTGATTCTAACAGATACCAAGCACATCATACGTTCAGCAGGTTTTTCCATTAAGGAATTGAATGAGAAACTGGAACAATTCGAGGGAGGATAGAACAATGAATAAACGGAATTTGGTTCTTATTATTTTGCTGGGCATGTCGGTGTACACTGCAACAGCTGAAATCTCAAGCCAATCGCGTATAGTTCACTTCCCTGTTGATAAGTCGCTGGGCCAGCTCAGAATCCGTGACCGTGGTTCCCAACGCTGGCAGGATTGGAAGGATCACGGCTTCGCGCGGGGCGATGTAGTGGTGCCTGATGGTAAAGAGTTGGAGCTCGTAGTCGTTTTTGAGGCTTTTGAGAATCTATCCTGTCTTTCTTCTCTTGAGCCTGATAATATACAGAAACTTAATATACTCTCGCAAGAGATTACAGATGCCGATCTGGTTTATATAAAAAGCCTCACTGGCCTCGAATCATTGACTATAGGTGGAACATGTATGGGGCCTTGTCCGTTCACAGGACAAGGGCTTATTAACCTAAAGGACATGACTAAATTGCGCTTCTTGATGTTGGATTGCGCTCGCCTTACAGATGATAATTTCATCCATTTGAAATCCCTGAAAGCTCTCGAAAAACTGTGGATCCATCGTAACCAGCAATTTACCGGGGACGGCCTCGTTCATCTTGTAAACCTACCCTCGCTCCGCGAGCTTCAATTTTGGTCCACGCTTATTGGAAATGATGCCCTGAAACACATCAACAAACTAAAGGTACTCGAGGTCCTCACTATACAATCAACACAAGTCACTGATGAAGGATTGGCCCACCTCAAAAATATGTCATCTCTCAAAGAGCTTCTCATGTCAGGACAAACTACGGATGATGGTTTGGTGCACTTGAAGGGATTGACCTACCTTGAAGAACTGACCATATACAGCACCGACATAACTGATACCGGACTAACTTACTTGAAAAATCTCTCTTCACTTAAGACGCTAAAACTCAATTCACCTCTAATCACCCCAACGGGGCTGGAGCAGCTTGAGAAGGACCTGCCCAGACTGGATATCAGCATCAGCTTGCGTGTGAATGATGACATGGAAATAACCCGCATTAAAGGGCTCTCTTCTGTCACTTCACTGAGTCTTGTCCGTTCGAAGGTTACGGATGCGGGTTTCGCCAATATCGGAAGGATGATTTCGTTGACGTATTTAAACGCAAGCTATACCCAAATCACCGATGTGGGATTTGCCCACTTCCAAGGACTTCGAGCACTCAATGACCTGGACCTGACCGACAGTCAAATAACCGACGTTGGATTAGCCCATGTCAAAGGTCTTACTTCATTGGGTACATTTCGATTGCGGAATACAGCTATAACCGATGCCGGACTTATGTATTTAAAAGACTTGAAGAAACTCGAAATGCTGTTTCTTGACAACACGAAAATAAGCGACGCGGGCCTAGTCCACCTGAGAAACCTTACTTCGCTTGCTGTTTTGTTCCTCAGCAGAACAAATATTACCGGATCCGGCCTGATCCATTTGAAGCCTCTAAAATCTCTACGCAATCTTAATCTTTCCGACACTCCACTTACCTATGAGGCTGTTGAGCACCTCAAGGAAATGCCTTGGCTGCGCACGCTCACACTAAACACTACGGAGATATCTGGTGAGGCTTTGCAGCAACTTCGCCAGGCCCTTCCAGATTGTACGCTGCATTTCAGTAAAGACCAATTTTCTCATGAAACTAAAAAATTACAAACCACATCTGGCAGGTTGGTTGTTTCCAACTCAAATAACTGACCGAGAAAACTTAGGAGATAGACAAATGTGGGACCGTAAGAAAAATATCGTCGTTATGATACTCACCAGCTCGTTTACAATCTTGATATGTTCGAGGACAACCGACAGCGGCGAACAAAAAGCCGCCGATTTAGTGCATGCAGTTAGGGCAAGCGAAAACTGGATTCATGAAATCGACAGTTTGTACATTAAGATTGAAACGAGATTAACAAGGACGCCGGAAGCAATCACGGCAAAAACCACCGAACTGAAGCAGCAATATCCCGACCGGGCGATAGTTCAAGATGAATTTCCCGAGCTAAAGCCCGTTTCGACAGGCATCCTCGAATTTGCAATCGATAAGACGCGGATCAGGTCACTGAGCGAGGAGCGTGACAACCGACGTAAGTTAAAAATCTGGGACGGCAAACAGCTCATGTCTCATGATGGGCAAGAGCGATATTCTCTGGCTCGAACACCTCAGGGCTGCTTCCAGGACATGCTTGCATACGAAACGAACTGGCCGAGAGCGCAGCCCCACTCATTCTGGTGGGATATTAGGGACGTTGACGAACTCATGAGTTACTATGGTCACGCTGAGGATGCATCAATCACCGGACGCTGTAACTATCGCGGCGTTGACTGCTATATCCTGGATGTACCGCCAAGGGGAATACCGGGACTGGTGGTCGTTCAGTCATACCCCGGTTGCGAGACGTGCAGCGAACGCCGTCATTATGGTCTTGCCGGAGAGGCAGTCGATTTAGCCGGCCAGTCATTCCGTTGGTACGTCGGTGTAAAGGATCATAAAATGTACGGTCTTGTGTGGTTGTCCAACAACAAACCACGCATCGAATATTGGATGTCGGATTACAAGGAGGTCCATCCCGGCTATTGGCTGCCGATGACTCAAGGCTGCGAAGTCTATAGCAAGGATAATTCCGGCAAGCCTTGTGTCGAAACCCACAGCGACTTGAAAGTAGTCGATGCACGCATCAATGAATCCCTGCCGGAGGAATTATTCCGGACGGAGATTAAAGAAGGCGCCATAGTAGCCGATAGCCGGTCCGGCCGAACGGTTACGTACGCATATAAGCCCGAGCCCCCGAATCTGGTGGGTAAGGTCATTCCTGAATTGGCTGAAATCAGTGTCGGCATGCCCGGACAGAATGGCAGGATGCTAATATGTTTCTGGGACATACAGCAGAGACCATCGAGACACTGTCTGAAAAGCCTTGCAGAAAAAGCCGGCTGTATCACCGACAATGGCATTACTATTCTTTGCGTACATGTCGGCGATGTTGACCAGGCAGTTCTAAACGAATGGATGAAAAATCACAAAGTTTCTTTCGCCACGAAGACCATAACTGATGATATGGAAAAAACCCGCTTCGCATGGGGCGTAAAATCGCTTCCCTGGCTGATTTTGACAGATAATAAGCACATCGTCCACGCGGAAGGTTTTGCTTTCAGCGAATTGAACAATAAATTACAGCAAAGTAAAGGATACTAAGACGATGAAATACAATATTTGGATTGCGGCCTTTTTAACAGGCATTTCAGTGTGTGTTGCGATCGAAGAGCCTGGTATGAAACATGTCGCGAGGCTGCCAGATGGTACAACTATAGAATTAATAGCACTCAGGCCTTATGGTGGAGGAGATCCTCGCCGCACAAGAGAAAAGCCAGGTCCATGGTGGGGGCCTGACGGCACACAGCTAAACATTTGCCCGGATGAAAGAAATTCGGCTTGCTCCTGGAATGATTCCTATTTGATGGTCATGGCAATAGAAAACACAGACGATGTTTCCTGCAGGGTTGTTGGCCCTTGGGACAGCGATTTGATGGTACAGCCTGTCAAAGATAAGGGAAAGGGATTCGAGAACAGGGATATACGCCGGTTCACTTTGCGTCTCGGCAATCAGAAGAGTGGGGATATACGAGTGTGCATAGCCTCTGGCCAATGGAAAACCTTGGAGTATTGGTTGATAGACAAATCGTACACACCTTATGACAACTTTTTTGTCAGTTCAGAACAGGTCATTATGCGGTGCCCGGAACAAAATGGTTCTGATGTAGTGGCTGAGGTAACACAAGTCGTTACCGAAAGGGCAACCCGACTGGTCGCATTTGACCGGGATGGTGGTCTCCATCAGTCAGAGGAAGAGCAGGGCGGAGAAAGCGCAGGATTAGTGCGATTTATCCACAGATTCAAGGATCTGGATATAAGTAATATCGATCACCTGGAATTTCAGAACAGACCATATGATTATTGGGTGACATTCCACAATGTGTCATTAGATAGTGGTCATAAGACCAACGTTGAGATAGATATAAAAAAGCCAGGTTCTTTATTGGGAGAGATTCTGCCAGGCTTTGATGGTATCGATATTGATAAGTATCAAGAACAACTAAAGGGCAAGGCTCTATGCATTTGTTTCTTTGATATGAACCAGCGGCCGTCACGGAATTGTATTACACAGCTCGCCAAACAAACCGAGCAGTTAAGAAACAAAGGTATAACAGTCGTTGCTGTGCAGGCATCGAAAATAGAGCAGGAAACACTGAATCAATGGCTCCAAAATAACAATGTCCCCTTCCCGGTCGGAATGATCCGGATCGACGAAAAGACGGCCCTTTTCAATTGGGGCGTCAAATCACTGCCCTGGCTGATTTTGACAGATCAAAAACATATCGTAGAGGCAAACGGCTTCTCTTTAGCCGAACTCGATGAAAAAATTTAAGAGCTGAGAAGTAGTATGGATCATGCAGAGAATGTGCGCACTAATCTTGAGTGTATTTATAACCATTACCGCATCCGGTCAGCAGACCAAACCGCTGACCTGTACCGGGAAGATAATTAATGCCGAGGAACAGACAGTCCCAAAGGCTAAAGTCGTATTATACTATCTCCATACTCGATGGGGCATGGGCAATCGTATCGCCCATGAGACCGAATCGGGCATAGATGGCTCGTTCACTTTCAGAGATTGGTTGAAATATAGTGATGCAAAAGAATACCCATATGGCCGGGATTCCTATATCCTCATCGTCTCTCATCCCGACTATGCTTTTGGCTGGAATGAAATTAACAGGGATCAGGAACAAGCCGAATACAAAATCATTTTGACCGAGCCCAAATCGCAGACGATTACCGTCACCGATCATGACGGCAATCCTTTGGCGGGCGCTCGTGTCTGGCCATATAACGTCGGAAATCCTGCCGATTCAGAACCGCTTTTCCGTGACTCCCTTTCTTTACCTACCTATGTCGGGATTGTCGGTGGTATAGCAGGAGCAGATGGCAAAGCTATTATAAAGAATCTGCCTAAAACAAGATGCAGTTTTTACGCATCACTCAAAGATTATGCCACGGGATTATCTTTTACCGGTGACAGGCCTATTCGTCTTAGCAAAGGGGCCACTGTCTCCGGAACCGTAATAACTGAAGACGGTAAGGCCGTTGAAGGTGCCTTAGTCAAATTCCATACCGAATGGATGTGGAATTTCTTTTTAACCAGGACCGATTCTGAAGGCAAATTCCGCCTTGAAGACTTGCCTGCCGAAGGCTGGGATATGGGGCCATGGGGAAGTTCAGCAAATGCCAATGGAATTTATGTCATAACTATTGAACATAAGGATTACATCACTTCGGAGACGCAGGACCAGTTTGAATCCGGAGAGGTGGTTGAGGACTTCAATATTGAAGCTTATCGGGGCACGCTGATAAAATGTCGTGTAATAGACTCAAAAACAGACCTTCCGGTCGCAGGAGCACGTATCTACGGCTCAAATGAAAGCGGCCGTATCGATAACCGCACTGATGCCGATGGCGTTTTAACTGTTCGAGTTATGTCCGGCCAGACTTCTCTTTTCTTCGGCTCACCGCCGGAGGGAGTATATGTCCTGAGAAATAACAATCCGCCCGAATCAAGTTTGCGGTTCGATGCGCAAGGTGAAGAGATGACCGTCACCATGAAGTCCCCCCCAATCGCCGGGCGCCTGACGAGCGTAAAAGGAAAAGTGCAACTGCCGGATGGTTCGCCCGCGGCAGATATTAAAATATCCACAACCAATTCTGCATCTTACAGTACATTTGGCTGGTCAGGAGCCGGCGGAGCTTATACCGGCACAGGTTCAGACGGTTCGTTCGAACTGAAAGATGTACCGGTCGGTCTAAAGCTGTTCGTCTATGGCAATACTCAAAATTACCAATACATACTTGCAGAAGTAATTGACAATGTCGAAGATCCAACCATCTTGTCCGAGCCGCTGGTTATGAAGCCGGGACAAGTGGCGGATGCTTTGCTTACCGATAAACGGGGCGAGTCATGCGCAAATCTGTCTGTAAAAGTCAAACCTGTAATGTGGGATAACCAGCTCTTTCGCACAGATTTTCACCATGGTAAAACTGATGCCGAAGGACGGCTTAAAATCAACGGGATTATCCGGGGCTTGGAATACTTCATAATCGACTCGCGTGCTAATCTAAGCGAATCCGGCTGGTGGGACAAGTATTATAACCAGACAATGGCCTTGATTCCTTTAGAACCGAAAGTCAGAAAGATAACATCATTTGAAGGCATCGATATTGAGTTCGATCTTAATCAGGCAAAAGGTAAGATGCTGTTGGTTTGCTTCTGGGACATGAACCAGCGGCCGTCTCGAAATTGTCTGATGCAACTCAGCAAAAAAGCACAAGAGCTAAAGGAAAAAGAAGTTGTAGTCATTGCTGTCCATGCCTCGAATATCGATGAAAAAACACTCAAAGAATGTGTGCAGAAAAACAACATCCTCTTCGCAGTGGGAATGATTCAAGGTGACGGGGAAAAGACCAGATTTAACTGGGGCGTCAAATCTCTGCCGTGGCTGATTCTTACGGATCGTGAGCATATTGTAACTGCCGAAGGCTTTGGGCTTGATGATCTGAACGAGAAAATCATTCACTAAAAAATCCTAAAGGGCAATCATTATGCATAGCAAAACAATTACTGTAACGGTTCTCGTACTTATGGTGTATGTCACCAGTCATGCATCCACCCATCAGATATTACAAGTCAACTTCACCGGCAAAGTGGTTGATGAACAGAACCGGCCGGTTGCCCAGGCAAAAGTCACTGCATATGAAATGCAATTTGACGGTATAGCGGGCAATTCTGAGCTGCACAAAACCGATGAAATAACTACGAAAGAAAACGGGGCGTTTGTTTTTGCTGCCGAGCAAAAATCCGAAAGAAGCGCTTTCTATGAGTGTGAAATTGTGGCCGCCAAGCCCGGTTTGGCTTTAGGCTGGACAGTCTGGAAGATGCGTGAAGATGCAAAGTCCGACATTAGGCTCGGTGCGCCAGAAAAACTCGGAGGCATTATTATTGATAGCGACGGTGGGCCTGTGGCCGGTGCGGACGTTCGTGCAAATCTTACTCGTAAATTCAAGACTGACGACGGCGGAGAAAAAAATGAATGGCTGCCCGGCATCGAACCTCTGCAGGAGCTTGGTACTAAAACCGATAGTCAGGGCAGGTTTTTCTTTAACAATCTGCCTGCGGAAGTGGGAATCGATTTGCTGGTAACGGCCGCCGGCAAGGCCATTACATACACTTATCACTCGGAGAAGAAAGAGCCGGCTTTTAAGGCCGGACA
>WOR8_10009896_pt1 | contig 11261 bp, 9 predicted proteins | sample DeeMarSeWOR38_10_FD_19890 | JGI IMG/M metagenome (IMG submission 19890)
AATCGCCTGGCGCGGGGCATCATAGGCACCTAGATGCCGTCCCAACCGGCAGGGGTCTTGATAGGTTACGCGGGATCCATTCGGGGCAGTACTTGAAATATCAAGATCGCTTTCAGCAATTAACTCAGTGAGATGCAATACATCCAGACCGTGATTCCCCAAATATTCTGGATAATCCATCTTGATCGTGCGCGCACATTCTGGGCAGGTTGTCACGATCCGCTTGGCGCCGCTGGCTTTGAGGGTTTCCATGTTCAATTTCGCCAGCGCCTGGAAGTTGTCAACGTCTCCCTGCCATAACTGGTCATGTCCGCAACAGCGTTCATCGGCCAGTACCTGCGGCTGGACACCCAAATGGTTCAGGATTTTCACCGCCGCCTGCGCGATTTCCACCCCTTCTGCTCCAAGGCTTTTGAAGATCGGATCGTAATAAGGCATGCAGCCGACAAAATAGATCGTGTCAGAATCGTCCGAAGTTTCAAGATTGTCACCCAACCACTCCAAACGATTCTGCTTCAAATCGGGATCGGCCATCATTCGGCCCAAAGTCTGGTTCATTTCACTGTGCGTGCATTCGCCACAACGGTCATCTTGCTGGGCCATACTTCGGATATCACGCAGAAACTCCGAGAAGTGCACATCCGATGGACAAAGCGCGGTACAGCGTTTGCAGGTCAGGCAGGACCAGAATAGAGGGTCATCCATCACATCTTCTATCTGTCCCTGGATGGCTCTCTCGATCAGAAGTCGCGGGCTGGCATGGGAACGCGTCTCCCAAAGCGTGATCGGGCACACCGATGCACACTTGCCACAATCCAGGCAATACCAAACTCGATATTTACTGATCGCGTCTTTCAGGGTGGTCATGAGCGGCTCTGCTTCCCGTTCAAACCGTCGACAAATCGCTGCACCTTGTTCACCAGATCCTGCCCCTCACCAGCAGCAACCCAGTCCAACTGGAATTGGGCTTCGCTGTAACCCAACACTTTTACCAGTTCCCTGGATTCCACAAAGACATCCTCCGCCCGGCGGTTGCCAAATTCATAGTGACATTTTTTCGGCGGGCAGCCCAACATCAAAACACCATCAGCGCCGTTCTCAAAAGCTTTCAAGATAATGCCCGAACTGATCTGACCCAGGCAAGGCACCTTGAGCGGGAAAACGCCAGCCGGATAGCTCAGCCGTTCCGCACCTGCCGCTTCAAGGCCGCTGTAGGCGTTCCAGTTACAGGTCAGCAAAATCACTTTTCGAGGCACCATCGCTTCCTAATCACCCAGGGTTAATACCGCCGAGAGTGCTGTTTCAAGTTCCGCATCCTCGCCATTGGGGTAGCTAATCGCATCCGAAGGACAATGCGCAGCGCAGGTGCCACAACCGGTGCAAATGACCGGATCGATGCGCGCAGTCCTGAGGGACACTTCCCCAGTCAATTCGGGTGCGCCAAATTCACAGATTTCCACACATGTGCCACAGGCCCGGCAGCGCGCCGAGTGAACCGTTGCGGCAGACGATACCTGGCTACTTATTCGACCCAGCCAGGCTGTTACGCGTGCAGCCGCGGCCTTCCCGGCCAATTCCGGATCGAGGGCGGGGTCACAGATGTACACGCCCGGCCGATGTGTGGCCACTCCACCCCATTCAACCTGAACCCGTGGACGCAATTCTTCACGTCCAAAGGCAGCCAGCAAACCTTTTGTTTCTTCCACATCCGACGGGGTTAAAATCAGCGCCTGCCCTCTCCAGCTCTTATCATCAAGTACAGCCTGGTATTTGCCATTTGTGCGAAGGGCTTGAGCTGGCATATCCCTAACATGCTCAACCGGGACGCCTTGTTCTTTGAGCAATTGTTTGCTGACAGAGGCCGCCTCCCCATTTCCTAGAATTAGAACAGAGCGTTCAACCGGTTCTATCACCTCCGGCCTGATCGATTCGCCCCGAACCCTGGAAACCGCTGCCGTTATCAGGGCAATCGCCTTGGCTGTAGCCTTCTCCGGGTCATCGCAATCGCCTTGGCTGTAGCCTTCTCCGGGTCATCCGCATGTACCCAGGCGCATTGTTCACGGATGTTGACGAACTCGAAATCGACAGCCTCCAGGCCAGGGTAATGCCCGTCGAAACCCGGGAGCACGCCCAGGTTCCGTCTGCTGCGCAGGCGCTGGTAAGTGCAACTATAGCAGGCCTGATCCACCGAACAACAGGAGCAGGCCGCCAGAACCACCCTGTCCAGGTGATGTGTTTCTACCGCTGATTGAATGGAATCCGCTGCCTCCTGCGAACAGGAAAAAGGCAAGACCTGCGTATGAACCACGCCCGATAGAGTGGACAGTTTGCTTCCGACCTTTTCGGTATCAATGATGCTTGAAATATGATCGCCGCATTCACAAACGAAAGCCCCAATGCGGAGGGAGGGTTGTGTCGACCCCGGAACAACTGTCATTGGGAGCGGTCTGGCTTGTACCCCAATGCTGGCCAGAACATCTGCTGCGGCCGCCGAAACAGACAACGGATCTTCTGGTGCCACATAATGGATACCTTGCACATTTTTTAAGGCTATCAAGTCTGCGGCACTATCGGCGCAGATAATTGCGCCGAGGTTCAGATGCGCGCTTGTCTCCTGCTGGTCATGAGCAATCGCGCCCGCCTTGCATACTTCCACACAAGCCTGGCACTCACTACACGGGCCACATATCAGGCAGCGCTGGGCCTCTGCGATGGCCTGCTCCTCAGTAATGACCAAATCCACCTCACGGAAGTTATGTTCTCGTTCTTCCAGTGGGATGCTGGGGATTTGTACGCGTTCACCCTGCGAAGCCTGGCTGAGTTTTGTTTTGATCTCTTTTTCGTTGTATTCAACCGCTTTTAACGAAAGGGGTTCTAGTTTACTCAAATCGCCACGCAAATAACGGTCGATCCCACGGACTGCCTTGTGCCCTTCGCCGATGGCATCCACAACAAAGAAGGTCACACCCCGATGAACATCTCCAGCCACAAAGACACCGGGCATACTCGTCATCATTTCTGAATTGGTTTGGATACCAGCCGGTTCGCGCTTTTGAACGCTGCCATCCTCGGGCAGGAAGGAAAGGTCTGCCCCCTGCCCTATCGCCCAGATGACGATATCGGCGGGCAGGACATGTTCACTATCCGGGATTTCGTCCAAGTCCGGGCGGCCATTCTTGAAGCCACGGAAATCTACCTCAACACAACGCACACCGATGATTTGATCATTCTCAAGAACGATTTCTTTGAAGGTGCGCCCCGGGCACATCTGGATGCCTTCTTCTTCAGCGACAACGATTTCCCATTCAAAACCGGGCATCTCACCCCGGGCTTCCAGGCAGGCCATGCGTACTTCGCTGGTGCCTAATCGGGCGACCGTGCGGGCAGTATCCAGGGCTACATTGCCTCCACCCAACACTACGATTCTCTTGCCGCTCAGGTCAATGTCTTCGCCCAGGCAAGCGCGACGCAGCAGATCCAGGCTCAGCCAATTATCGGGGTGGTCCGCATTGGAAATGGGCAGTTTCTTGGCAACATGCGCGCCTGTCGCAACCAAGACAGCATCATAGCCATTTTCAAGCAGGGCTGGGATATCATCGATCCGGGTGTTCAGTTGAAGCTCGATCCCCTCGTCCAGGATGCGCTGGATTTCCCAATCTAGCAACTCGTCAGGAAGACGATGCGCCGGGATGCCGACTCGCATCATGCCGCCAGCAACCGGAAGCGCATCAAACACCGTGACAGCGTGCCCTTTTCGATTCAAATCTCGTGCAGCGGTCAAGCCGGCCGGGCCCGCGCCAATGATTGCAACTCGTTTTCCAGATGGCTCGGCGGCAGGGTGTGATGCCTTTTCTCCTTCCCGATGGGCATATTCCCAGTCGGCAACGAAACGCTTCAACACCATGATGTTGACCGGATCATCCACCTTGCCGCGGGTACAATTGGCTTCACAGGCATGGTTGCACACCCGCCCACAGACAGATGGGAAAGGCATGGCTTCATGGATTAGATCGATGGCCTCTCGATACCGTTTTTGAGCAATCAGCGCCACATAGCCCTGCACGTGGATGCCAGCCGGACAGGTATGCGCGCAGGGAGACTTGCCTACCTTATCAATTGCCACGCACCCAGGTTGCCCATCCAGATAAATGGCTTTGTGCCCGGTGCCTGGCAAAGTTACAGGGCAGGCCTCGATGCAATCTCCGCAGGCGGTGCACTTGGTTAGGTCGATATAACGAGGGTGCTGGCGCAGCTCAACCTGGAAATCGTCCGTGTGCCCCTCTACTTGAACGAGCCGGGTGTTCGTCTTGACGGTGACGTTCGGGTGCTTGGCGACTTCCAACTGTCGCACGTGAAGCAGGTGCCGGGGCAGGTCTGATGTCGAAAAAGGGAGAAGATTCGATCAGATGGACTTTGATGCCCGCGTCAGCCAGATACAGGGCTGCCTGCAACCCTGCGACACTTCCACCGACTACGAGTGCACCTTTGCTCATCCCAAATTCCCTTTACCCCTCAGTCCTGTGATCCAGGCCCTGCTCGTATCCTATCTCAAAAACCTTTAAGTTCAGATCGATCGCTTTGCCAGGCACAGACTCAGCCACAGCCTGACTCATCGCCTCCTTACTGACCATACCAGTAATCGCTGTCCAAAATCCAAGCATGACGGTGTTGGCAGCGCGACTGTTGCCAGCTTCTTCAGCAATTTGAGTAGCCGGGATTCCCAAGGTTGTTATATCTACACGATGTTCTGAGGGTAAGGTGACCAGGCTATCGTCGATCAAGAGCAAACCATCCGCCGCCAGGTTGGGGACGTACTTGGTATAAGCGCCCTGTGACATGATAATCATGCTGGTCGGTTGGATCAAGTGTGGATGATGGATCGGGTTGCTGCCAAGAATGACCTGTGACCCCGCCGCCCCGCCGCGCGCTTCCGGGCCATAGCTTTGCGTGAAGCAGGCTTCCAGTCCGTCATAGATGGCAGCCGCCAACCCAACGATTCGGCCCGCGCTGATAATGCCTTGCCCCCCAAACCCGCCGAGCTGCACTTCCGTACGCGGCAGGGGTTCCTTCCTTTCGGGCAATTGCGGCCTGTTGTCCAGCTTCTCCCTGGCAGCCTGCCAAACCTTCTGAGCCTGCTCGATACGCCCGTCCAAAGCATCCTTCAAGGACGGATTGGCCTCCACCAGAAAGTCACCTTCAATAATTTCGGTGATTTCACCTTTTTCGTTGACCTTTACACCCGCATCTTTTGGATGTGTCTCGTGCGCAGTTTTGCCTACTTTCTGGTAATACTTCATGGTCTCCAAGCCACGCCGGTTTAATTTCTCCGGGTCTAAACCACGACCTTCGGGATTCCAGCGGGCATAGGCGGTGGAACAGGGCGCAATCACTTCTACAAAGCTGAAGCCGGGATGGGTCAGTGCTTCGCGAAGCGTCCATTCCAATTGACGTGCATGCAAAACAGTCCAACGTGAGACAAAGGAAGCGCCACTTGCCGCCGCCAGATAAGGTAGATTAAATGGATATTCGAAATTTCCGTATTGGGATGTGACCGCACGAGCCTCATGAGGCGTGGTAGGCCCAACTTGTCCGCCGGTCATCCCGTAGTTGAAGTTATTGACACAAATAACTGTAATATCCAGATTGCGCCTCGCAGCGTGAATAAGATGGTTGCCACCGATACCAGCAATATCTCCATCTCCCGAGACGACCACCACTTTCAAATTCGGGTTCGCCAGCTTGAGTCCCGAAGCGAAGGGAATCGCTCGCCCATGCGTGGTATGGAATGAATCCAGGCGCATATATCCAGCGATGCGCCCGGTACAACCAATCCCCGAGACAACAGAGACCTTGTCCAGATCCCAATCTTTATTTTTCTCCAACCACTGCAGCGCACTAACAAAGCTGGTCAGGGCCGTACCCAGGCCACAACCCTGGCACCAGATATGCGGCAAACGCTCTCCGCGCAACAATTCATCCATCGGGTGCAGGCCGGTTTCCCAGTCGCTTTCATCTGGCGCCTCGTAGCCCATTACCATCAGACGTTCGCTGCGGTTCATCTCTTCAGGCATGGTTCACTCCTGTGCCTCGTTTTTGGCTACGCGCAGCGTACGATCTTCGTTTTGTGTTATTCGACCAGCTGCCTGCCGAATTACGTTCAATACATATTCCGGCTCCAGTACATCCCCTCCGGGTGAGTTTGCGCCCAGTACCTGCGCCTGACCCGCCGCGCAGCGTTCGACTTCGCGCCCGATCTGGCCCATGTTGATTTCAGGCACCACGAATGCCCGTATCCCTTTTGCCAACTGGCGAATACGGTCCTCCGGGAAGGGCCAGACAGTTATCAGCCGCAAATAGCCAACCCGGATGCCTTCCTGCCGGGCCTGCTCGATCGGCCACAGGGATGTGCGCGCAGAAATGCCGTAAGAGACAACCACTACTTCTGCATCGTCAGTGTCTTGTTCTTCTATCTGGATGATGTCGTCGCGGTGTTTGCGGATCTTTTCGATCAGGTGGTTGACATTCCATTCGTGCGCCCGCGCGTTCATAGCAGGGTAGCCGCGCTCATCGTGGGTCAGACCGGTGACATGGATACGGTAGCCCTCCCCTGCCGCAACCATCGGAGAGATATAGCCATTCCCCTCCTTCGTACTATCGCGATAAATACGGAAATGATCCGGTTCGATATCGCCCCTATGCACTTCGGGGCGATTGACGATCTCGACATCTTCCAGATGCGGAATCACAACCTTTTCGGTCATGTGACCAACTTCTGCATCGGTCATAACTAATACAGGTATGCGATATTTTTCTGCCAGGTTGAAAGCGCGGATGGTCAGGTCGAAGAGTTCCTGCGGGGAAGTTGGCGCCAGAGCAATAATCTCATAGTCACCATGAGAACCCCAGCGGGCTTGCATCATGTCCGACTGCCCGACTAGAGTGGGCAGCCCGGTGGAAGGGCCACCTCGTTGAACATTCACCAGTACACAGGGCGTTTCGAGCATGATGCCCAGTCCCAGGTTTTCCATCATCAGAGAAAAGCCCGGGCCGCTGGTCGCTGTCATAGATTTGATGCCAGCCCAGGAGCCGCCCAGAATCGCGTTCATGGAGGCCAGCTCATCCTCCATCTGAATATAAGTCCCTCCTACTTGCGGTAATCGGAGGGACATGCGTTCAGCTATTTCAGTTGCAGGGGTAATTGGGTATCCGGCAAAAAAGCGGCAGCCAGCCAAGATTGCCCCCTCGGCGCAAGCATGATCGCCCAACATGAAGTGTGAGCCGGTCAAGAGACCTTGTATCTCTCTCATGACCCTTCTTCCTCTTTCGAAATCGGGGCTATTTTATCTGGAGAGCGCGTCCCCCCATCCTCGACGTAAATGGCAAAGTCCGGGCATAGCAAGGTGCATAGGCCACAATGAACACAATTCAAATCATCGATGACTTCGGGGGGATGGTATCCTTTAGAGTTCGTATGCTCCGACATTATCAACAAGTGCCGCGGGCAGAACTCAACACAGAAACCGCACCCCTTGCATCTTTCCTCAATGACATGCACAATGCCATGGGTGATTTGAATTCGATCCCGATCGAGAGGTTGTCTCCAATACGTCATCGAACCTCCTCTAAAATGGGACAATTGTCACATCCTAACAGGTATAATTGTCAGAATCATGGAAAAATCCCTTAGTTTCGACAGCATATCCAAACCTGTTAGTGCATCCGTTAGAAGGTATGTCAATGGCTGTCAAGGATTATAGGGGAAATGCCTATCTCAAACGATCAGGTATACTTTCGTCATGATCGACGAGAGTGAACTAGAGTTCAATTTTATCCGTGCTGATGGCCCTGGCGGACAGAATGTCAACAAAGTCGCGACAGCTGTACAGTTACGCTTCGACGTTCTACATTCCAAATCGCTACCCGAGGAAGTCAAGCCCAGGCTAATCAAATTAGCCGGAAAACGCATGACGCAAGATGGTATCCTGGTCATTGAAGCCAGGCGCTATCGTACGCAAGAAAGAAATCGGGAGGATGCTCTTTCGCGATTCCATGCGCTGGCACAAAAGGCTTTCGAAAAACCTAAAGTCCGCAAGAAAACGAAACCGACAAAGTCATCACGTGAAGTTAGATTGAAAGAGAAAAAACGGAGAGGTGAACTTAAAAGAGCGCGAGCGAAAACCTCCATCGAGGAAAATTAACCCTGTCTTGACACGCAATTCTTTTTGAAGAATGTTTATGTCGATAACATAGGTATAATGCAAAACAATCACTCGCCTATCAAGCTGCCCAATGGAACGAAGGACTGTATTGGTTAATATCGTGCGATGGAGACAACTTTGAACCACTCTAACGACATTAATGAATCTGAGCGAGAATCATGGGTGGATTTTGTAAAAGTAACGGCCATCTTTCTCGTTGTACTGCTTCACTCAGCGGCACCCTGGGTATACAGATATGGTTTAATCGCTGATTTCGATTGGCAAGTTGGGAATATTATCGATTCTGCAACCAGAGTATCGGTGCCTTTATTTTTCATGACCACTGGCTATTTACTCCTGTCCAAACCCATTTATCTAAAAACATATTTCAATAAGCGTGTAAAACGAATTGCGCTTCCCTGGCTGGCCTGGTCTATCATTTATCTCATCTATAAAAGTTCAAGATCGGATTCTCTCATAACGATATCCGAGGGACTCCTTGCATTTATAAACGGTGACATCTATTTTCACTTTTGGTTCCTATATACCCTGATTGGACTCTATCTGTTCATCCCTGTAATTTCCTGGTTTTTGGAGGCCGAGCTGCAAAAGAGATCGCTTTATTTTCTTACGCTTTGGCTCATTAGCATATCTATATTCCCTTTCCTGAATGCATTTTCCAGAAACATCACAAACTTTGAGATAAAATTCGCGGTTGACTTGAGTATGTTCGGCGGATTTACAGGGTACATCATCGCCGGTGCCCTGATTAGTAAATGTAATCCCTCAAAAACGCAGTGGCTGTTAATTTTCGCAGCATATACAATTGGCGTAGCTATCACCTTCACCGGGACAGCAGCAGGCACCTATAAACTTGGAAGATTGATCGAGTATTTTTACGATTACGCTGCTCCAAATGTTATATTGACCGCATTTGCAGCTTTTTTGCTGCTAAAAAAAGTGGGGACAATGATGGGCCAAAACAGAAAGGCCTCTCTCGTATTCACACGATTAGGATATGCCTCGCTTGGAATATTTCTTATCCATCCAATGTTTATTAATGCTTTAAATGATGGGATGCTTGGTCAAAACTTCACAACCGTCATTCAAAGGTCTGCACTTACAATCCCCCTCGTTGCCATAATCACATTTATTTTATCTTACATAGCTGTTGAATTAATCTTGGTTTTCCCGGTCATCCGCCGGATTGTTTAGGAGCCGTTCTAACTAGAATGAGTCACAAATCTTCAATTATGGGAAAAAGAGAGCAAACAATTACAATCTCTATTCTTTTAATAATCAGCATCATCTCTTTCCTCCCGACTAATCTCCTTACATCCCCAGCAATTGCTTCAGATGATTGGAGTTTAATCGTTGCGCCATATGCATTTGGTGAGCTAAAACCTTTTGATTTAACAAATCATAGACCAACCGATTCGAGCTTTTATTATGTTATGACTTCTATCTTTGGACTAAACTTTGAATATTATTATCTACTCAATGTGTTGATCATATTTTTGTCTTCGGTCATGATCTATACGCTTACAAAGCGAATGTTTGGACAACAAACATGGCTCGCCAGCCTAGCTGCATTAGTTTATTTGATATATCCAGTAGATTACACAAGAACCTGGATCATGATGCTGTATATCCGCTTTTGGTGGCTAATCAGCTTAGCAGCAATCTGGTTCTTACTAGATTTTGTCGCGTCAGGCAACAAATGGAAGTTAGCCTTAGCGTTGACTGGATTTATTATTCCGCTTGGTGCTTACGAAGGGCAATTTGGGGTTGTTGCCACAGCAGCATTTTTGATCGCGGCAGTATCCAATGATAAACCCATAGCTCGCAGACTGATTCTAATTGGAAGCATAATAATTATTGGTATCGCATTTTATCTCTGGCGTTTTCACATTCAAGCGAACATCGCAGATATTAGGTATTACAGCGCAGGATCGTTCCAATTCAACCCTGCCGCCTTAATTGAGAGGTACCTTCAGGGCTTTGATATTTTCTTAAGCAAATGGGCTGCGCCTTTAAAAATCAAACCTGACTCATCAGGAGTTCAAATACTCATCTGGGCGTTGTTCTATATCACTATCTGCTTTTTTATCACCCTTTTAGCTTCCCAAAAAAACGCTCCAACAACTAAGTTGCTACCCAAGCATAAACTCCCTATGCTAAAAGCACAATTTGTATTATTTCTGACAGGTGGAGTATTTTGGTTGGCCGGTTACTTTCCAATTATCGGGCTCTACAACCCTTCGCTAAACGGGCACGCTTCACGTGTGAATTCTTTCGCGATAGCAGGAGCCGCATTGGTGCTAACTGCATTCGTTGCTATCTTTTCTACTGCGCTTGCCAGATCAATTCCGCAAATTCGACCTTTTGCAGTAGCCATCATTGCACCTTTCATACTTGCAGGAATTTTTATACAAATGCAAGTGAATGTAGAAAATCAAGCCACATGGGAAACCCAAAGAGAAATATGGAACGGCACCTTTGAAACAATTCCGAACATTCAGGATAAAAAAGGTCTTGTCATAATTATTCCTGGATACGAAAAATCACATGCTTTCTCAATTTATCCATTTTCCACTGCGTGGGAAGTAGATTCTGGAGCTAAGGTGTTGTATAACAATCAAGATATTAATGGTTATTTTTATTACAAGGATTTGCAAGACCAACAATTTGAATTTAAAAATAACGGAGTCATTCCACCGGGCTCAGAAAGAATAATTGGATATAAAAGATTGATATTTGTTCTCTATCATCCTAATGAAAATCGAGTTGAATTAGTACAAAATTTAGAAGAAACTCTCTCTCTTCCACTCTCTTCCATTTGCAGTAAATAACTACACTCCTCAAGAAAACATTGTTCCTGAACAGCCATCCACTGCGGATTGGCGTTGGCTGGTACAGTAATATTGCAAAGGATTATCATGCCCAACAAACACATCGTCATCACTGGCTCTACGCGCGGAATCGGGTATGGGCTTGCTAAAGCATTCTTGTCGCGCGGATGCTCGGTTACAGTCAGCGGGCGAGGTAACGAAGCTGTTGAAA
>WOR8_10006442_pt1 | contig 11260 bp, 12 predicted proteins | sample DeeMarSeWOR38_10_FD_19890 | JGI IMG/M metagenome (IMG submission 19890)
ATGGTTGGCGATTGGGCTGAAAGAGACATCTACGGTGCCAAGTTACTGAAGATGAAGACCGTCTTCGCGCGCTACGGTGACCGTTTTGGCACTGAGCACTCCGGGGCAGATTACGAAGTTGAGGACATCATCGAGCTGCTCGACGTGGTCGATAGACTATCGGCCGAAGGAAAAGACCATATTTGATCTGCGAGTCGCGAGAATCCGCTGTAGTATGATGGTATCAAGGTGGTGCCGATTCTTTGGGATCGGTTCACACAATTAACATGATAGTATTGCTCGTTCTGCTCCATGTTTTGCCAGTCAGTGAATCGTTCGTCTACGAAACCAACGACAAGGGGCATATCGATTCGATAATTGTAGAGTCCTACAGGGATAGCATCGGCTATCATGTAAGATATGTCTGGGACAGAGAGATCGTGGCGATATTTGACACGCTGGATCTCAGCACCTTGTATATGCGCAAGATCGTGAATGACCAGCTGGAGCTGGAGATAAAAAAGGAAAATAAATTCAATGTATATTTCAAAGGGCGTGAATCACAGTACAGCGCAAACGAACCCATCTATGACCGCCACTCTCTTGAATTTCCAATACGCGGGTTTGATTATCATCCAGGATTCAAGAAAATATTCCGTCTTCATATTCCTGAGTTCATGGTTGTGAATGCAGATCTCGAGGTCATGGGTGAGCAAGACATAACCACTCCTCTAGGGACATTTCAATGTTGGGAAGTCAAAATGAAACCGCGCATTCTTTTCTTGAACCGGAAATTCTTCTTTTATATTGAGAAAGAATATCCGCACCGCTTTGTCAAATACGCCGATTCTGCAGGCGACAATATCATAACACTGATCGAGTACAACCCTAATTAAAGCCGCTGGGTTCTTCCGTGCTCTTTTCTATTCGCGCGGTCCGGGGCAGCAGAAGGCAATGGTCCAATTTTCTCTCTTTGTATCTGTCCGGCCGAATGCAGGCAGGAGCAAGATAAATGGAAGGCAAAGGCAGAAATAGGAAATATCAAAACGGTCCCTGAATATTGTGGCTTCCCAGCCATCGGTGAAGACAGAGAGGGAAAATGCAGCAAGCACGACCGCGAATAAAATAATTGCTGTGTATTCGTATATATGGTACAGCGATCTTGCCCGTATCGCCAGTAACATGCATACAACAATGCTGCATACGAGTAGACTTGTCGGCAAGTACGATGTTTGGATCGCCAATGGTCCGCTTGTCATGAAGTAGTGCGGGTCCCATAATGCAAACGGCAGTATTGTTACCACAAAGCCGACGAAGATACCAGCCAGCATGACAAGACCTTTGTACAGCGTATGCCGGAAAGAGTATCCGAGATAGAGTATGAATATCAACAAGACGATCCCCCTGGTCGATAATAGCAAACCGGCCACGAAGCCCGCGGTTAACAGCATCGCGTTGCTTCCGTTCCGCAGCATGCCTTCAAGAACGAACATGAAAAGTATCACCAGTACCATATTACTGAAGAGGTCACTACGCACGACGATCTCATAGAGAAAAACCGGGGCACAGGCTAACAATATGAGTGCACGGTACCGGTTCGCGTCCTGGTTGCCGTAGCGCGCATGTATCAGTAATGCGTAGATCAAGAAGGCGAATATCTGCATGAACCCGAGGTCGCCGAGCATGTAGAAGGGCAGGGCGAGTACAAAAAGAAAGGGGAATCCAGAAGGGCGCGTAGTGGAGAGATAGGGAAATTGGCCGCGCAACAATCGGCTGAGCCAGTCGTATAGAGCCGGGAAGCGTCCGACCCTTATTTGCGCAGGGTCAAATTGTGACATAATGAAATAGAGAAAAAGGGCAATGGATACGACAGAGATTGCAAAAACAGCATTGCGTTTTCCAGTGCTCATTTTGAAAACAATATCAGTCCATAGCAGGACCAGCAGAGCAACCAGGAAGATGGAATAGCCGAGTATCCACAGCCAGGGGTTGGTGGTAAACCGGTTGGCGTATTTGGATACAAAAAGCAGGTTAGACCATCCATATAAGACCATGACCGCAATATCATGGCCCGTCATTCTGTTCTTCATTTAATGATGATGAACATTATGCTGTAAGATGCGGGACAATCCGTTGTTCACGCGCCTGGTGAGAGCAATTACACGCCAGCTATTGCAGAACCTTTGTTACTTCCTACGCCAGTAGAGAATACGCCCGCAATTAGGACAGGCTATTATGTCTTTGCTCCGCGCCTGCAGTTCGGTGGGGAGCTTCTGAAAACAACCCAGGCAGAAATCACTTTCCACGGGAGCGATCGCCTGTCGATACCGTTTCTTAAGTATTTCGTATCTTTGCGCAAGGCTTTCGGGGAGTTTCTTAAGCAGCTCGTTCCTTTTTCTGATCAGCACGAGGCTTGCTTCGTCCTCGATCTTGAAGCCGATCTGTTTGTATGTCGGTTCATCCATATCGTCAATCAGATTGTCAAGGTCAAAAAGCAGCTTAAGATGCATCTCGATGATATCAGCCATACTTACTTCCTTTTCACGAGTCCTTTCTCAATATCATTAATGATGGTTATGAATTCCTCCTCTGTTTTTGGTTTTTGTATGAGGTTCTTCTTTGTGATCTCTTTTGCGATCTGCACGATCTTACCGAGGGTTATCAGGTATTGATTGCCCGGATCCTGGGGAGGAGCGATGATGAGAAATATCAATGATACCGGCTTCTTATCAATAGAATTGAAATTCACCGGCTTGGCCGTCCTTCCGATCGCGATCTCTAATTTCTCAACGGCGAGCGAGCGGCAGTGTGGTATAGCAATGCCCTTGCCAATACCAGTTGAGCCTAGTTCTTCTCTTTTCAAGAGCGTGGAAACAATCAGCTCCGCATCAGCGCCTTTCTTTATCGAGTAGACGAGGTCCTTTATCACATCCTCTTTCTTACCTGGTTTGAGTGATAGATTTACCCTATCCTTAGAGAGCAAACTTGCCAGATTCATGAAACCTCCTTCAACTTGTTCGAGAGCCTAGAGGGCTGGTAAAGTGCCACCGGCGAGAGTATGACACAAACTTCCCGACGGTCTTCAAACCTTCCAAAACCTTCTTTGATCCCTTCACCTTCACATCTTATCGGGGCACGATACACCAAGCACTTCAAGCCCTTCTCTTATCGTCGCGGCTGCCCTATCGATGAGGCACAGCCTCGCTTGTGTTAGTCTTTTATCATCGCTTACGACGCGATGTTTCTGATAAAAATAATGAAAATTGTGGGCAATGTCAATCAGATAGTAAGCTATCATATATGGTTCAAGATTACGCACTGCGTCTTCGAGTTTTTCCGGGAACTTGACGATGTCTTTCACTAGTTGGAGCTCCTCCTGCTCGCGGATCAGAGTGAGGTCGGCGCCTTTCACCATATCGATGCCGCATTCGCGTGCGTGTAAAATGATGCTCATGATCCTGGCATGGGCATACTGCACATAATACACTGGATTTTCATCTGATTGCTTCATAGCAAGGTCGAGGTCAAAATCGAGATGCTGAGAAGAAGAACGCATCAAAAAGAAGAACCTCACTACATCTTTCGGAATGTTCTCCAGCAACTCACTCAAAGTCTCAAACGTACCTGCTCGTTTGGACATGCTCACAATATGTCCACCTTTCTTGAGTTTCACTTCCTGTACGATCAGGATCTTCAGTATGTCCGGAGAGTACCCGAGCGCCTGAATGCCTCCTTTGATGCCTTTGATCCGGCCGTGGTGGTCCGGCCCCCATATGTCGACCATCAAGTCGTACTTCCTTTCTAATTTATTTAAATGATACGCGATGTCCGGCAGGAGATAGGTGCTGCGGTTGTCAGAGGTCACAATGACCCGGTCTTTATCATCGCCGAATTCGCTGGCTTTGAAGAATGTAGCACCGTCTTCGCCGTAGATCAGATTCTTGCTCTTCAGTGTCGCCAGTACCCTGTCGACATAGTCGTTCTTATGTATGGTGGATTCCTGCATCCAATGATCAAAATGCACACCGAATTCATCCATGACCTGCTTGTGTTCGTTAACGAAATACTTCACAGCATGTGCCCTGATGTCTTCGTTTCTTTCAATGCCTTGGGTGATCATAACTCTTGCCACATCCTTGATATACTCTCCGTGATAGCCGTTCTGGGGGATCTCTGCTTTCCCGCCTTGGCTTTCGATCATCCTCTGGCGCACGCTTTCCGTCAGCAGTTCTATCTGGCGGCCGGCATCATTTATATAGTATTCCGACTCTGCTTTATAACCCGTTGCCTTAAGCATCCTCACCAGCGAATCGCCGACGGCTGCGGCGCGTGCACTGACAACGTTGATCGGTCCCGTTGGATTTGCACTTACGAATTCAAGCAAGATGCTTTGACCATGACCTATGTCAAGTTCTGTCGCTTTCATTAATTGTTCAAGCAGATATTCTTCCTTGAGCGTGAAATTGATGAACGCAGGTGCGTGCACCGTGACTTTCTTCAATATCGGGCTATGGATCTGGGCAGCAATTTCCTCTGCCACCTGCATTGGTTCCTCACCTTCGCGGCTCGCGATCCGGAACGCGAGATTCGTGTAGTAATCACCCGGCTTATCCTTGGGCACGTAGTCGATCACGATTTTCTCCTGAGGGAACCGCTGTGCGAGTACTGCTTTCAGATCATCTCTCACCACTTTACAGCTCCAAACGTGAAGCATCGCCCCACAATCGTTCCAATCCATAGAATTCACGTGCATCTTGCGAGAAGATGTGCACGATCACGTCAACAAAATCAATAAGAACCCACGTTGCTGCTTCCAGCCCTTCTACATGTAGCGGTTTTTCGTTCTCAATGATATGGCTGGCCAGGGTCTTAGTGTGCACTTCAGACAAACCGGTCGCAATGACAAAGAAATCAGTTATCGGAGATAGGCCTCTCAGGTCGAATACACAAATATCTTCGCCCTTCTTCTGATCGATCAGCGCGGCCAGATTCTTGACAAGAGCGACGCCAGACTTGACTGTTTTTTTGTCGCTAGAATTCTTTTTCGACATCTGCAAAGAAATCCTTGTAATCCTGGCCCAGGATTATGGTGACATCGAGATGGAGTGCCGCATCAACGTCCTTGCCGATATTCCGGCACCCGATCTTCCGAGCTAGGTAATTAGCGTTTGCGAGGTCTTCGCGGCTGCGTTCTATCACGACCGTGTGCATGAAATCCTGTTCAGTAGCGTTCCCTATCTCCAGCACATTGTAGCCCGCCCTTCTCAATACATTGGCCGCCTTTATTGCTAGCCTGTTCTCACCACAACCGTTGAGCACTTCGACCCGTATGTTGCTGTTGCGCTTGCGCGTTTCTTCGGGGTCTTCACGTGTGTACAGGAATATCATTGATATCAGAAATGCGGCGAGTACTAAAACCAGAATGTAGAACAGCGCTTTTCCCGAGGTGTTCATCTCAATGAGCTGCGCCTCCTATCCTCTTGCCATCCTTGATCCAAACGAACGGCCCAACTACCTCACCGTCAGGGATAGCCGTGTCGCCTTCGATCAGAGTGTGAGGTCTGATATGAACACCTTCTCCGATCTTCACCGAGAGGTCGATATCGGTCGTAACTGGATCTTCAATGTACACACCTTGCTGCATTAATCTCTCGAGATAATCTTTCTTTACCAGTGCGCGCACGTGCGCGAGTTGCGCTTTTGTGTTTATACCGATGATCTCATTTTCATCGGTTATCATGTAACCGCAGACTTTCTTTCCCTGTTCAGCCATGTAGCGGACTGCGTCGGTCAGATAGAATTCTCCCTGTTTATTATGGTCAGTGATCTTCGCGAGGGCGGCGGCGAAGAACTGCTTTGGTCCAAAATAAACACCGGCATTGATCTCGTTGATCCTTAACTGCTCGGGCGTTGCGTCAACTTGCTCGACGATCGCGGTAACAAGGCCAGCGCTGTCGCGAATGATACGTCCATATCCGTAGGGGCGGGCCATCTTACATGTCAGTATTGTCACGTCCGCTTTTTTTTCGTTATGATGGTTGAGCAACCCGGCGATCGTATTTGCTTTGAGCAGAGGTACATCGCCGCACAGGATCAGAATCTTATCACAGGTTGCATTTTCTATACCTTGTCGCGCAGCATCGCCACTGCCGAGCGGTTTCACCTGGAAAGCGTGAATGATATCAGCACCCAGGACCCGATAGGAATCCGGATCACGGTCATTGATAACCAGAACCATTTGTGCGCTGCCGATTTCCCGGGCTATGTTCAGAACAAACCCGACGATAGGCCGGCCTAATATGGGGTGTAGTACTTTCGGGGTCTCGGAACGCATGCGTTTACCAACACCTGCGGCGAGGATAATTGTACTTATTTTCTCTTGTAATATGGGCATTTTTGAGGTTGCCACACATAAATATAATCAAATATCAAATTGTGTCAAGGGCGTGCGTTTTTCACTTGCGAAACTTATGATAATGGTTTTGCACCATCGGTGTTTGTTGACAGTACGGGTTATCGGAGTAGACTTGACGATGACGGACGATCGCAAAGATTTCGCAGCCGTGCTCTTCGACCTGGATGGTGTACTCATTGATAGCTATGACGCCTGGTTCCATCAGTTCCAGCAGACATTGAAGCACTTCGGCTATGATACTATCAGTGAAAAAGAGTTCCGCAAACATTGGGGCCAGAGCACCGAGGATGATGTACGGATATTCATGCCCCATAGGACTGTTGAGGAAGTGAGAGATTACTTCTTCGAGCATTACCACGACTACCTAAGATATCTAAAAATGCAGCCGGGAGCGGACATCGTTCTGGATCTCGTCAAAGGGCTGGGATTACCAACCGGTTGCGTCACCAATTCCCATCATCAGATCGTCGTCAATACCCTCCGGCATTTCCGTATAGAAGACCGTTTCGACACGGTTGTCACTGCCGATGACGTGAGCATCCCCAAACCAGGGCCCGAGATGTTACTGAAGGCATGCCTTGATCTGAATGTTTCCCCTGGGAAAACAGTTTTTATCGGTGATACTGAGACCGATGCCAGAGCCGCGATCGCAGCGGAATGTATCTTCGTTGGATACCGGGTAGACGCTGAAACAAGAATTGAAAACCTGGGTGAGTTAGCAGCATGGCTAAAGAGAGCCGTCGGCATCAAGGGGTAGTAATGAAATCTTGTATCACGACTTGACTTATCTGAAATAATGGGTATGATTACTTTAATGAAACGATGCATGCTTTTGACGTTCCTGCTATTCCTGGCGTGTAACGAACTACCGGTCGGCGGCGACGAATTGCGCACGCGCGGCGATTTTGAACCGCAATTTCTCGACCTTACTCTTTTTTCAAGTTTCACTGAATTCAAAGAACTGAACGTTGGGTCATCAACGAATCTAGCCCTTGGCATGAATGATGAGTATGAAGCCCGTACCATGCTTAGTTTCGAATTCCCCGACACCGTATACCAGGGACTGGATGAGATAAAAATGATACTGAACCTTAAGGATAATTTCAATAACGACACCCTTGCCTTCAGTATCCACTTGATGGACATCGAATTCAACGAAAGTGAAGCAACCTGGACACGCCGCTCCTTCGATGAAATGTGGCTGGCACCAGGCGGTGACTTTAGCGAAGACTCCTTGCGCTATGGAGTGGCCGAAGCCGATTCAGTTGTCCTCTATTTCAATTATCTTGAACTTGCCCAGATCCAGGCGGCAAAAGGTATCATCCTTGTGCCGCGCGATAGTGGCTTCTGTTATTTTTCGTCCAAAGAAGGTGGCAAGGCACCGCGTATCGAACTGAAGAAGAATGAAACGACGCTGCCGATCTTAGCGAAAACTGATTGCCATATAGTGACTGGTCCAGAACCGGCACTGCTCGATGACTGGATCGGCGCGGGAATGGTTTACCGTGATTTTGTTAAGTTCAATTACGACTCGCTTCTCGACAGTTCGATCGCAGTCTATGCTGAACTGTCATTCGGATGTTCAGAATATTTCTGCCATCGCGATTCTCTGGAGATCGGTGTGCGTCAGCTGCTCGAGCCTTTTTCAAACTTTGATACGCCGACCGGACCACTCATCACGCTTAAAAGGATCGGCGTGGGCGATACCCTGGTCACTCTGGATTTAGTGAAGTATGCTCAAAGGATCATCGATCATCCTGATTCAAATTTCGGGTTCTACATCCAGATAACACCGCAGGGTATCGATGTTTCCCGGGTAAAACTCGTACGCGGATCATACCGCCTGAATATCGGTTATGTTCTTCCCCCAGAACCGAGGGAATTCTAGTCCTCAAAAATGATGAGTATCTTGGTCGCTTTCTTGATCAATGCTTCGGTCTTTTCAGTGAATGGTATTGGCGAAGATCTGAGCGTTTTCCGCGCACCATTTCTGAAAGCGATCAATATAGGCCAACTGGGATTCACGATCAATCCCGAATACACGTTGCTCGCTCAGGATGGTGATTACCGTGGAATTTTCTGGACGAATCCCCTGAAATTCGCTATCAGTGCACCCCTGCTGGGTGGTTTCTCGATAATGGCCGGCAATCTTGAGCGGTTCAGTCAGAATTACGATATTTATGTGCGGGACAGTTCGTTGCAGATCCATGCCCTTGGCGAAGGCGGAATAGAAGAAATATACGCTGGGATAAATAAGCGGCTCGGGAATTTCGATATTGTTGCGACTGGTTCATTTCTTTTTGGGAATGCGTGGGAGATATGGAACTACACCATTAGCGGCTATACGATAGTTGACACGTTCCTGTATCGTTACCGAGGCCGGATATTCAACGTCGGCGTTAAACACGGTCTTTTCTCAGTTGCCTATGAAGGTTTTGGCCAAACGAGAATGATAAAACTTGAGCAAGATACCGTGATGATCGATCTGGCGCAGCGCCTGACTGTTGGTCTGTATCCCAGGATCGGGCAGTGGTCCTTGGGGCTTTTGTACGGTCATTCGTTCTGGAATAACGACAACTATGATTCGCCACACCGTTTCCGGATTCAAGCTCTGCGCGGCCCGCTTGGTGTTGCATTAATGTACAACCCATGGTACATCAAAGACGTGAACGAGTACGGGGTCGACGTTGATTATGCTATTCCGCTGCGCAACGTGGGTTCTGCTCAATTGAGAATGACAATTGCCCTGAGGGAAAGGGATGGAGTGCGTGAGTTCAAATTCGCACCCCAATTGACCCTTGTTCTCAATGAACTCTTTGCCCGCAGAAGGAAGCAATAGTCATTCTTTGTTTTACCCGTATATCTTTCTAGGATATGCCAATGAAACCACGAATACTCCTACTTGATGACGAAGCAAGTCTGACAAAGTGGCTCAAATATGCACTTGAACAGAAGGGCTATTTCGTATACGCAACAACCGACTTCAAGGACGCCTTTGCTGAGCTGAAGAACGAGAAATTCGACCTTGTTGTCAGTGATATCAAGATGCCGGACATGGACGGATTTGAGTTCCTTAAGAAAGTGCGGGCTATTTATCCCGCGGTTCCTTTCATTTTCATTACTGCATACGGTTCCATGGATTCCGCGATCAATGCGCTACGTGATCGGGCAAGCGACTATATCCTGAAGCCCTTTTCAATTGATGAATTAGCGATAAGGATCAAGGCGAATATCAGCAAACCAGAAAAAGGACCGCTGAAGATCATCGGCGCGAGCAAACGGATGAAGCAGGTCATGGATATGCTCCAGAAGATCGCCCAGACCGAGACGACTGTTCTGCTGCTGGGCGAATCAGGTACTGGTAAGGAGTTGTTCGCTCGTGAGATCCACAACCGTTCAAAACGCGCTAAATCCGACTTTGTCACCTTTTCCTGTGCGTCGCTACCCGAAACCCTGCTGGAAAGCGAGCTCTTCGGCTATAAGAAAGGTGCTTTTACTGGGGCGAATACTGACAAGGATGGTTTATTCAAAGTTGCGGATAAGGGTACTTTCTTTCTCGACGAAGTCGGCGACGCACCAGCCGCCGTACAAGTTAAGATTCTCCGTCTTCTTGAAGAACGGGAGATCGTACCCCTGGGGTCGACCAGACCGGTCAAGGTGGATGTCCGTCTCATTGCGGCGACGAACAAGGATCTTGCTGAAGAACTTAAACGAGGAAAGTTCAGGGAGGATCTTTACTACCGTCTGAATGTGATACCGCTTGTTCTGCCGCCCTTGCGGCAACGGCGTGATGATATTCCCGTTCTGGCCAATCATTTCCTCCAGCTCATCTGTGAACGGGAGAACCTGGGGCAGAGGCAGCTGGATAAGGCATCGGTCGTAATGCTCCAGCGGTATGAGTGGCCAGGGAATGTGCGTGAACTGCGTCACGTTATCGAAAGAGCTGCAGTTTTAAGTGATTCGCACGTCATAAAAGCGGACCATATGGGATTACCAAAAACCAGGATAAAGAGCCTTGATGAGCTCCAGAAAGACGAGATCGAACGCGTGGTAAAAGAATGCAATGGTAAGGTGACCAAAGCCGCGCAAATCCTCGGTGTTGGCCGCGCCACGCTCTATCGGAGGCTTAAGAAGACCAGGAAAACAAGAAAGAAGTAAGAGAGGATTCCACGCAAAAGCTCTGGAATAATGAACATTGTAAAGACTTAAGTGTCTCAATTTGAGACATATGAGACAGTTTGAGACTATTGTCCTGGTTAAAACTCCTGAAATATAAGACTTTTACTTGAGCTAGCCCTGGCACGGATATTGCTATTAAATACAGTAAATTGCGTTCTTTCACAACTTATACAGTTTCCATTAAGATGGGTGTGGCTTTCTTGCTTCGGGATGGGGCGCGAGCCTCAAATCGCGTGTGGATTGTGTCCTAAAGCCTCAGGGTTAAGCCGGGTTATTTTGGTAACCGTTCAATTTTCGGGGGCACACTTTTCTCTCTAGTCGTATCATTATTTGCTAAGGAGGCAAAAAATGAAAAAGGGATTCACCCTTATCGAGCTTATGGTGGTCGTAGTCATCATTGGTATCTTGGCGGCTATTGCTATACCGAACTTCATCAGTATGCAGCGCAGGGCAAAAGAAGCGTCAGTGAAGAACAACATGCACACGCTGCAGCTCGCTGCTGAAGACTTCTCGACCTTGAGTGAAGGTGTGTATGCTGCTGATTGCGGTCAAAATGTGACCCAGGCAACGGGTGGAGTTGTTAACCTTCAGCAATCGATCTCTGGCGGTTTGGTCGCTGGTCTTGTTCCACAAGGACCGGATAATCTTCTTCCTGCTACATTCAGGAATCCAGTCGTCGCGGCCAAT
>WOR8_10006444_pt1 | contig 11257 bp, 7 predicted proteins | sample DeeMarSeWOR38_10_FD_19890 | JGI IMG/M metagenome (IMG submission 19890)
CCAGGAGAAGAAAGGGTGATCTGGGTGGCTCAGATGCTCTTTGCCTCGGAGCTCCCCCTGTCTCAGGGGTACCACAGTATGCATATGGATAGTCGAGAGATGATCATCCAAGCAAATCCCGGATCAACCAGGAAAAAAATGGGGAAAGTCCTGGCTCTAATGTGTAGAGACTAACCATAAAAAAAGGCCACAGGGTGTATTCCCGCCTTGGGTAAACCCTTTGGCCTAACGCTTTGATAGGTTTGTCTTGATGATTCGCTTGGCGCTCAGGTCACGGTGAAATTTCTAGCCACATCTTGCCGGCACCGGATTGTCATTGGCACCACTACTCGAGGAAGGTTCTTAAACGCTCACCCCGAGAACTGTGGCGCAGCTTGCGAATTGCCTTTTTTTCGATCTGCCGTATGCGCTCCTTGGAGACGCTGAAACGTTCCCCTATTGTCTTCAGGGTCTCAGTGGGCCTGCCATCAATGCCGAACCTGGATTTGAGAATAGTTTCTTCTCTCCTGGAAAGCGTTCCCAGGACCTCACCGGTGATTTCCGTTAACTCCTGCTTACTCACATCCTCTAGGGGCGAGACCGCCTCTTCATCCGCAATAAAATCACCGAATCGCTGTTCCTCACTTCCAATGGGGGCCTCAAGGGAAATAGGACGACTGGAAAGCTGGATAATCATCATCACCTTGTCCAAGCCCAAACCGCTGTGCTCGGCAATTTCCAGGGGCGTTGGTTCCCTGCCGAGATCTTTCACCAACTCATAGAAGATCTTGAAAAAATAGCTTTTCATCTCAATGAAATGAACAGGCAACCGTATCGTGCGGGTCTTGTCGTATATCCCCCTGATAATGGACTGCCGCACCCACCAGGTTGCGTAGGTACTAAAGCGATTGCCTTTGGTATAGTCGTAGCGAGCAACGGCCTTCAGCAGCCCCATGTTGCCCTCCTGGATGAGATCGAGAAAACTTAATCCTCGGCCCCGGTGCCGCTTGGCAATGCTCAAAACCAAACGCAGGTTACCCTCGACCATTTCATTCTTGGCAAGATCAATGTTCCTGACAATCTCAAGAGCCTCCTCCAGCAATTGGCGGTGACCCGCTGTGGCTCCCTCTTTGGAGACCATCTTCTGGAATGCTGACAAGGCAGATTTTGCCATTTTTTCCCGCAGACCGGGGTAATTCTCAGACTCGTCCTGCCATCTCCGTACCTGTTTTCTTGTACCATCAAGGCGGGAGTCCTTGGCACGGTCATCCCAAAGTAAAGACGCCAGATTTTCTTGTCCCTCTTTGATGATCTTGGCCAGCTCAATCTCCCGCTCCGGGGTGAGCAGAGGGTAGTGAGAAATATCCTGGAGGTAGCAGTTGATCAGATCGCCCTGAAACAGGTCTTCCTCAGGCCTGTCTGCCTCTCCATATCTTACCGCGGCCGTGTCTCCCCTGCTGATTCCATTACTGGGTTGGTCCTGTTCTCGATTTCGGCTCTTCTCGGTTACATCTTCATCTGCCTCAGGGTCGGCCCTCAGAAACGCCTCTTCACTGCAAACCAACTCCTCCAGAGAATCTGTCCCTATGAGCTTACTGGAAAGCAACTCATCGAGGGCCTCTGCCTGGCTCTCGAAGATATCGTTGCTCTCCTCTGAGGTCTTTGTCCTCTTGCTAATACACAATGCCATGATCTAGACCTCCCATTCAGCGGCCAACTGGCGCCCATCATGATGTTGAAGAAAAGTCCCTAACAGAGGCAAAATAATCTATTAAACCGCTAGGAAAAGTAAGCATTATATTCCTAGCTGTCAAGAAAAAATCAATAACAAGTCCTTGATACATTGAGAGGATTATCCTCGACCCAGGCGGGAAAATAGAATTGGAGTATTGAAAATTTTAGATTTTTCCTTGCAGAATGGGCAGTTGGAGTGTCGACACGGACACGTTTCGAAAATCCGCAATCCCAAATCCGAAATCTTTAAATGTGCAGTTCCACCACATCACCATCCTGGAGTATGTAGTCCCGCTGCACCATCTGACCGGCAAACACACCATCGCCCCAAACCTTGGCTATTTTGAGCTTATGGACGAAATCTTTATGCACCTTCCCGGCAAAATCTTCCACCGTGCTTCCCCTTTTTAAGACGAAGGGAGAAGTAAGATCGGGCTCCTTGCCGGGTGCTTTGGAATACACGCGAATGATTTGCAGCATATCCACCAGGGTACTTTTTAGCATCTCAAGATTACGGCCAGTGGTGGTGGACAGCGAAATCATTGGCCAGTCGCTGTTCGTCAGTTCCCGAAAAATTTCGAGGTATTCATCAGTGTTCTCATCATCGTTCTTGTTCGCCACTACAAGCAAGGGGATAAACTTCGCAAGGAGTTCCCCTGCATACGTGTCTCGCAGATGGCTGGCTATGATGCGGTTTTCCTTCAGCAAGCGAATTGTCTCTTCCAATTGCTGCACGGGATCGGTTTGCAGGTCCACAACCAGCAGAATGAGGTCGGAACGACGGATGAGATCCAGTAATTCCGGTTCCACATAGTCACGGTTGAGGGCTGGAGTGTCCACCAGTTGAATCTGGATGTTTTCTACAGGCATCATACCGGGGGTTGGCTTCCAGGTAGTGAGGGGAAAGTCTGCCACCTCCGGATTGGCATTGGTTAACCTCGCCACCAGAGCAGACTTGCCCACATTTGTCGGGCCGACAACCACGACTTGTCCGGCCCCTTCCTTGTCAATGTGAAAAGCAGATTCTTTCTTTCCTGCGGTTTTCTTCCCCTGGGAGGAAGCCTTCACTTTGGAAATCCGCTTACGCAGATCGCCTCGCAGTTTGTCCGTGCCCTTGTGCTTGGGCAGCAGGGTAAGCATATCCTCTAGGCAAGCAAGCTTCTCGGTGGGGTTCTTTGCCGCCCGGTATCGCTTTTCAGCTTCTAAGTATTCAGGGGGAAGATTTGCTGGCATTCTTGCATTAATGCAATTCTTGGGTTACCTGTCATATAGTAAAATACGTTAGAAAATTCGACAATGCAAGTCAACCAGCGGGAAAAGGCTGATTTGAAGGTGGGAGGCTACATCTAAAAAAACCCACCAGGATGAAAAAGGACATTGCATCAAAAGAGGGTCCTGTGGCATCTTGCTCGATAAAGATCTATGGTAAAATCTAATCTTAGAAGGCACATTCCTTCAAGAGCTTGATCATCGTAAAAAGAATGATTAGTGTTTGTCATTAGTGCTGCAGAGGATAACTATGCCAATATATGAGTATGTTTGCTGCTGCTGTAATCGCTGTTTCGAGACCCTGGTTTTTCGCTCGGACGAGCCACCTCCTCAATGCCCACATTGTGGTGACCATCGGGTGGAACGCTTGCTTTCCTCCTTTGCCTGCACAACCTCTTCTGGAAGATCAGGCACTGAGACTTCAGCATCTGGATGCGGTAGCACCGGCTTTTCTTGAGCTTCATAATTAGGGTGGCGGTGCCGCCTAGCACTCTCCTCAGATCAGTCGTCACACATACGAGGCTTCACACACCTGTGCGGTTTCTAGCTGATCTTCATATTCACTCCCATTACTCGGTGGCCACCAGCAAAGCCATGGAGCCCGAGAATCTGCACCGGTGGGCTCAACTAAAAGGCATAACGGTAGTGGGAACCGGCGACTGCACTCATCCCGGCTGGCTGATGGAGCTTCAACAAAAGCTCCGGCCTGCTGAACCTGGACTTTACCAGCTCCAATCCCATCTGGCAAAACCTGTGGATAAAACAGTGCCCAGGAGGTGCCGGGCCGAGGTGCGTTTTCTTCTTACTGCTGAGATCAGCAGTATATATAAAAAAAACGGACGTACCCGCAAGATTCACAATCTAATCTTTTTACCGGACGTAGAAACTGCCAGGAAATTGCAAGCAGCCTTGGCGCGCATTGGCAACATTCAATCAGACGGTCGCCCGATCCTGGGCCTGGATGCCAAGGAGTTACTCAAAATAGTAAAGGACATTTCAGAAGCGGCCCTTCTCGCACCTGCCCACGCCTGGACCCCTCACTTTTCGGTGTTGGGGGCCAAATCAGGTTTCGACAGCCTAGAAGAGTGTTTCGAGGAACTGACCCCACTGATTCCAGCAATTGAGACCGGCCTCTCGTCCGACCCTGCCATGAACTGGCGACTATCATCCTTGGACGGCTTTCGGCTTATTTCCAACTCAGACGCCCACTCTCCCGCTAAGCTCATGCGAGAGGCTAATCTGTTTGATACCGATCTTTCCTATTCCTCTATCATTTCGGCTATTGCAGAACTGGAGAGCCCCTCCTTCCTGGGAACCCTGGAATTTTTTCCTGAGGAAGGGAAATATCACTATGACGGCCATCGGGCCTGCTCCGTCCGCATGGCTCCGGAGGAGACGAAAAGAAACGGTGGGCGCTGTCCTGAGTGCAACAGCAAGGTCACAGTGGGAGTTATGCACCGAGTGCAAGAACTGGCTGATCATCCCGCTGGCAGACGTCCGATCCAAGCCCGCTCTTTCACTTCCTTGATCCCCTTGATGGAAATAATCGCCGAGGTGGAACGAATCGGGGTCAACAGCAAGAAGGTCAACACTCTTTACTTGGATCTCTTGAGCAGACTAGGAAACGAATATAACGTGCTCATGGAGTCAGACATTAAAGAGATCCGCCAGGCGGGGACAGATCTTCTCGGAGAGGCCATCAACCGCATGCGTGCCGGAAAGGTAAGCATCCATCCAGGATACGACGGTGAGTTCGGTACTGTCCAGGTTTTCACCAGGGAAGAAAGGGAACACATCTCCGGCCAGCTGGGCCTATTCTGATACAACCAGACGACAATTGATATATCACCACAAAGAACACAATGATGATTTTAGATTTCAGATTTAAGCTTGTAGATTGGCAAGAGCAGGAACGAGAAGATTTTCCAATCTGCAATCTACAATCAACAATCTGAAATTACCCCACTTTGTGCCCTTCGTGGTTTTTGGTATTGTTCTTGTTTGCTATCGGGTTGCCCATGTTAGAAGAATTAAATGAACCTCAGCGTTTGGCCGTTGAGCACAGCGAAGGTCCTCTTCTGATCATTGCTGGTGCAGGCACGGGCAAAACCAGGGTTCTCACCTGCCGTCTCGCTCATCTTATTGACAAAAAGCTCGTCAAACCCAAGCAAGTCATGGCAGTCACATTTACTCGCAAGGCTGCCTTGGAAATGGCCACCCGCCTCAAGAATATGGTATCCCATCACGCCAAGATAGGAGAAATCCCCATAGGTACTTTCCACTCTCTTTCAGGCTCGTTGCTCCGAGAGAGTACCAAGGCAACAGGAAAGGCGGAACTCCTTTCTGAAGTCAAACAGTTGGATCTCATCAAAGACATCCTCAGAAAGATTTCTTTGTCAGGACCTGATTGGCAGCCCTTGGATGTGAGCCGCCAAATATCCTTGGCAAAAGGAAGGCTCCTTTCCCCTGACGATCTTGGCAGGGATAATGAAACCCCACTAGCCCCAGTGTACCGGATGTATCAGCACGAGCTGGAAAAGAACAATTTTCTGGATTTCGACGATCTAATCAGCAGGCTGGTTCTCCGCTGGGAAGGAGAGCCCGAGCTTCTTTCCCGGCATCAACGTCTATTCAAAATGATTCTCGTGGATGAATTTCAGGACGTAAACAAGGCCCAATACCGCTGGCTTCAACTCTTGGCTGCTCCGCACCGCAATCTATGCGTAGTGGGGGATACAGACCAGTCCATTTACAGCTTTCGTGGCTCCCATACCGCCGTTTTCCAGCAGTTCCAGGAAGATTTTCCTGAAACCCGGGTGATAATTTTGGAGAGAAACTACCGCTCCAGCCAACGTATTTTGCAAGCAGCAGTCGAGGTTATTTCCTACAATGCCAACCCCTTTACCTCTAGGCTCAGAAGTGAGGGTGATCCGGGTTCCCCTGTGCGCCTTGTTCGCCTTGAAGACGATACACAAGAGGCTCGTTTTATCGTAAGTGAAATTGAACGACTCTTAGGCGGGAGCAGTTCCTTTCAGATTTACCAGAGGAAGGATAGTGAACCCCCGGAGGAATATCACTACGGCTTCAGTGACTTTGCCATACTCTATCGGACCCATGCCCAAAGCCGCCCACTTGCTGAGGCTTTTTCCAGCGCCGGCATTCCCTTCCAACTCGTGGGAGAAAAAGCTCCCTTTGCAACCCGAGCTGCTGACGGACTCCTCGCCTACCTCTGCTATGCCTTGGACACCTTCAGCAGCAAGAATCTCCAAGTCATCTTTAACCTTCCTCCCCGAGGTCTCGGCGACAAAGCCTGGCAGTGGCTGGAAGGGGAGAGTGACAAGGAGAGCAATTACTGGGAAGCCTTGCATCTGGCCAGGAGAAATCGCGATTTTCCTCTGCGCTACCACGAAAGTGTTGATCGTCTCAGGCGCACCATTCTTTCACTGCAAAACCTCATGGTCGAGCTGCCCTTGGCGGAACTGGTAGCACGAGCCTGGGAGGAAACTGGCCTGCGCCAGTATTTTGCCGATGTCGTGTCAGCACAAGAAAGCTTTGGCTGGCTTCATCTCCTTGCTGGACTCCACGGTAACCAACCGGCAATCGAGACCTTACCCGCTTTCCTCGATGACCTATCTCAGTGGCGCGCTGGTGATTTTTTCGACCCCCGGGCTGATGCAGTGGCGATGATGACCCTGCATGCAGCAAAAGGTCTCGAATTCCCCGTGGTCTTCGTCTGCGGTCTGGATCAAGATATACTTCCCCTGGCTCACAACAATCAGGACCAGGAAGCTCTCCAGGAGGAGCGTCGACTCTTCTACGTGGCTATGACGAGAGCTCGCCAGCATCTAATCCTGTCAACGGTCCATCGCCGGTCTTTCTATGGGGAATACCGGACTTACAAGCCTTCGATGTTTATCAAAGAAATCCCAGCCCACATCCTCGAAGAGGTATCTCCCCCCGTAAGGAAAAAGAAAAAAACACCCAAAGAGAAACAGTTTACTTTATTTTGACGCATGGCCCATGGAGCATTGGGCTAGCAGATAAATTCGAAATCCGAATACCTGCCCGCCAGAGTCTTGGCGAAGGCGGTTGTCAGCTCACAGTTGCAAAGTTGCTCTTTATCGTGCTTTGTGGTAACTGCTTTTCCAACATTGCAACTGGGGGCGAAAATTACGAACCTATCCATGTCCGATGAAAAACCAGATACTTCCGTTATTGATTCATTGCCTGGGAAGCCTGTAGAGGCGATCAAAGGTGTAGGGCCCCGATTGGCTAGGCTCCTCAAAGCCAAGGGCTTGGTCACCGTAGAAGATCTTCTTTTCAATCTGCCTCTTGGCTATCTGGATCAGCGGGGAGGCTTGTCGATCAGCAGGTTGCGCCCAGGTGATTACGTCAGCTTTGTGGCCACTGTTTTAGGTGCCAGGGAAGTCCAATATCGCCGCCGCAAAATCTATGAGGTAACCCTCAGCGATGGCACAGGTGTGGTAACAGCCAAGTGGTTCCACTACGGCCGCTGGCTGCTTCAACGCTTTCAGCGGGCAAAAGGTAGCATCAGGGTGAGCGGCACGTTACGTGTTTTTGCCGGACAGCTGGAGATTCATCACCCGGAGATTGAGGAAGAAGAGTCAGCCACAGAAGAAAATGGTGGCGCAATAGTGCCCCGTTACAGCCCCATTCCCGGTGTTGCCCCTCGAACCTACAGACGCATTATGAAAGAGGTGGTAGAAAGCTTCGTTCCCCAGGTGGTAGAGACCTTGCCTGATGCTGTGCGTCAATACTTTAAACTCCTTGACTTGCAGAGTGCTTTTCGCCAGGTTCACTTCCCAAAGGAATTCCTGCACCTCTCCCAGACTCAAAGGCTCTCACCTGGGTTGCGCCGGCTTATTTTCGAAGAACTCTTCTTCCTGGAACTCCTGATTATTCGAAGTCGGGAAGAGTTGGCCCGTGAAACCGGTCATCCCATGCTCCTTGATCGAGATTTCCTGGGACAAGTGGGCAAGTTGCTTCCTTTTAGCCTCACGAGAGCGCAAAAACGGGTTATGCGAGAGATAGCTGCCGACCTCAGTCAAAAGCGTCCTATGAACCGGCTGATTCAGGGAGATGTAGGTTGCGGCAAGACTGTCGTCGCCCTCCTCACGGCTCTCATAGTGATCTCCAACGGATTTCAGGCTGCAGTGATGGCGCCAACCGAGATACTAGCTCACCAGCATTTCGTTAATTTGAAGCCCTTTGCCGAATCTCTTGGGGTGGACCTGGTCTTGTTAACCTCCAAATTACCGTCGAAGGAGAAGCAGTCAAGTACAAAGGCTATTGCCAGCGGTGAGGCTCGTTTGATAATCGGCACCCATGCCTTGATCCAAAAACACGTCACTTTCAAAAGCCTCGGTCTGGTGATCATAGATGAACAACATCGCTTCGGCGTACTCCAACGGTTGGCCCTGAGACACAAGGGGGGAAGCCCTCACGTACTGGTAATGACTGCAACCCCTATACCGCGCACTTTGGCAATGACCGTATATGGCGATTTAGATGTTTCAATTATCGATGAGCTTCCCCCCGGCAGAACTCCAGTAGAAACCCAGGTGATACATGCCAAACAAAGGAAAAAAGTCTACGAACTGCTGCGGCAAGAGTTTACTCGAGGCCAACAAGCCTACATTATCTATCCCCTGGTGGAAGAATCTGAAAAGTCGGATCTGAAAGATGTTACCACCATGACGGAGCACCTGCAAAAAGAGATCTTCCCTGACATCCCTCTGGCCATGTTACACGGCCGCATGGCTGGGGAAGAAAAACAGAGGATCATGACCGCTTTTGCCAGGAAAGATATACAGCTCCTCGTGGCCACCACCGTAATTGAGGTGGGAATTGATGTACCAGACGCCACTGTTATGGTTATTGAACATCCGGAGAGATTCGGGCTTTCTCAGCTTCACCAACTACGAGGCCGGGTGGGGCGCAGCAGCCACCGTTCCTACTGCCTTCTCATTCACGAAGGGGTTGGCCTGGAAACAAGGCAGCGACTGGCCATTATGGAACAAAGCAACGACGGCTTTCGAATCGCCGAAGAAGATTTACGTATACGAGGTCCGGGCGACCTGATCGGGCTTCAGCAAGCTGGCTTTATTGACCTAAAACTTGCAAACCTAGTCCGCGACGCAGACACACTGGCGGCGGCGCGGCAAGCGGCTTTGACGCTCATGAAAAAGGATCCCAAATTGACCAAACAAGCCCATGCAGCTATTAAAGAAAAAATCCAGCGACAGAGCTTGCAGGCTGCTGAGCTGCTGAAGACTTCCTAGTTGCCAAAGGGAGATTAACCACAAAAAACACGAAGGACACAAAGGAGATTGGAGGTTTCAAATTGCAGATTGGCCCAGAGAAAGGATTTCACCATATACAATCAAAAATTCTAGCTCTTTGTGCTCTTTGTGATCTTTGTGGTATTAAAGTGGACGTAGCAACGTAGGGATTAGATCTATGCAAAGGTTGATTTCCTTACTAGGCATTCCAGGACTTTTGCTCATCGCCTTTCTATTCTCCAAGGACAAACGAAGGATCTCATACAAAATCATTCTCGTGGGCATTGGTCTTCAGTTTATCTTCGGGCTTGTAGTTTTGCGCACCCGGGTGGGTCATGCAATTTTTTATTGGGTGGGGCGGGGAGCCGAGAGGTTGATTGGTTTCACCCAATCGGGCTCCAGCTTCGTCTTTGGTGAACTTGTGAGTGTTGAAAAAATCGGCTTCATCCTCGCATTTCAAGTCTTGCCGGTGATTATCTTTTTTTCTTCCCTGTCCGCTATCCTTTACCATTTCGGCATGTTGCAGTGGTTGGTACGCCAAATGGCGCGTATCTTTACTCGCACATTGGGTGTTTCTGGGGCAGAGGCCCTCGGTGTCGCAGCCAATGTGTTTGTCGGCATGGTGGAAGCACCCATTCTCGTTCGACCCTATGTAGAAAAAATGACCGAATCTGAACTCTTTTGTCTAATGAGCGCCGGCATGGCAACTATCGCCGGCAGTGTCATGGCAGCGTACATCGGCATCCTGCAGCCTCACTTTCCCCAGGTGGCGGGTCACATCCTCTCGGCCAGCCTTATGAGTGCACCTGCAGCCGTGGTAGTTGCCAAAATCATGATCCCTGAAAGCGAAACCCCCCTCACGGCAGGCAAGGTCCAGATTGTCTACGAGAAGCAGGACGTCAATTTCATTGACGCCGCCGCCCGGGGTGCCATCGACGGAGTACACTTGGCCATCTTTGTTGCCGCCATGCTCATCGCCTTCATCGCTCTCGTAGCCATGGTCAACGCTCTTTTCGGCTTGTTCGGTACGAGCCTCGAGAATATGTTAGGATGGCTCTTCGCTCCCATTGCCTTTCTCATGGGAATCCCCTGGAAAGAGGCGGTTCAGGTAGGATCATTACTGGGGCAAAAGACAGTACTGAACGAGTTTGTCGCTTACCTGAACCTGGCCAAGGGGTTGGCCAGTGGCGGGATTAGCCTGAGTGAGCGTTCCCTCACCATAGCAACCTATGCCCTCTGCGGCTTCGCCAATTTCGGCTCCCTTGGTATCATGATAGCCGGCATCGGGGGTATGGCCCCCAGCAGACGCCATGATCTGGCAAGGCTTGGAATTCTCTCCATCATTTCAGGCTCCTTGGCCGCCTTTCTCACTGCTACCATCGCAGGGATAGTGATCTAGCACCTGGCCCGAATATGTCATGAATTCACGCCCCGGCGTGACTGCGACCGTGTATATGGGTGTACCACCTGGCTGAGGATCGATAAGGCCGGGGCACCCCACGTACACCTCTCACACGCTGCAACGACCTCTCCGAGTACGGGTTGAAAGAAGTGAGTACTATTTCATTATCTGCTCCCTGTCTTGGCAAGCCTCTATTGGCATATGGCTTGCAATCAGGAAAATACACCTTGAACGACTATGGTCTCTGCGTTAAAAGCTGCTGTTTCAATAACAGGCTCGATGGACTAGTATGGCATATCAAGATCTACTCCATTTTCTCCAAAATGTTGGCAAGGATCCCTCGCGCCTGATTTTCGAAGACGAACTCACCGGCTTATATAACCGTAGGTTTCTCCTCAACTATTTCGAATACAAAATCCCCTGGCACTCCCTGGAAAACCACCCGGTGTCGTTGATCATGCTGGACATAGACTATTTCAAACAAATCAACGACACCCACGGTCACGGCGCCGGCGATCAGGCTCTCATCTGGGTAGGCACCTTGTTGCGGGAGGTAGGTGGTGAAGCGGGG